>ERZ795048.3256-NODE-3256-length-12266-cov-13.751863_pt1 | contig 12266 bp, 4 predicted proteins | sample MGYA00375132_ERZ795048 | MGnify/ENA primary metagenome ERZ795048 (study PRJEB30177, sample SAMN05720225) | activated sludge metagenome | isolation source: Anaerobic digester | place: Hong Kong | collected 2014-12-17 ...
AATCCGACCATGAAAGACATCGCCCGGTTCATCCGTCATCATCATGAAAAATTCGACGGCAGCGGCTATCCCGACGGTCTCGCAGGCGAGCAGATCCCCTTTGAATCCAGAATTCTCGCGCTGGCCGATTCATGGGACGCCATGGTCTCGGAAAGGGTCTACAAGCGGGGGATCAAAAGAGAAGAGGCCGTTGCCGATTTCAGAAGGAACGCGGGGAAGCAGTTTGACCCATCACTCGTAGAAAAATGGCTGGCATTTATACTCAAAGAAGATAAGACTGTGAAATGAAAGAAACTATGATGATTTAACGACTCCACTATGTAACTGACGGAACAGATTTATCTGACCAAAGGAGAACACTTTTGAAAAAGTATTTGAAACCGGCAGCCGTCGGGTTAACGATGTTCGCGGGACTCGTTTTTATCATCATCCTGTTTTATACCTCAAGCGATATGCGGCCGATATTCGGGGAATGGGAGCTTGAAAAAAACGATATTCTGACATCTGTCACGTTCCCCGTTTCCGAAGAATTAAGGGAGGATGATTTCATCATCCTGAGAAAGACCTTTGAAATGACTCCCCTGTACGATCGACTGACCTTCACGATATATCCCACCATCCGAAATGCCGACGTCTACATCAACGGGGAATATGCCTTCAAGATGGATTCGCTGGAAAAGATGAATGAAAATCCGCCCCCGTATATCTTTCTCACCTATCAGCTCCCGGAGAGGTTTCGGGATCAGACCATCACACTCGAGATAAGGGCATATGGCCCACAGACGATCTATTTCGGCTATTATCCGATGCTGGCAAATCCCCAGATCCTTAAGACGGTCTATATCCGTTCGAAAATTCTTGAATCCGACGTCTATATCTTCGCCATGGGCATGCAGGGTATTCTATCCTTCCTCATGATCTCCATAGCCCTCAGTGCCCGTCAGGAACACAGGGCGTATTTTCGTATCGGTCTCGGCATACTGATACAGATTTTCTATCTGTTAAACTCGGTCATCGCCTTTAATCTGAACTACTCCCTATCATCCGGAATGTTTTCATTTGTGCTGCCGATGGTACTAATCACCTCATTCACCTTCATCTATCAGGGTCTTGAAGTGTTCATGACACAGACGTTGAAATACACCCGACATCTCGTCAGGATCATCCCCCTCTTAGGTCTGCTGTATGCCTTGATCCCGTTATCAGAATCGCTCAAGGCACATCTTATCGCCATCTATTTCATCGCCATCACCTGTCTCATGATCTTCATAGCCGTCAGAAAAGGCCGGAACAGCCTGCTGACTCATTCGCTGTATCTGATGCTGTTTACAACGATCTACGATTTTTATATCCGCGAATCGATCAGCATCTTTCCGATGCCGGCCCTGCAAACCTACGCCATCATCGTGCTGAATTTCATCTTCGGCTCCTTTTTTGCCTACACGTTCATTGCCGCCTATAAAAGAGAACGCGATCTCAGAATGGATCTTGCCGAGTCCTACGAGGAGATTCACACCTCAAACGAGGAGCTTGAGGACTCCTATCAGGAGATAGAGGGACTCAACAATTCACTCGAACAGAAGGTGAAGGAAAGAACGGAGGCCCTTGACCTGACCATCAAGGATCTGAAGATGATACTCGACAACACGGATGAGGGATTTCTCACACTCGACAAACTTCAGCGGGCGGAAGATACCTACAGCAGCGAATGCGAGCGAATCTTCGGTTGTCCACCCGTTGGCATCAAATTCTCAAAGCTGCTGTATCCGGAGGCAGCCGAAGGGGAGCAGGCGGCCTTCATCGATGAGATCATCACCGCCATACAGGGTGAGCCGGGTGATCTCAGGAGGGATGCCTATCTGTCTTTGCTTCCGGAAGAAAAGACGATCAACGGCTTGTACGTCGAGCTGGAATACAAATGGATCGATGATGCCATCCCGGGTGAAAAGCAGCTCATGATCATGCTCAGGGACATGACTTCCAAACATGAACTGGAAAACAGGATAGAACTCGAACGCAACAACCTGTCCAAGATCGTGAAGATCATGCTGAATCTCGAGGAATTCATGCGCATCGACACGGATTACAGACAGTTTATGGAGGTAGAAGTCTTCAACGTCATCGATGAGTCCGCCACTTTTCTCAGGACTATCACCTTTATCAAGCGCAGGGTGCACACCTTCAAGGGAAACCTTGCGAGTTTCGGCCTCTCTTCGATAGCCGCCAAACTGCATCTGCTTGAAGATGACCTGTCTGCACTCATGCAGGAAAAGGAACTTTCCGAATCAGAACAAACCGAACGCATCCGACGCCTCTTCAGGGAAAGAAATACCGTCGAATGGCTCAGTGAGGAAGAAGAACTGATCAAGGAGGATATCTCAACGGACATCTTCCGTGAAGAACGATTCTACCGGGTTTACCCGGAACAGCTCGACACCCTGAAGAAGAGACTGAACGAGATTCTCCCGAAAGAACTCATCGAACCGGTTCGGGAAGAGGTCATGAAGATAGAATACAGAAGCCTGAAAGAACTCTTCAACTATTACCGCTTCGTCGTGGAAAATCTCTGTGAGAAGCTTGGAAAGACCGTTAATCCCCTTCGTATACAGGGAAATAATTATTACGTGGATACCGACAGGTTCGACAAATGGATCGGCAGTCTCATCCACATCTTCAGAAACTGTATTGATCACGGAATCGAAAATGCCGACGAACGTATCCTCGCCGGAAAATCCGAATACGGACAGATCATCGTGGACATCCGGAAGAGAAACACGGAACTCATCATAGAGATATCCGACGACGGACGGGGAATTGATACGGAAAGAGTGGGAAAGGAAGCGGTAAGAAGAGAGCTGCTGACCGAGACTGAGCGTCAGGCCATGACGCAGGAGCAGCTGCTGAACATCGTCTTCCTCGATGGATTCTCCACCAAAGAGGAAGCGACACTCATCTCCGGAAGAGGCGTCGGTCTTTCCAGCGTCAGGGAGGAATGGGAGGAACTCGGCGGAACACTTCACCTCATTTCCGAAAAGGGAAAGGGAACGACCTTCATCTTCACTCTCAAGCTACCGAATTAAAGCACTTCCTATAATTTCACAGTCATTCTGGAGTTATCCGGCGATCTCCGAAAAAGTTTGCCGGATCTTTTATTTTTATAAATTTCTCCTTGACAAGAACCCACATTTCGTGATAAACTTTTTACGGGTAGGTATTGGGTAAAACAAAGGAGAATAAAATTGAATTACATGGAACTCATGAACAGATTCTGGCTGATCAACCTGGAGGCAAACTTCACAGGGACTCAGGCCAAGCTTTATTTTGCGCTGCTCGATATCGCAAACAGATTCTACTGGGAAAAAGAGGAACTTTCCATCCCCCTCATCGAACTCTGTTCCAAGACCAACTGCTCCAAACGGGCGGTGCTTGATGCGAGAAAAAGGCTGGAGGAACACGGGCTGATCCAGGTCACAAAGGGATTTGGAAACAAGCGCTCGGCCGTTATCCGCATAATGGATGTACCAAAGGACAGTAAGCACACGGATTCACAGGGTAAAACGGGACAAGCCGATTCATCCGGCAGAAGTAGCGCCGGAACAGTCGTGAAGCAAAAAGCCGCCATTGGTGAACCCACTCCGAAACCAGAAGTGATACCGAACGCTTCACCGAACACTGCCCCCTATAAAAGACAAGACAAAGATAAAGAAAAGACAAGACACTATTCCTCATCACCACGTTTTGTGAAACAGAAGGACGGGCAATCTGTGGAGCTGAGACAGCTCACACAGGAGGAGGAGGAATTATGCCGAACCGTTCTCAACGGTTATCAGTCCATCTGCACCTCCCTTCATCGGGTCTACCGGCTGACCGATGAGCGAAAGCGGGCCATAAGAAAGCTAAACCGGTATTTCAGTTCTCCGGATGAGTGGGAGCGCTATTTCTTCAAACTGTCGGAGACGCCGTTCATCACCGACGGCACAAACGGCTGGAAGGCTGATTTCGACTGGATCCTCGAAGAAAGAAACTATATTCGTGTCATGGAAGACCGGTTCTATGAGAAAAAGAAAGTGGCCGCCGACCGATACGTGAAACAGAAGCGGATCGTACTCGACGACAACGCGATGCTCATGAAGCAGTTCGGGCTCGGGATGTGAGGGAAATGATCGTCAGATATAAAAAACCCGATTTCCCGAAGGCGTATGAGCTCTGCAAGGCAAACTGTCCGGGACCCGAAAGATGTCAGAAGAACGGACTCATGTTCTATGAGGTGTATTTTTACAGATGTCCCATCTATGACGGGCATATCCGGACACGGAAGATTCAGAAAAAGATACGGCAGTCGATCCCGGAAGAACTGAAAGACGCCACGCTTGAGAATTATCTCCCGCAGAATGATTCCCAGAAGATGCTGCTCAATATCATCGGCCGCTATTTCGAGAAAGAGGCCTGGAAAGAGGGCAAAGGCCTCATCATATGCGGTCCGAACGGGGTCGGCAAGACGCATGTCGCCTGTTCCATCTACCGGAAACTCATCAGCTCAGGCGTTACAACCCTCTTCTCAAGGCCAAACATGCACGGGACTTATCAGGAGATCGAAAAATACTATCAGACACTCGAAACGCCAAAAGTCCTCATTTATGACGATTTTGGCCCCGAGCTTGAAAAAGACTTCATCATCAACCACCTTTTTCAGCTCATCGACCGAAGAAGTTACTCACAGAAGGGACTCATCGGAACCACGAACCTGAAAAAGAATGCCCTCGAAGAGGCCTTCGGCCCAAGGATCTTTTCCAGGCTCAACAAGGCTCATTATATTCTTGAAATCGAAGGTGACGATTACAGGACTGTCAACCGGAAGCTGTTTTAAGTTAAGGCCTGAGATGCACCGAACCAATAAAAGACACGGGGAAATTCCATAGAACTTCCCCGTGTCTTATCAATCGCTGATCCTGTTGCTTTATTTACCGGTATGTCCCATCGGTCATAGCCCGTCGTCCGTCCCGAGCTTCACAAAGCTGCCGTCCCCTTCCGGATCGACGTAAAGCACCGGACGATTCGCTCCCGTTTCGAGTTTCCAGTAGATGTGATCGCCGTTCGTATCCGTATCAAAGTCCCAGGAGGTCATCGGCGCTGTTCCCGTTGAGGTCAGGTTGGCAATATCCGCCCCGTCTACCGTCGTTGTTCCCTTGTTGAAGGTCTCATCTTCCCCTTCCCATTTTACAACCATTGATGGATTGGCATAGCAGCCACTTATCGTACCGCCTTCTACCAGCTTCCCAACGACACGGTTTGTTGTTGAAGTCCCTACCTCATCGTTATAATAATCTCCAGCTGTGATCTGAGAATTGAAAGCAACGGAATCGAAAAGGGAACTTTCTGCCTCAAGTAGCCCGATAAGCCCCGCAACATTTACAACATTATCTGTATTAGAGATGTTTAAATCTCCGGTGGCATAGGTATTTGAAACACTTGTATTATAAGCCGCCCCGAGAATACCGCCATAATCGTAATGATTCCCCGCACAGTCGCCGAGTGAATAACAGTCCTGTATCACACTACCAGCATTTGCATCTGCGATAAAAGGTGAGCTGAACGTATTACAGTTCGTACCATAGAGTTGAATTGACACATCTGCATAACACCCCTTCACTTTTGTGTTGTAAATAGATCCAACCAAACCTCCGTTATTGGAAGCCGTTGCTTTGATAATTCCACTTGCCCAGCAATATTCTATGGTAATAAGGTTATCATTAATCCACTCACACGCTTGTCCAATCAAAGCACCGATATAGCTTGCACCACTAATATTAACATTTGCAGCCGAACAATTTGTCACTTCCGCTTTATAACTATAACCTATCAGGGCACCGACATTATCACTCGTTGAAGTGATATTCACACCTTCTATCTTAAGATTCATCACTTTCGTAGTTTCACCAGTGGCATCAATTATGCCAATAACCCCAAAGAGACCGACGCCGCCATTGGTCGAAGTTCTGTTGATCATCAGATTCTTAATGGTATATCCGGCACCGTCAAATACCCCTTTAAAAAAATAGGTGCCATTATACGTTCCATCTTCTGAACCTATTGGATCCCAGCCACTTCCCGTCGTATAGAGACTCTTATAGGTGTCGGGGTCTTCATAGGAGGCCTCCTCGTTAAAATCGAGATTCCTGTTCAATTTGTAGTATTTGTCAAGATCCCATCCGTCTGTCCCGCTTCCGACCTTCGCCAGTTCCTCTATGCTGTCGATCAGGAACGGGTGTTCTGCTGACCCATCTTCCGATACCGCAGGGACATCGGTCGTCGTGAAAGACCACTCCGCACTCAGAGCGGTTGCCCCGTACAGATCCACACTTTCCACCTGCCAGTAATAGGTTGTCGATGCGTCGAGAGCAGCTGTTGCGTATTCCGTTGCCGTCAGGCCTTCTGCCGTCTTCGTCAGGTTACCGCTGACTCTTCCGAGATAAACGGTGTAAATCTCCGCTCTTTCCGCACTGTTCCATTCCAGCAATGGGGAAAGGACCACATCCGTCAAGGCATCGGTCGGACTGCTCAGTGTCGTGACGGCAGGTCCGGCCACCGCTTCTGTGGCGATCTTTGTACTCTGAGCGTAAAGCGTCGGGGTGGACTGAAGTGTGACGTAATAGGTCGTTCCCGTCTGTATCTGATCATAATCTATCTGTACATAGGTGTTGCTCAACCTCGACTGCATGGGCTGTGCCGTGTAAACGGCACTCGCCACTTCCGTCAGAGCCTCGGCATCCGTAAACAGTCTAACGATACTTCCGTCAACGAGCGTCTTGTACACCCTCGCCCATTTTTCTCCACCGTGTACGACCACTTCTCCATCGAACAGATCGGTGGGTTCAAAGAAGATGTCCGCCGCATCGGAATTCGGTCTGTCTTTTATCGTATTTCCGCTGAAGGTATTCGTCGTCTGTGTTCCCTCCACCGCTGCCGCATCCGCCGCCGTTCCCGGAAGCAGATTCGGTTTCCATGTAACATTGACCACATTCCTGACAATCCCGCCGCCGTAGACACTGATGCCGCCGCCGTTTGCCAGTGCCATGTTGTCCCTTATTTCATTTTCCACGATCTTCGCTCTGGAATCCTGATCGACATAGATGCCCCCTCCGGTATACGCATAGTTTTTCTCTATGAGATTATGATGCAGATACGGGTCTTCTGAAGGGTTTACCGCTCCATCTATGCTGATAAATACGCCGCCGCCGTATGATGATCCGGAATTCTCAGTGATCCGGCATGATCTGATCTCAGGGGTACTGTTCACGATATACACGGCTGGCGACCCCATACTTCCCATCGCCATCCGAGTCGTCAGTGTCAGTCCTTCTATGACGGTATCAGCCGTCTGTCCCCCCGCCAGCATGAGTACCGGAGAATATCCCGGACCACCGCTGTAGAGGATTCCGTTGGCGTTGATAACCGTTTTGTCTCTCGTATCACCATCCGTCGGGTTGATACTCATGATATGATAATCGTTGTTGTTTTCCGACAGTTTCAACGCCTCTTTGTATTCTCCCGGCCAGAGGGTGATGGTTGACCCGTCTGTCCCAGCCTCTATCGCAGACTGAACGCTGTCGTGCCAGCTCGTCTGGCTCATAATTCTTACGCCGCTCGGATTCGTAACACTTTCAAGCCGGACGAATGGATTTGCATTCACACGCAGTTCGTATTCAGCGCTGTATGGTTCTCCAAATGGTGAGAAAACCGTCAGTGTTCCGTTTAACGTGAAGGTTGAAGCATCCGTCAGTTCTCCTTGAGCCGTTCTGAAGCTGTAGGTCTGTTCTGACCCATCTACCGCCTCAAGATACGTCTTCATCTGTGCAACGGTTGTTCCACTTGCCACCTTCAGCACCGTTGCATCGTCGGTGATCAGCCGGGCATGGGGTTCGTTCCCGCTTTTTACCCGTATATCCGTCTGCGTCGAGTTGATCATTTCGGTAAAACGGGCATTTTTCACCAGATCTATATTACTCGTCGTCGCATAGTCTATGACACAGTCATACAGAGTCCCGCTTCTGTTATTAAAGAAACATACCGTCGCATCCCCCTTGAGCTGTATCTCGTAAATACCGCTCTGCTGGTATTTTACCGGGAGGTTATCCGCCTTGATTGTCAGCGTCAGCTTCTGTGCCACTCTGTCGTCCGTAATATCGTAGGTGCAGGTCGCCGCTTCATCTATGAGTCCCATCACGCCAAGCTGCCATACCCGGTCTCTATGATCCGGATCATCCGTCACCGGATGTCCGTCTTCTATCTTCACCCGGTATGGATTTCCGGTATAGATATAGTCATTATGATTCTGAAGGCCTTTCAGGAAACCGAAGGCTCCATTCACATCATGCGTCGTCGATGCCTGCCGCGCATCGTAATAGTATTTCATCAGATACGCGTACCCGTCACTGCTCTTCACATGAGTTGGACGCAATAACTTTCCATCTTCATACACAAACGCATCCGGCGCCTGCTTCATGAAGAGATAATCCGTCAGCGTTAGTTCATACACCGTTCCCGCTTTGGTCAGGTAGACGGATTCGATGAAGATGTCGCCGCTATCCTCTCTGTCAACGGTTTGTTTCATCTTCCCCTCTGCTATCTTCGCCCTTGAAATGTATTCCATATCAAGCCGTCCCGGCAAAAAGGCCATCAGCTGTCTCGTGTTGAGTGGATTCCACCTGACCTCATAGACAACATCTTCCACTGTAAGGTGATACTCATCCGACTCAGACAATTTCCCTTTCAGCACCTCCGCTTCTACTGTTAACACCCACAAGCCGAAGTCCGTGTAATCCTCTATCTCATAATGTCCATTCAGTTCAGACAACGACAATTCCCTTGGAGATTCGATTTCCGGTTTTGCGACCTGCTCCTGTATGCAGGCCGTCAACAGAATCAACATCATCACAAATACTATCCCTACTGCTCTCTTCATTTTCCCCTCCACTACCGGAATTAGTTTTCACGCTGAATTATATAGGAATCGTTCAACCCTTGTATTGTTTTCAAGGAACATTTTTATTAACAACGATTTCTTTTTCCAATCAAAAGAGGAACTCAGACAAAAGGGACAGGTTATGACCTGTCCCTTTTGTTCTTTTATATATTTTATTGCTATTCTTCAGACCTTTCTGATAGCTCTACCTGTAAATATCACATTCCATCATCCGTCCCGAGCTTCACAAAGCTGCCGTCCCCTTCCGGATCGACGTAAAGCACCGGACGATTCGCTCCCGTTTCGAGTTTCCAGTAGATGTGATCGCCGTTCGTATCCGTATCAAAGTCCCAGGAGGTCATCGGCGCTGTTCCCGTTGAGGTCAGGTTGGCAATATCCGCCCCGTCTACCGTCGTTGTTCCCTTGTTGAAGGTCTCGTTAACCCCTTCATATTTCACCACCATAGTCTCGTTGGCATAGCATCCGCTGAGTGTCGAACCGTTAATCAGTTCTCCGGCCACCCGGTTCGTTGATGCCTTTCCAGCGACATCATCCGAGTTGTCCCCGGCAACAACCGTTCCATTAAAGGCTATCGAATTTGAAACGGACGTGTTATCGAGCAATCCGAGGAGGCCGCCGACTTTAACAATATTGTCAGGACCTGCTATCGTCAGATCCCCGGTGGCATAGGTATTCGAAATCGTTGAATTCTTGATTATACCCGCAATGCCTCCATCTGCATCCTTATTTCCATGCACACTGCCGGTCGAATAACAATCCTGTATCGTGGAAAAGTTAACAAATCCCGAGAAGGCACTTCCATCGGAACTTTTGTAAGTCTCCGTATGTGTCACACCCACACTCGAATAACAACCCCGCACCGTTGTATAAGTTATTCCACCGCAAAATCCACCGTAATTGATACTGTTCGCCGTTACGGAACCATTGGCAAAGGAGTATTTAATCGTTACCAGATTGCCCTCTTCACCAACACAATTGCCGATCAGAGCACCGACACCTGCATGTCCGGAAACGGACACATTAATCGCCGAACATCCGATGATCTCCGGCGAACCTTTTATATAACCGATCAGGCTACCGGTATTGCTGTTACCGGTTACCGTTACATTCTTTACCGAACAGTTTTCAAACAATGGATCCGAGAAGACCCATCCGGTTAACGCCCCTATATACATCTGATTAACGCAGCTGATATTTCCCTGTTCAAGGGTCAAATCTTTGATTACGGGATGATATCCCGTATCCCCCACACCGGCAAAGAGCCCCATACAGCCGTATTGCTCATCACGGTTAATATAAAGATTCTTAATCGTAAATCCGTTGCCGTCAAATAGTCCCTTGAAGTAACAGCTGCCGTTAAAACCACTTGAAGGAATGAAGGTGGAACTGCCGATCGGATCCCAACCGGTACCCGTCGTATAGGTACTCTTGTTGACCGCCGCATTCTCATAACAGGAATCATCGTTGAAATCCAGGTCGTTCATTAGTTTGTAACTCTTCTCGAGAGTCCATCCATCCGTTCCAGTACCAACCTTTGCAAGCTGTTCTACGGTACTGATCTTGAACGGATGGTCTTCACTTCCATCTTCTATTTCCCGTTCACTCGTGAACACGGCTGCCTCTTCCGTCGAAGGATCCTGAGCACTTCCCATTCCATCCGCATCCGTCTTCACACGGAACGTATACCCCTTATTTCTCGCCTGAATTGCTGAACCTGAAGGGATCGTCTCCATGAGAGATAGCTTCACAACGGTACCCGTTGCACCTGTGATCCCGGTAATCGTGAGGCTGTTCGCCGTCTTTTCAAACACCGAAGTGCTCACGGCCGGAGCGGTGCCTATGGTAACGGAAGCCGTATCAGAAAGGTCAAATCCCACTGGGGTAATTATCGTCAGACTGCCGCCATCAAAATACGTGCCAATCTCACAGTTGATCTCTATCAATTTCCGTTCATTCTCCGTTGCCGTTGACGGTGAGAGGGTCAACGTTCCGACAGCGGTTTCCACCGCATATTGCCTGAGAATATCCGCACCTTCTTCATTACCGTGTCCCGTATAACGATTTTCAGCGGTTTCCCTGCTTTCAACGGTCTGTATTCCGGCATAGGGGACGTTGAAATGACGCCAGAGTTCTCCATCGCTGTTATACACCTTTGCATTGGCCTGAATGAAGACACCTTTTCCACCGAGAACAGCCGTATTGGCATCGAGCGTGTTGTCGTAAAAATAGAGGGTTCCTGCATTGTATACCCCACCCCCCTTCGTCGTCGAATGGTTGCCGCTCAGAGAACTATTTCTGATCGTGAAATCATGACTGTAATTGTACACAGCACCTCCGTTGGCACCATCCCTATTGTTGGTCAGCGTTGAATTCTCCACGAGTATTTTTCCCGCGTAAGCTGCAATCCCCGCACCGTCAAACGGTATCGTATTCGTACCGATGACCGTCGTTCTGATCGTCAGATTGGGAGTTCCCACAGAGGGAATCAGAAAAGCCCCGCCACCCGTATATTCTGTAAAGGAAATATTCTGAATGATGGCGTTCTCTATCGTCAGTGAAGCCGTCCCGGTTAAATAGAAGGCCCGCGTAGCCGCATCGGTGTAATCGAGCGTGAACATCCCACTCTCCGAGGTGATGGTTAACTCCTTATCTGAAAGGTAACATTGTTTACTTTCGCTGAGAAGAACGTCTGCACCCGCCTTAATGACATCACCATCTTCCGCAGCCCCAACCGCTTCACTCATGGCGGTATACATGGCCTTCACATCACCGGTGGATGAATAAAGGGTGATCAATGGCGTTTCATTGAACCTGGCATTCTTCACGAGATCTATGTTATTCGTTGTCCTATATTGTATATCTCCCTGATAGATACCCGGAGCGATTTCATACAGACAGCAGACCGTCGCATCATCCCTGAGCTGTATTTCGTAAATCCCGCTTTGTTTGTATTTCACCGGAAGATTTTCCTCTTTGAGTGTCAATATCAGCTTTTGTGCCTCACTGTCGGTCGTAACATCATAGGTATAGGTGGCTGTCTCATCTATCGTCCCCATGGCTCCAAGCTGCCACACCCGGTCTCTCGTGTCCGGATCATCCGTCACCGGATGACCGTCTTCTATCTTTACACGGTGGGGATTCTCCGCGTCGATATAATTCTCATGGGTTCCAAGGTCCTTCAGAAAGTTAAAAGCTCCATTCACACTATGTTCTGAGGTTGCCTGTCTTGCATCGTAATAGTATTTCATCAGATACGCGTACCCGTCACTGCTCTTCACATGAG
>ERZ795048.3257-NODE-3257-length-12266-cov-10.232577_pt1 | contig 12266 bp, 11 predicted proteins | sample MGYA00375132_ERZ795048 | MGnify/ENA primary metagenome ERZ795048 (study PRJEB30177, sample SAMN05720225) | activated sludge metagenome | isolation source: Anaerobic digester | place: Hong Kong | collected 2014-12-17 ...
TATATGCTTTTATATATTCAGTTATAAAAGAAGTAACTTTCTTAAGCACTTCATGAACTATTTCAGGTTCATCATAACAAAGCACCATTGCTTCTGTTACATCCAAAAGTCTTCCTGCAAGAGAAAACGGCCCAATAACGCCAGCTAACACTGGTCTGTCTGTAATCAGTTGTTTTGCTTTTCTTATTGCTTCAATATATATCTTTGTTCTTTTACACCCCACCTCAGGAACAACAAGATTTACAGCATCTTCCATAGTTGTGACAACATGACCTGTAACAGTCGGCACTTCATCATCTGATGCAATAATATTTGCTCCAAAACATTCTGCTTCAACTGAAAGGTCCATTAAACTCACAGATGCAGCACTATCTGTTTTATCCGCTACAGCTTTCATTCCCTGTGCTTGAAGCTCGTAATCTGATATAAGCTGTTTTACAGTTATATCTAAAAGCTGAATTGAAGGAAATGATAACACAGGCATTGCTTTTTTTACTTTACTGTTTTTCATATCCTCCAGCCATTTGAACATATCCAAATTTTATACCTCCAATATTATATTAATAACCCATATTTGCTAAACTGTCTTCAACTAAATAAACCAGATTATTCTCAGCTCCCCAGTCAAGCCGCAAAAATACACCTGTACCTCCGCCTGAACCTATAGCTGAAACATAAATCTCATCATTATCTTTATTCGAAATCATAACAACAGTAAGACTGGCTCTGCTGCTGTTTCTCATAAAATATTTATCATATACCCTGACCAGCATTTCACATCCATTTACTTCTTTTCTTGCTTCATCTACAAGATTAATTGAAACAGCGCTGTTGGATATATCATTATGTAACTTTTCTGAAATATCATAGAAACTGCCCTTAACAACTTTTTCAAATTTAGACATTTTTCCCTCCAAAATCATTCCATGAATCATTTTAACATAAAAACAGGCACATGCCTTAATATATTCGCACATACCTGTTTTTTTTGGAGCGGGTGACGGGAATCGGACCCGCACAGCCAGCTTGGGAAGCTGGAACTCTGCCATTGAGCTACACCCGCTTATATGAAGATTCTACATTTTTTTATTAATTTGTCAATGATGAAGCTCTATGTTAATGCCTTATTTTTTTCATCTTCCTTATATAATTTATTCCATTTTATAAGTCCTACAATGTTTATAGCAAGATATGGAATATTTTGAAGAACTAATGTAATCTGAGTGGTATCTGCACTTAATGTGCTTATCCATATTGCTGAAAAAATCAAACTATATGCAATCCAGAAATACCACTGTTCCTTGATTCTTCTTGAAGTTAAAAATCCAGCAGCAACTGATGTAAATGTACCCAAAGCATTAATATATGGAAGGTTGGATTTCAATAAACTTAATATATACCCATACCCGACAGTTACAACAACACAAGCAATCGCTAAAATCACAATAAGTTTTTTTGTTATTCTGAATATTTGAAAATCTGTCTTGACGCTTTTCTTTCCTAACCAGCGAAAAGATGAATAGATGTATAACGGAAGCAGATAAAAAGCTGCAAGTACTGCTTCTCCAATAAATCTGTTTCGCCATGACACAAATGCATAAAGGGTTATCTGAACTATATAGAAGAGGTAACAGTATTTATCCGCTTTCATATTCATTATCCCGGCAGTAATTCCTACGATTGAAATTACTAAAGAAATTAACGCAGCGTCAAATATTATTCCTGCTGTAATTATCAGCACCATTGATGCGCCATAAAATATGATATCTGGTTTCGTCCAGTTTCTAAACATTCACTCCATCCTTCTAACCTATTATATATCCTATTAATGACTTTATGTTAAGGAAAATTATCAATGCTCCCACTAATGCCATTAAAGGTTTCATGGGAAGCCTTTTAACTAAAAAAGCTCCAAAAGGTGCGGCAATAACTCCTCCAATTATAAGGCCGATAATTGCATACATACTTTGCTCAAGGCCTAAAAAAGATATAAACATAATAGATTCTGCCAAAGTAACAAAAAATTCTACTGCATTTACTGTACCTATAGTATATCTTGGTTCGACTCCTGAAGCTATTAGTGTTGATGTTACAACAGGACCCCATCCACCTCCACCGATTGCATCCAAAAGACCGCCACTTAATCCCAAAGGATAAATCCACCCGCTTAAGTTTTTAGGTTTTTGTTTTCTGAATATTTTCACAATAATTATAATACCCATCACCACAAGGTATCCATTAATATATGGTTTTACTGTATTTCCGTCAAAACTTGTTAAAAGATATGCACCAACAGCTCCTCCGATTATTCCTGGGATTAGAAGTTTAAAAAATATTCCTTTGTTTATATTTTTAAGCTTCCAGTGTGATATACCTGAAACAAGGGTGGTGAATACTTCAGCCATATGAACACTTGCAGAAGCAAGCGCAGGTGGCACGCCAAATGTCAGAAGAAACGAGTTACAGGACACTCCATACGCCATTCCCAACGTTCCGTCTATCGTTTGCGCAAAGAATCCTACTAATATGAATATCCATATATTTGTTGGTATTGAAGATACAGCCTGGCCAAAGCTTGCCAATACTTCCATGTAATTACCGAACAGCTACCTGCTCTACCTTCTTTCTTATTATCTCTATAGCATCTTCATCATTAGGCAAGACCATATCACATTCTATATCAGTGGTACATTCATCACCCAGCCAGAAAACCAAAGTGTTGTCATTCTTAGTTACAAGTTTTATTGTTTCAACATCATATTTAGTTAGATCACTTGCAGTTACAATAAGAATAAGCCCGGTATCAAGAAGTATATTAGCCGCTTCTGCTAATCTTCTTATATTCTCGCCAGATCTGTTTTCTTTTTCCCCTGGAGGATTTATATCTGCATTCAATCCGTATATAACACTTCCTATACCAAGATAATAGACATTCTTACCCTCATCAAACAAACTTCTTTCCAAAGCTTTTGCAAAAAGTTTTTTGTTTGTATCTTTGGTTCCAGTAAGAATTATCAAAGCTGCATTTTGTGAGAATCTTTCATTTCTTTCCGGCAATGTAACATAACCATGTTCCCATTTCCCTTCTCTTAACATTACTTTAGCTTTTTCATATCTGTGAAGATTGTCAACAGTCTCAGTGAATATACCTCCACCTGATATCTCATATTCATCAACAATTACGAACCGACCTGTTGATGATAACAAAGCTGAATTATCAAAAGCACATAATTTTGAAGTGGAAATAATGCAATCAGCTACATCATGTTTATCTATTTGGTCCTTTTCAGTTTTAATAAGTGTGGAAGCATCTATTACGCTCAATATGTTCTCAAGATAGCATTCTGCTTTCATTGTTCCAGTCTTTAAAAAATATCTTTTGTCTTTCACCATAGGTTTCTTACCAAGCCAGAATAGACTTACCTTCATATGTTTTCCCATAAGAGGCGGAGTCTGGTCTGATTTAAAGCATAGCTCCCCTCTTTTAACATAAATCTGTTCAGTCATAGTAAAACCTGTTGCATATCCTGCGCTTGCTTTTGTGGCTGTATCATATTCACTCATAGGTTCTATTTTATTGACATGAGTTTTTTTCCCCGATGGGTAGAAAACTACTTCGTCACCATTATTTATAGTACCTGATTCTACCGTACCTGCAATAATTCTTCTATCATCCGCATCATTAGTAAATTTGTATACATCCTGTACCGGCATTCTAAAAGGAAGTGAATCTAGCGGTTTAGAAGCTGTAAACTTATCAAGCATGGTAAGTACAGTATCCTCTTCATACCATGGCATATTAATGCTTCTTTTTGCAATGTTATCACCTTCCATACCGCTTACAGGTATGAAGCCTTGAGACTGAATCCCAATTTTATTTAAAAACTCGTTATACTCATTTACAATTCTGTCATAAACCTCTTTTTTGTATTTGACATTATCCATTTTGTTTACAAGAACACATACCTGCTTTATTCCAAGCATAGAAAGCATATATCCATGTCTTCTTGAGTTTTCCTTAACTCCTTCAGCAGCATCTATGACTAAAAGAGCAGCATCTGCTCTTGAAGCTCCTGTTATCATATTCTTTAGAAATTCTATATGCCCTGGCGCATCGATTATAATGTATTTTCTCTTTTCAGTCTTAAAAAAACTTCTGGCCGTATCTATAGTAATACCTTGTGATCGTTCATCTTTCAGTGCATCAAGAAGAAAAGCATACTCGAAAGGTTTTGCATTATTTCTGCATAGCTGCTTTATCTGTTCAAGCTTTCCTTCAGGTAAAGAATTAGTATCAGCAAGCAGTCTTCCAATAATGGTGCTTTTTCCGTGATCGACATGTCCTACTATGACAATATTCATGTGCTCATCATTCTTTTTCGTCATATCACATATACCCGTTCTTTCTTAACTCTTCCAGTCCACCGCCATCTTCTTTGTCCTGATCTCTTCCTGACCGTTCCGCTATATTTGCAAATTTCCCTGTTCTTAACTCTTCTATAATATCATCTAAATTCTTAGCTTCAGAGTCTACTGGTTTTGTACATGGATAGCAACCCAAAGAACGGTATCTCTTCTTTTCACCCTGATCAAAATACAAAGACACAACAGGCACATTTTCTCTTTTTATATATTCCCAAATATCTAATTCTGTCCAGTCAAGCAGAGGATGAATACGTAAATGGGTACCAGGAGCAAAATCCGTTTTATACTGTCCCCAGAATTCCGGAGGCTGATCTGAAATGTCCCAGTCATTGTGAGTATCACGAGGCGAGAAATATCTTTCCTTTGAACGGCTTCCCTCTTCATCAGCACGCACTCCCACAATTACACCGGTATATGGTTCAGTATTTTTGTCAATAACATATTTTTTCAAGTTATGATCCATTCTGTATCTTGGCCAGTCACCTGCTAAAGTATGAGCAAGTGCTTCTGTTTTAAGATTTCTGCAGCACTCAAGCCGTGTACAGTTGCCATCTGGAAATGTTCTTTTTTCCTCCAAAGCTTTTCTGTTCTCACCGTATATCATGTCCAGATTCCATTCTATTGCCAGTCTGTCACGATACTCAATCATCTGAGGTATTTTATAATGAGTATCTATATGCACTAAAGGAAAAGGAACATGTCCGTAAAATGCCTTTCTGGCAAGACACAATAATACTGTACTGTCCTTTCCTATAGACCATAACATACATAAGTTTTTAAAACTGTTATATGCTTCCCTTATAATATGTATACTCCTTGCTTCTAATCTATCTAAATGATCCATATTAAATAACTCCTAATAAATATTCCATAAGTTTATCTGCACATTCATCTATACTGAATTTTTCTGTATCAAGAAGATAATCATACTCTATAGGTTCTTCAAATGGAGAGTCAATCCCTGTGTATCCTAATATTTCTCCATTTAAAGCCTTTTTGTACAATCCTTTGGGATCTCTTTTAACACATGTATCAATATCTGCTTTTACATAAACAAGTATAAATTTTTTACTTTTAATTCTTGCAAGATTTCTCATTTTTTCAAAAGGCGTGATTGCACTTACTAAAACAGTTACCCCGCTGTCTTCAAACAGAGCTGCAACTTCAGCTATCCTGCGAATGTTCTCCGATCTGTCCTCTTCTGAAAACCCCAAATCAGAGCATAAACCATGCCTTATATTGTCTCCGTCAAGAAGATAAGCCATTATTCCTTTATCAATTAATTTTTTTTCTATTATTCGTCCGATTGTAGATTTACCGCTTCCTGAAAGACCAGTTAGCCATATGACAGATCCTTTTTGATTAGTCTTTAACTGTCTGTATTTTTTATCCAGTTGCTGATGCCATACGATATTTTCCATAACGTACACCTCCACATATGCCATATGTGATTGTATATGGGTAATATAGCTTTGTCAAACAATATAAAACAATATTTTTTGGTGTTGCATTGATTAATCGATTGATGTAAAGTACTGTTTGTGTAAGGAGGATTAGTATGCTAATAACAGTAATTGGAAGAGGTCATTCAGGAACAAGAGCTATATCACAGACACTTAAAGACAGTGGTGTTTTTATGGGGGAACCTTTAAATAAGTCATATGATCTTGTTCCAGCCGGGGATATGTATGAAGCATGCCGTGTTTTTGCTAAATACGTTACGTATCTTGGTGATATGAAATGGGACTTTTCAAAAGTAATGTCAATGGATCCGGATCCTGCATTCGTAAAACTTATCGAAAGCTATTTGTCGTCAGTCTTATCTTCAAAAAGCCAAAACAAGGGTTGGAAAATACCTGAAACAACTTTAGTATATCCTTGGATAATGAAAATGTTTCCTGAAGCTTTTTATATTCACTGGGTACGCGATCCTCGTGACTGCATTATTGGCGGTCATATGACCGATGATTTAAATGATTTCGGCATTTCATATGATAAAAGTGAAGATATAAGGAAAAACAGAGCTATAAGCTGGTTTTATCAAAGAGAGATTGTACGACATTCACCAGTTCCAGAAAAAATTGCAAGTGTCAGATTTGAAGATATGGTATTTCGTCAGGATGAAACTTTGCAAAAATTGGAAAAGTTTTTAAATATCCCATTGGTAAAAATACCCATGCGTACCGATTCTGTCGGCAGATATCTTACTGACGATCAAATTAACATGTTTGATTTCTTCAAAAATGATATGACAGAGTGCGGTTACGAATTCTGATACATATCATCTTTAAATATCTGGAACAATATACCACCCGTAGCTGAAGCAGGCTGCGGGTATTTTAATAAGTAACATAAAGTAGGAGCTATATCTTCTAGATTTGCAGGTCTGTCGACTAACTCACCTTTTTTTATATTCTTTCCGGAAAACATACATAAACAGCGAATATCGCCAGTTTTAGTTTTTGCTGATGGTATCTGGCATGCATGTACTCCTCCTATATATCCTCCTGTCGAATTACCTGAAAGACCATATATGACATCTCCAACCCTTTCAGTGCCTAAGCCTACAAAACCTGCCTGTTTTTTTTCAACAGCAAAAGCAAGATAGCATTCATCTTTCTCATTCCAGTGGTATTTATGCAGAATCTTTATAATTTCATTTACAGTCTTGTCATAATCTTCCGGGTCAACTATACCTTCAGGTTCTCTTCCTTTTAGATTAATGTATATATTACCGCAGCCCACGGGAAAAGCTTTTGTATTTTTCCAGTCAATTTTTCTGTCACGCCAATAAACGTGTTCATTCTTAGGATGTGGAATATATTTTAAAAATCCTTCTTTCTCAAAAAAATCATGCACAAGCACTGTCCTGTTAAACCCTACTGCACCATGGTCTCCTATGATAATAAAAACGGTATCTTCTCCAATTACATTTTCATACAGCCAGCCAATAAAATCATCCAGCATATCATATGCTTTTTCATATACATAACGGGCAATTTCAACCTGTTGTTCGTTACTTTTTTCCACGCCCTCGTATAGTCCTCTAAAAACATGATTTACTGTATCAGTATAGCCTTGTACAAATGCCATAATTTCAACTGGATCATTTTCCATTGAATCTAGTATTATCTTTTTAAACCATTCGTTCTTAAATGCAATCAGTTCGAATGCAGTATCAATATAACCATCTCTTGTAAGAAAATGCCCATAGCTGTTTGATGAGCAAATTTCATCAATTTCGTTAACTCTATTGGCAAATTCATATGGTGATAATGCATTAAAAAGATTGACAGAGGAGGTAATAAATACAAAGAACCCTCCTTTATCATTTGCCTTCATTGCTTTTATGCGAAATCTGTAGGAACCCTCGCCTAAATCATCTTTCAAAGTTCTTTTTATAACTTCTGACCAGTTACCCATAGGTATCTCATAATACTGGCCATTTTCCATATCAGCTTCATTAAAAGCAATCTTAATACCTTCATCATAAATACTCATTATCCAGTAAAAAGGCTCAATATTATTTGGATTTTCCAAATCATTCTTTTTTTCAACATAAAGTTTAAAATATCCCTTTTCGCTCTTTTCATACCTGCTTTGAGTTAATTTAATTTGTGGCTGCCACTTTCCTGAAGGTGCCATAGTCTGTTCTGGTATTTTTGGAAAAACAGATAATACATCAGTATCAAAAAGATATAACTGTTCCGATATTTCTTTTTGCATTCGCATAGTCTGCTCTGTTTTTATTGCTTTCTGGTCAGCCACGCTTCCAATTCCTCCTATTTGATGCACAAGGTCGGATTTTGCTGGTCCGGATACACAGAAATCTGCAATTAAAGACTTTTTACCTTTCTTAGCTGCTGCTTCCCAGAACCTTTCGGCCATAAGATAATCCCCATGATATGCAGTTACAAATTCATTGGGATATGCACCTTCGAGCAATATATTTTCATCAGTTATCTGATGCATATGAGGACTTGCTCCAGTTTGTATAGTAGCCCAGCATGTGGCTGATATAGACGGATAAACAGGACGGCAATCACTTAGCATACATCCGTTATCTATCATTTTCTTAAAATTAGGCAGTTTTCCTTTTTCTATCTGCTCTAATACATACGATGTTACTCCTCCATCTACTCCAAGCATAAATAATTCAGGTTTCTTTAACATATATTCTGTCCTCCAGATTTGTTATTACCTTTTAATTATACCCTGTCAGAACCGTTATATTTGAACAACATGTAATTATTCACACAAAATTTGTGCATCTTGACTGAATATCACCATTTGATGTTGATTTTTAATAAGGCTAAGATATAATTCTATTATTAAATACTTTCTATTCGAAAGGAAAATCATATGATCAAATTAGGAGTGAATACCGTACTATTCAAACACTACACATTCGCACAAGCTGCTGAAGCTATTGCAAAATGCGGTTATGATGGAGTAGAAATCTCTGCCATACCTGGAATGTGTGAGCATCTTCAACCAGAAAACTGGAGATCACAGAAAAAAGAAATAAAAGCTGTACTTGAAGCTACAGGATTGGAAATTTTGGCTTCCGAAGTCGCATCAAGAGACAAAAAAAGAGCAAAAAAAGCATTTGAAGCTGCAGAATATTTTAATATTCCAGTTATAAATGTTGGACCTGGAGGCAAATCTGGAGTTGAAAAAGATTTTTTAGAATCTGTTAAAAGTCTTTCTGAGTTATCAAAAATGGCAGAAAAATACGGAGTGACATTGTGCTGCAAAGCTCATGTCGGAGCATCAATACACGATACAGCTACCACATTAAGAGCAATGGATATGATTGAAAGTCCGAATTTCGGAGTTGATATGGACCCTTCTCATATTTACAGAGCAAATGAGCTACCAGAAGAAGCCTTGGCTAAAGTCCTTACAAGAATGAAGCACATACATATACGTGACTGTAAAGGAAGAGGTCCAAGTCCCGGTCTGCCAGCCCTGCAGGCTTGCGGAAAAGGAGATGTTAATCTTTTCGGATATATTTCTGAAATGGTAAAAGCAGGCTACAACGGTCCAGTGGACTTAGAAGTAATCGGACCTGAACAGGATATGGTTGAAGCAACAAGAATTGCTGCAGAAAGTTACGGATACATGAATGCCTGCTTGAAAGTTTTAAAAGCAAGATAACCATTGTATAAATTTGCAAAAGGCAAATAGAATAATTTAAGTGAAACTATAAGGAGAATATAAAATGGCAAAGAAACCAAACCTTTTGTTTTTCGGAATTGACAGCCTAAGAAGAGACCATATGAGCCTATATGGATATGACAGGCTGACCACACCGAATATTGACAAGTACCTTAAAGATGGCACTGTTTTCAATAACTGCTTTTCACCGCATATTCCAACTACACCAGGGTATGCAAACATGATGACAGGATTTGACTGTTTCGGAACAGATATAGTAGCTCTTCGTCATAAAGGTGAGATAGCACCCAACGTTAAAACATTAGCAGAAATTTTATCAGAAAACGGATACAATACTACAAATGTAGGATTTAAAAATGTATCGGGCAGAGGTTTTGACAACTACATCGAATTTGAAGGCTGGAAAGCCGAAGAAGGAGATGGTAGGGCTCATAAAGCAGAAAACCTAAATAATGTAGCAATTCCTGAACTGGAAAGATTATCAAAAGAAGACAAGCCATTTTTTCTATTCCTAAGACATATGGATCCTCATTCTCCTTATCTTCCACCTGCTCCATTTGATAAGATGTTTTACCAGGCAGATGCTTTTGATCCTGATAACCATACTCTTGACCCAGTTTATTCCTTTAAACCATTCTGTGATTATTTCGTAACATGGTTCCCAAAAGGCTGTACTGATAAGGATTATATAATCGCACAGTATGACTCAGCGATTGCATATATGGATTCATGTATTCAGGCAATTTTACAAAAAGTAAAGGATCTTGGATTGGAAAATGATACATTGGTAGTATTCACTTCCGACCATGGAGAGACTCTATATGATCATGACTGCTATTTTGACCATCACAGTCTATATGATCCTAATCTTATAGTTCCTCTTGCTCTTTCATTTCCTGGTCATGTGCCTCAGGGAAAAAGAGTTGATGACTCATGCAGGCTTCAGGATGTAACTCCTACAGTTTTAGACATACTTGGAATTGATGCAAAAATCGATTTTGATGGGAGAAGCCTTATGCCTTTGGCAAATGGCATTCCACTTCCAAAACAAAATGAATTCTATATAACTGAGTGCACTTGGATGAGAAAACACGGATGGAGAACACCTAAGTGGAAATATATAAAAGCATTAGAACCTGATTTTCATTACAAACCGGAAGTAGAACTATATGATTTGGAAAATGATCCCCTTGAATATACTAATATTGCTGAACTTAGAAAAGATATAGTCATGATGCTGGACAAGAAAATGAACGACTTCATTAAAACCCGCGAAAAGCAGGTTAAAAGAGAAAATCCAATGTATACAAATCTCAACTGGCATGGGCTAAATCTTGGAAGAGGCTTTGAAAGTTCCGATGAAGCGTACAATTCCATGCATATAGGATCACCAGGAGCAGCTGCAAAGCTGCAACAGAAATAAAGGAGGCATAAAAATGCTAAAAGCAGCTGTAATAGGCATGGGCCCAATAGGCAACAATCATGCTACAGCATATAAGAATTGTAAATTAGCAGAATTAGTATCAGTATGTGATATAAGAAAAGACAGAGCTGATGCCGCTAAAGAAAAATACAAGGTTGCTGCATATTATGATGCTAAGGAAATGCTTGATAAGGAAAAACCTGATATAGTCAGTGTTGCTACAGGAGGATTTGAATATAGTTCTGATCACTTTATCCCAACCATGCAGGCTTTAAATGCAGGATGTCATGTTCTGACAGAAAAACCTATATCAAACAACTTGCAACACGGTCAGCAGATGGTTGATCTGGCAAAAGAATTAAATCGCTGCTTTGCGGTAGATTTAAATCACCGTTTCACTCCAGCTGCACGTGCAGCAAAAAAATGGCAGACTGACGGATTGATTGGTGATCTTCTATTTCTTAACATGGCATTATGGATAGGAAGATTCCAGCCTCAGTTTGACACTGAATACTATCATCTAAAAGCTCTTAATCCTCATTCATGCGACATATTAAGATATTTCGGCGGTGATGTGGAACAGGTTCATTGTTATGCAATGAAGGCACCAGGAAGACAGATATGGTCTACTGCTTCTATTAATATGAAATTTAAAAATGGTGCTGTAGGTCATCTTACAAGTTCATATGATATTGAAAGAGGCCATCCAATGGAAAGGTGCGAGGTTGCAGGAACTAAGGGAAGACTGATATTCGAAGACATGTGGAGAGAAGCTACACTTTACCCTGCCGGAAATTATGAAAAAAGGGTTTACACTAATCCTGTTTTTGGAGGGTTTCGAGACTTTTACGATACTTTTGAAGACAGAATACATACTTTTGTAAGAGAAATATCAGAAAATGTAAAACCTGAAAATATAGATGGCTCGGGAAAAGATGGTCTGGAATCAAGCCGTATTATCCATGCGGCAATACAATCATTAAAAACAAACAAACCGGTAATGGTTCAAAGCGTTACAGAATAGGAGATTAGAAATGGCAATAAAAATCGGAATAGTTGGAATGGGAGGAATCGGTAATACTCACGCAAAGTGCTATAAAGCAGATTCTCTAGCTCAATTGGTGGCTGTGTGTGATGTAGTAAAAGAAAAAGCCGATAAAGCTGCTAGTGAATATAATGTAGAAGCTTTCTATTCACTAAAGGATATGATAAAAGCTCACCCTGAGCTAGACCTTGT
>ERZ795048.3259-NODE-3259-length-12266-cov-4.216199_pt1 | contig 12266 bp, 7 predicted proteins | sample MGYA00375132_ERZ795048 | MGnify/ENA primary metagenome ERZ795048 (study PRJEB30177, sample SAMN05720225) | activated sludge metagenome | isolation source: Anaerobic digester | place: Hong Kong | collected 2014-12-17 ...
AAGAAAACGCGATCTCAATTTGTCTTATATTTAAGTATTTAGGAAGATTCAATGAAGTCTTTGAAAAATACATGTACTTGACATTATACGATATCGATGAGATTGATTTTTTAATAAATAATTATAAAATAGTTTCCAAAGTATCACTGGCACTCCATAAAGCTGCTAGCAACGAAATATTTAAAGCCATCTCTAACCTTTCTTTGTCAAGTATTGAAATAAAAAAGGAGGATGAAAATAAATTCAAACACTTAAAAGATTCAATAGATAACTTCAATATTGTTTTTGGAGCAGCAAGATTTATTGGAGAAGTATTAAAGGGAAAAATCACTTTACAAGAAGAAAAAAAGTCGAATAGTTCTTATGTTGCAGAAAAATCTTCAACACCGTTACCAATTAATTCAAAAGTTGCATTTATAAACGGATTAATTAAAATGAGTAACAGGAAGGATGTTAGTGAAAAGACAAAGGATAGACTAATTGAACTTGTAAGTAAAGAAGTTGGTGGAAATGAAGAAATCTTGAATGAGATTTATAATGATGTAAAGGAAATTAAAAATCACATAGTTATTAATCCACCTCTTTCGCCACCTCCAGCCCCCAATAAAAGACTATCACATAACCCCAAAACATTAGTTGAATATCTTTACAAATTCAGCTCTGATGAACGTTTAAAGTGGCTTACCCATTTTAAAGAAAGTGATTTTGAATATCTATCAATACTTGATGAAGCAAAAAAAACTTTTAAAACTTTTAAAAAGACACTTATCCCAAAGGATACATTTTATAATATTCAGAATTTCATTTTTGGAAACAAAGATAAAAAGTATCCTTCTTTAAAACTTTATGGGAATAAAAACATATACTTAGACTGGTCTTCAGAGGAAGTTATAGAGTGGTGTAAAATAAATCCAGGCGTTTATCCTAATGACTTGCTTATTCCTAAAGAAAAGCAATATCCTATTGCCAACAACAAAAACTTTTTGCTGCTTAAGTTTGGTGATGTAATTAAAGAATTTAAGCACTATATTGAGATAAGAACCGACGATGAACAAAGAACTTTTGACCTAAGATTAAGCGATTTAATGAGAAGGGTAGGTCTTTATACTGACTTCAACGAACCAGAATTTGATGAGTTATTTAAAAGCGTTAATGTTTATACGGATACAAATCTACTTTTTCAAGGATTTGAACAAATCTTCAATTGGTGCTTAAATCACAGAGCCAAATCAAATAGGATTGAAATATTGATTGATTCTGAATCTGAAAGTGATTTTTATTTACTAAAAATTAAGCATATTGGTAGTAAAATTGGGTACGAAAAAGAAAGTTCAAAGCTGAATGGGTTGGGTGGTGATTTGAATAAAGTTAGACAGTGGTTTTTCAATATCTGCGACTGGGAGATTCACGCAAAATTATCAGATGGTAAATCGTACAGGATTGAACTGCTAAACAGCAATGTGAATACTCTTGAAAAACCTTCCTTGATAACAGAAATAGAACCTGTAGATGGTGTAATACATATTGTTAAATTGTATAAAACAGTAAACCAATGATATACCTATTCGAAGATAGAAAGGACAGGATGCATCAATATCTATCTAAAGCAGTTACTTCAGATAACCTGAAAGAGGTTATTTTTGATTGCCCCTACGATATGGATGTAAATGAGTATATTAACAATACATTTGGTGACGCAAGGGTAATACTCTTCCATTCTAGTTATAAGTTGGCAAATAGCAGTATAAGTAAAGAAATTGTAAAAGAAGCTTTTATTAAGAGAAAAGTTCCTTTTATTTTTTTTAGTGGGGGACTTGAAAATAACTATTTTGAAGTGGGCGGGGTAACACAGGCATATGTTAATAGTGGCGATATGTATAAGAATATGGACAAGTTCATTGAAAAAGTGGATGAAACGGGGGAAGTTGCAATCCCAATACTTCTTTATGGGTTAAACTATTTGATCAATGATATTTTAAAGTCGCAAAAACTAATTGCCCGATATTTTTCAAATAAAAAATCTGATTATGTGCTTAATAGCGATGACAAATTTATTCTCTCAAGAAAGGTTATTGATGTTTCACTAAAGAGCAATGCATTATCAGCATATAAGAACGACTTTATTAACTGGCTGTTGGACAGTAATAATATAATTACCGTTGCGGATGTTCAACGAAAGAATAATGATATACTAATAAACTTTCAGTAATGAAGATATTGATCTACAGGGAGAAAATTGGTATTCCTGATTTCCCCGAATCCTTTTCAGGATTTGCCTTTGATAATCATCAAATTGAGTTGATTACTATTAGTGATTTTGATAAAAAAGAAACAATTGACCTGGAACTTTCCAAGTTAGTTAGAAAGGGACGAGAAGAAAATCCGGATATTTTAGTGATACCCGTTTTTTTGGGATCACCCCTTTCATACTACGGTGTGCGATTAGCAATGCACTGGAGAGTTGACGAAAGTGCCGACAACCTGAATAAAATCCCAATAATATTACTTGGAGATGAGGATGAGGCATCATTTTATAGGCATTGTGGTTATAGTTCATTCCTTAAAACGCCTCAAGTTTATTACACCCAATTCAATGAGTATAACCTTAAAGAATTAATTGAATCTGGCTCAATTAAACATTCCGATTTCGATATAAATGCAACACTTGGGCATTACAATGTTAAGCCTCCTGCTAGCTATAAATCATACCATAGCGTAACAAACGAGTGGTGCATACTCCGCTGGGCTGATGCATTAAAAATTGAAGACGAAAAAATTAGTAGCATTAGAAATACAATTGGCACTTCGCTTTACTACAAACTACTTCGCTTTAAATATCCTATTAGCAATATTGATGATGTTAAACAAAAAGCATTGCATAATAAGGGTAAAATAATGCTGATTGATGACGAGATAGAAAAGGGCTGGAAATCAATTTTTAGTAGAATTTGTCATAATCAAGAGTTTATTCCTATTGGAGATAACTTTAAGGGGATGGAAACACCAGAGGAGATTGTTAAATATACAATGGAGAAAGTTAAAAATGAATTCCCAGATGTGGTAATTCTTGATTTAAGGCTTTCAGATAATGATTTTTCGGACAATCTATCACCAACCGACCTTACAGGTTATAAGATTCTTGAAAAGATAAAGGAGTTTAATAAGGGCATTCAGGTTATCGTTATATCGGCTACAAGTAAAATTTGGAATCTTTTGGAACTTCAGAAAATTGGTGCGGATGGGTTTATAATGAAGGAGTCGCCTGATTTAAGTATTGATTCACTATTTACGAAAAATGCATTAGAGAATATCTACACAAAATCAGATTTTCTTCTCAGTTACTCTTTTCTTAAAGAATTTTACTATGAATATAGTTTGATAAAAGAAGAATTATTGCCACGTAAGAGTTTTAATCATCATAATCCACTACCAAAGGAGTTTGTAGATGAAGTACTAAAGTGGGTTGAATTAAGTATTCTCAATATTTGTAACAATAAAAATGAAATTAGTTTAACAACATCTTTCTTACTTTTTTTTAGTGTAATTGAAAACATATCAAACAGAATAATTGATATTGATAATCCGATATCGGTAAATAATTCTAATAATTTTTACTTTGAATTTAGAGTTAGCAATCAAAAATTAAGATTTTTTTATGAAGAAACAAGAGGCAGTGGTGTCTTCAAAAAATCACAAAGAAAGTCAGAGTTCCCTAGAAACATTCAATGGGGACAAAAGATATTCAACACATTTGATTTTATTTCAGAATATAATATTGATGAAGTAGAGATATCTAAACTTATTGAAATTAGAAACATAATAATTCATACCAATACTACAACAGGGAAGGGAATTAAAGTAACAGAAAATGATCTTAAGACTTTGTTTAACTACATTATTAAAGGTTTGAAGAAAATTGTTTGAATCATTTTTTTCTAGTGCACCACCACTGCACACATCCACCTAATCTTTGCATCATAAACCAAACCAGTTGAGATTATGATTACAAAGCACAGCAATATCGCCCTAACAGATCAGCAGCAGGAAGCCCTTGAGCAGATTAAGGATTTTTTAAAGAGCGATATTCCTGCGTTTATCCTTAAGGGTTTTGCCGGTACTGGTAAAACAACGCTTACAAGTTGCTTAGTTAATTACCTTAAAGAAATAAGACGAAACTTTTCACTAGCTGCACCCACAGGTAGGGCCGCCAATGTTATCAGCCAAAAAACTGGGGCAATGGCGGTAACCATTCATAAAACCATTTATAGCTATCACGATTTGTTGGAGTATGAGAGTAAAGATGAAAATGGTGAGGTTGCGTTTAAGTATTACTTTGAATTGGGCAATAATAGTAATATTGTTGATGATGTTTTTATTATTGATGAAGCATCAATGGTTTCCGATGTTTTTTCGGAAGGAGAATTCTTTCGTTTTGGCTCAGGCAAACTTCTGAAAGATTTAATTGAATTTTCAAAGGTTGGTACGCTTGGTGCAAAGGTTAAGATTATATTTGTTGGCGATCCCGCTCAGTTGGAGCCAGTTGGAATGAATTTTTCACCTGCACTTTGCAGAGATTATTTACATAAAGAGTACAATCTTGAATCAAGAGAGTATGAGCTAACTGAAACCCATAGGCAAGAAGCCGATAGTGGCATAGTTTCAAAATCAATTCAGCTTAGACGAAGCATTACATCAGGCTTTTTTAACAACTTCGACATTAATCAAAATGGTTTTGATGTTTTCAAGATAGACTTAGAAAATTTTCTTAGCGTTTATTTTAAGAACGAAACCAATTCACTTATTGTAACATACAAGAATAAAACCGCCCTTGATTTTAATAGGCGCATTCGAGAGTTAAAATTCCCAAATAATCATAGCCTAACTGCTGGCGATCATATTATTATTGGAAGGAATAACTACAAGCACTTCATTTTTAACGGTGAGTTTGGGATTGTAATTAAAGCCGAAAAGAAAGCTGTTACCAGAAATATCCCTGTTTACGAGAGGGGTCAAAAGCATATTGTAGCATTATCCTGGCGTTACGTTGAGCTGCTTTTTAAAGAAGAGAATAACAGTGATAAAATAGTTTCTGGCTATATGCTTGAAAACTTTTTTGAGAGCGATGCCAACGATTTGCAGAGCCTTGAAATGAAAGCATTATTTATTGATTTTAAAATTCGTAATCCGCAGCATAACGCTAATACAGAAGAATTTAAGCAGGCTATTAGGAATGATTTATACTTCAATGCAATTCATTTAAAGTATGGGTATGCAGTAACCTGCCATAAGGCACAGGGTGGAGAATGGGATAATGTGTTCGTTATATGGGATTATGCAGCAAAAGAGGGCTTTAACTTTCTTCAAGATAATCATGAGGTAACAGGGAAAAAGAATATCAGTTTTTTCCGTTGGGCATACACAGCGGTAACAAGGGCAAAAGCAACTCTATTTAATATCAACCCACCATACTTTTCGCCATTTTCCAATATAACATATATTCCCACAGTTGCAAGAACCGAACAGGCAATACAAACAGGTGAAAAAGAAAGAGTAGAGGTGGTCAATGTTGATGAAAATTTAAAGCACCTTCTTGCCAAAAATGGGTTAAACAATGCGCAAAGATTTTTACAGCATAAGTTCATCGAGTTACACCACATTTTTAATGATAGATTTATTGAAGTATCAAGGTACGATGCAAAGCAGTACCAAGAGTTTTATTGCTTTAGCCGAAATGACAAAAGGGTAAATCTTATTTTTTTCTATAATGGGAAGGAGCAGTTTACTAGGTTTAACTTAGTTGGAAATCAAAACTCCGAGGAACTATACAATGAAATAAACAATTTGCTAAATGAGAACAAACGTTTCGAGATAAATTTCATTGATTTTCAGATAGAGAATCCTGTCTCTCCTATTGCACAGATAGAGCAAAAAGAATTTGCTTTTGAGAAGGAGTTCTTGCAGATTATTTTCGAGTGCATAAAGCCCATTGTAAATAAAAAAAAGATTTATATTGAAGATATTGAGCATTTGCAGTACCGAGAGCGATACCATTTCAAAAGGGGTAGATCATTGGCTATAATTGACTTTATTTACGATAGCGATGGGTTCTTCACATCTGCGGAGGAACGTAAATCCAGCAATTGCGATATGATGATTGACTTATACGAGGTTGTTAAATCACTTAAAGAACCTAACTATGTCATTTAAAGAAGCATCAGAATTGAGGAAGTCGGGCAAGCTAGTGGAGGCACTTGATATGGCTTTTCAGGATTTGCAGAAGGAACCTGATAATATCTGGTGTAAACGTTCTGTTGCTTGGGTTTACTACGATTACTTAAAGGCAAATAAGGAGGCAGAAAACTTTGATGTGTTCTATGGCTACTTGATCAAAATTAAAGAATTAGAATTACCGGAAGCGGAGAAAATGTTGTTCGATCAGTGCGCTTGGCAAGTTGGGTTAATGGTTTTTTCATTATGTAGATTGGATGAGGAGAATAGCAAAAATGATGATAAAAAGAAATTCTCATTTTACAGTGTTTCCAAGGATTTGGAAAAAAAGGTATATTCTCTTTTTGAAATAGTTAAAACCTTTCACTTTACAAAGCCTGGCGAGGGATACTCTTTTCTTTTCAAAGCGCTGAATAAAGCACTTAAAGATACAGACAGTTATATTGAAGTGGCAGATTGGTGGGGTTTTGATAATTTTCGTATGGAGGATTACCTTAAAGAGGAGGTAAATGGTAAGTTTATTATGTCTTTGGCAGAGCAGACTTATATTGCCTATGCAAAAAGGTTGATCGAAGGTGAATTTACTGGTGGTGATATTCAGTTTAGAGAGTTAAATAGAGAAAAAATAAACGGGTTCCTTCCCAAACTTGATAAACTTATTACGGAGCATCCCAAGTTATTATATCCTGAGTTTTTCAAGGCAAAACTTTTACTTGCATTAGGTGATAATGAAAATGTACTTGAGCATTTTCTCCCATTTGCAATTAGAAAACGAAATGATTTTTGGGTTTGGGATCTACTCTCCGATATTTTCCCAAAAGACGATATCAGAAAAATTGCCTGCCTTTGCAAAGCATTAACATGCAAGACCCAGGATAGTTTTCTTGTTAAAATTCGTCAGAAATTAGCCACCTTACTTATCCAAGCTAATCAATATGTTGAAGCTAAAACTGAAATAGAAAACATAATTGCTACACGTAATTCTAATAATTGGCCTATAAAAGGGGAGATTCTTCAATGGCAAAGCCAGAATTGGTATAAAGAAACCACAAGTCAGACAGATAACCAAAGCTTTTACCAATCTCTCCTAAATGTTGCTGATGAAATATTATACTCGAATATTCCCGAGGAAATTGTTGCGGTTGAGTTTGTTAATTCCGATAAAAAGATGCTGAACTTTGTGGCAAGCAAAACCTTAAATGGCTTTTTTTACTATGGCGATCACTTGAGCAAAGTTAGTATTGGCGATATCCTGAAAGTTAGGTTTAAAGAGAACTCCCAGGAAAAGCATTATAGAATTTTCACTGCAAAAGTCGTTGATGAAGAAGTTGATATCGAGGCAATAAAAGATTTCTCAGGTGATTTACATATTATTCATAACATTAATATTGGATTTGCAGAAGATGTATTTATTGATTCCAACACGATCAATAATAACGGTTTACAGGATAAGCAGTCGGTTAAAGGCAAAGCAATTCTATCTTACAATAAGAAGAAAGAGGAATGGGGCTGGAAGGCGATAGAGGTTAATGTAAATCCATAAAAGTTATCAAGATTGTTTTTAATCAAGTTTTTTAATGATGCCTAAAAGTATCATATCATACCTGGTTAACCATCCTGAATTTGCCCTGCGGTTACTGTCGCAGTACTTCACGTTTACCCCACAGCAGCTTAAGCGCTATGCTGATGTGCTGATCTGGGAGATTATTTCCTATAACTCGAATATACGCTGGACATCCGAAACCCTTCGAAAATTTGCAGATAGGCTCGACTGGAGTAGCATCTCTTTGAATCCTTCGGCTATCACCGATATGGGAATACTCAAGGAGTTCGATTCCCTTATCGACTGGAAAGGGGAGGAAGATTGTTTAGGCGACTCCATTGCCAATAACACTGGCTTGCCCTGGACAGAAGGGTTCATTAGAAGCCTTGAGCACAAGATCAACTTCGAGAAGCTCTCTTCCAACGAATCGGTTCAGTGGTCGGAGGCCATTATTGATAGGTATAAAGGGAAATGGGATATTGTTGATCTGGCCAGCAACGAGTCAGTTCCGTGGACACTAACTTTATTCGAAAGACATCTCGATGAGTCACACTTTTTTTACTATGGAGTTGAGACTAATCCTGCCATACTCCGCAACTTCGATATGGTGGAGAAGTACTACCATAAAATTGAATGGTGGGTTTTATTCTCAAGTTCCGTATTACCTTGGAAGGAAATGAACCTGATGGAACGCTGGCGAGACCATATCGATTGGTATGGGCTGAGTTTAAATGAGTATTTCTTCAGAACCGACAGCCAATTCTTTGCTAAAAACATTGATAAATGGCTGATGAACAATTGCCGTGGTTTTACTGGACTGTCATCAAACCAACAATTACCCTGGACAAGCAGGTTGATCGAAAAGTATCTTCCGTTCTGGTGTTGGACGTCGCTATGCACCAACGAAGCAATTCCTTGGAACGAAGAGATGATAGACTATTTCACCGATTATGTTGAATGGGGAGGTACAAAACCCTGTGGCATATACAACGAAGAGGGCGAAATGATAGCCCCAACTGGAGGAAAGTCTTACGAGTTTGGCTTGGTGAACAACAAAAACCTCCCCTGGTCCATGGAATTCTTAAATCGATACGAGAGCCAAATAGAACCCGATGATTTGAGGAGTAACAGCGCTGTGTGGGAAAAAGCTTTTAAACCCTATGTTGATGATAAGATTGTTGATACTGTGCTAAGGATCATTTAATATTTACCATACAACCAATTTGTTTTGAAAACCAAGTCTAAACCCAAACCCTGTCCAAAATGCCACAAAAACGATATGGTGATCCCCATAGTTTATGGTTACCCCGGTCCCGAATTGTTTGAGCAAGCCGAGAAAGGCTTAGTAAAACTTGGAGGTTGCTGTGTTGAACCTGATAATCCGGAATGGTACTGCAAGAGGGATAAGGTGGCGTTCTGATGAAACAAAATGAGAAACCAGCTCCCCTATTTATTCCAAACAAGAATTAAGTTCTCTGAATCTTTTACTCGTCTTTTCGAACTTAATATCTGTAGCTTTTTGAGCTAACTGTGTTTCATCAAAATCAATGTCGTCTCCTTTTATTAAGAAACGACTTTTTACTACTTTCCATATTTTGTTTTGGGTTATTATCTCAATATTTTCTGTTTTCAAAAAAACAATTAATTCGAGTAAGTCAAGTATATCACCCTCAAAGTCAAATTTTTCGACGTATTTAACCCTAGAATCATAAAGAGAATCAAATTCTGAGAGTTTGTAATTTTTTGAGAATTTTTGCTTATTTGCCTTGAAGAATTTTCGAAACTTATCAATTTTTTCTTGTTTTGATTTATCAGTGTCTATTGACTTAACACCAATGCTGAAGAAATACTTCTTGCTCTTTACAGCCTCTTTCTCTAATTTTTCATTTATGAAATTTAATCGATTATCAATTGTTTCAAACTTGTTTTTATATTCTTCATCCCTATTTTCAATTTTGCTTGTAATAGTTGATAATTGATCAGATATTTTTTTAAAAAAAACTTCTAAATGATCCGGTTTGTTTTCAATATAATTGTTGATTTGATTGATTATATTTTCCGCAGATTTTTTTAATTCATCATTTAGTTTGTTAAAATTTTCTTCTAAGATTTTTTTAAGTTGAATTAATATGTAATCACCCCCCCTTTCCAAATAGAGCTTTATCTGAACCAATAAATCATCAATTTTAGAATGAAATTTTTCATTCTCCTTTTTTTCATTAAACTCTCTTAATTTCTTCTCAAAACGGTTAAGGATAATAAGGTAAAAATCCTCTAGTCCCTCTATGCCTAAATAATTTCTTGATTTTGCGCGTTTGTAATTTTGTTCATGCTTGAGTAATAATTCAATATCTGGAATTAATGCTATTTGCTCCTCGTCTGTTAGGTTATCAATTCGATTAATGATATTATCTATAGCAATTGAATACCATTTATTTATTCTTTTTTGGCTGTCCCCATTACAAAGCCTAAACAAATGTCCGTCAAAAAAATCAGGATTTAAGGTTGTTTCAAAAATGTCTAGAAATAATATTCTTGTATCAGCAATTTGAAAGAGTTTTGCTTGTTTAACAACTTCAACTCCTTTAAGGGAATCAAATACTAAATAACTGAAACACCTTTCACAGAGAGCAGGAATATTGGATTTAATTCGAGATAATGAATGCTTTAACTCCTTTTTCTTTAAAGATTCAATTATGGTTTCTGCATATATATCCTTAAGAATAGTTACCAATTCATCATACCAATTTCTAAAATCTTTATCATCTAAAGATTTTAGAAATATCTTCTGATCTTCAGGTAATTTTGTGTAGAGTTCAAATTCTGAAAGTGACTGTATTTTTTCAAAAGGAATTGAAAAGAATGATCTAATCCTTTCGGAAAGATCCATGATGAATGGGTCATGATCTCCTATCTTGACTTTGAGAAAATCAGAATACAAATCACGCAGACCTTTGTCGGGATTTTCATCAAACCATTTTTCAGAATATTCTATCTGCGCTTCAATTGGTTTGCTCTTGTTTGAAAAATTATTCATGGGGTTCAAATATTAAAAGTTGACTTTGAAATTTCGCTCTTATCTTTTTCTGGAAGCCTCCAAGGTAGTGCTTAGTTGAAGTAGCAAGTTGATGTCCCATCCCATCACCAACAAATTCATTACTTGCGCCAAGGTTTTTCATTACTGTTGCCCATGTATGCCTTGATATTCCTAGCGTTAGTTTAAAAGGTAGCTCAATTTTTTCCCCAATCCTTTTCAGATGTTTGTTGGCAACTTTATTTGCCTGTTTGATTTTAGCTCGCTGAATATCCTCGGGTTCAGTACCATCAATAATACCCAGCACATAATCATTCTCAGTTTGAGATTCAACGGCTAGTTTTTTTATAAGATTCTTAGTTTCAGGGATAAGGCTAACTTCTATTGGTTGAATGTCCTGTTTGGTAGTTCGTTTGGTTTTTTCACGAATAAAGACTAGTTCATCATCCTCAATGTCTTTGAACTTTAATCTTGCCAGATCCTGCATATTTGCGCCGTTGCACAAATAACTTAAAAACCAAAGGTCTTGTGCTTTTGATTCAGATTCGTTTGCTGGTTTATAAGTGTATAGTAGTTGAACCTCTCTTAAAGAAAGTGCTTTTTTAATATTTCGTCCTCCTGGTATTTGATACTTTTCCTTTCCAAAAGGATAAAAGTCTTTATTAAAAAGCTCACCAGTTATAGCAATATTTATGATTTTTCGCAAATAGCGGCAGTATATGCCAACTGTAGTAATTGATTTTTTATTTAGTAACATCCAGTCCTCATATTCCTGAAGCCATTCTGGTGTAATGTCTCCTAAATTCAATTTTTTACGGTTTTTGTCTTTAATAAATCCTTGAAAAGATGATTTGGCATTTCCATAACTATCAGCAGTACCATACTGTTTGTTTTTCCTAAGTTTGGAAATGTAATCATCAAACAGCGAGAATACATCTTTGCTCAGATCAGTTTGCTTGTTAAATGCCTTTTCAAATGCCTCAAAAGAGAATGACGGTAAAGATTTTATGGTATTAATTGCTTTTATTTCAATTTGATTAAAGAATATTTTATTATTCTTGTATTCATTCCTAGGCTTTTCGCCATTTACCTTCTCCCATTCTTCGGGCGTTAAATAAATTCCTAATGGGTAATATTTTGCGGTTCTTTGAAAAATAATTCTTAGCTTTACAGAATAAGACCCATTTTTTCTTTGAATTCTTTTATCAAGAATTATTGATGCTGTTGCGGCAATTACTTTTCTCATAAGACTATACGAAAAAATAAATAAATTAAAAACATACAAACATTATACAATCAATTGAGTCAATTCATGTCAAAAAAACAACAATTCAATCCAATTGTAAATATATAAATAATTAATAGAGAAGACAAAAGAAATTAAAAGAAAAAGAAAGAAAAGTGTGGCACCTGACTCATAATCAGGGGGTCGCTGGTTCAAGCCCAGCTGGGCCCACTTAC
>ERZ795048.3266-NODE-3266-length-12248-cov-5.080292_pt1 | contig 12248 bp, 11 predicted proteins | sample MGYA00375132_ERZ795048 | MGnify/ENA primary metagenome ERZ795048 (study PRJEB30177, sample SAMN05720225) | activated sludge metagenome | isolation source: Anaerobic digester | place: Hong Kong | collected 2014-12-17 ...
AAATTCCGATCCACAATCCCTATCTCAACACCGTGGCCCAGCTCATTGAATGCGTACAGTGTCTCGATCATGCCATTGGCATAGTTGAATACTTCATGGAACAAGGCATTAAACAGGAGGAGCTGACGCTCGTGGGCCTGAATGAAAAGCAAACCCTGCCGGTCAAGGCGGGTAACGGTGTTGGCGCTGTCGAGGCCCCCCGAGGAACCCTGTATCACAACTATGAAACAGACGATCAGGGGATTATAAAGAATGCCAACTGCGTTATCCCTACCGCCCAGAATATCAACAACATAGAGCATGACATGAAGAGCTTGGTTCCCGGGATCCTTGACAAGACCGAGCAGGAGATCACCCTCGCTCTTGAGATGCTGGTGAGGGCATATGACCCGTGCATCTCATGTTCTGCACATTTCCTTGATGTGAGATTCGAATGATCATGAATCAGGTGCTGTCCAAAGGGGTTAAAGAGGCACTCCTCCCATCGCATGTGGGCCTGACGGCATATGTCCTGATGGGTAATACTCTGCGAGGAGACGACGGTGCAGGTGCTTTTATCGCGGAACAGCTACCTGTACGTAACAACAATTTCATCGTTATCAAAGCAGGTAACAGTCCGGAGAAGATATTCTACCAGGTCCTGGAAGCTAGACCAGTCAAGGTGGTCATCATCGATGCAGCTGATTTCAAGGGGATACCCGGAGAGATCCAGACCTTCCCTCACGCACACCTTTATGAGGCCTCATTAAGCACACACCAGTTTCCCCTTAAGGTTATAGCGCAACTCATCGAGGAAGACGTTGGGTGCGTGGTCCACCTTGTGGGTATCCAGATCAGTGGTGTGCGCATAGGCAGTCCCATGGACTCCAGGGTGACAGAGAGTGCTCAGGTTATCATCGATCATATCCGTAGGAATTTGGACGAACGCTCAGGTATATAGCCTGATTTCAAAAAGATCTTCGACCTGCATATTCCACCGATCTTTATCCTGTTTTTAAGGACACGTCTCTTTGCGCAAGACAATGATGTATTTAGATATCGTAAATTCCATGGGTTGCCATATATAGCATGTTGATATCACTAGGATAGTCTCGGCCATAACACATGGCACACGTATTGTATATCACCATATTCAAAGTAACCTATTCCAACTTATGAGTGCTACGTTCTGAAGGTGATACTCATGAAATAAATAAACAGCAATAATCGAGACGAACAAGAAATAAAAAGAAGAACGGGAGGAGATATGAGTCGTTATGGAGACTTATTCCAGGTCAGTGACTTTAAGACAGAAAAACACGTACCGCTAATTGAGTGTCAGGATTCGATAGCAGCTAACACTATTTTCGAAGTGAACGTATCGGTGGGCAAGGAGGTCACTCATCCGAACACTACTGAGCACCACATCCGGTGGATTCGGGTCTACTTCCTTCCGGATGGTGAGAAGGCAGCCTACGAGTTGGCGAATGTCGAATTCACCTCGCATGGTGAATCTGTTGCAGGACCCAATATGGGTCCAGCGTATACTCACCATGCAGCTTCTATCAAAATCATGCTGAAGAAATCCGGAACATTATATGCAGCCAGTTTCTGCAACATCCACGGATTATGGGAGAACAGTAGAAGAATCGAAGTTAAGTAAGCTCCAGTTTATTAATACATTTCCTCTTGGATATAAGTGGGGAAGGAACTTTATATGGGGAATAAACCTGAATGGCAGGACTTTGTGCAATATTATAATGAAATACAACAATATCCTCTTCTCACTCGTCAAGAGGAATATGACCTGGCAAAACGATACCAAGGTGGCGATGAAACTGCCGGATCAAAGATCATCCAGTCTAATCTCAGATTCGTTGTGAAGGTGAGTAAGAAGTACTTCTATTCCGGTCATGATCATCTCGAGTTGATACAGGAAGGCAATGTTGGGCTGATCAAGGCCTTGAACAAGTATGATCCTGACCGTGGTGTCCCCTTTGTTTACTATGCAGTCTGGTGGATAGAGGCATACATAAAGACTTTTGTGGAGAAGACCGGAAAAACCAGTACAGGTTCTCTTCGTCACGCCAGAAATTTATTTTCGCTGGATGAGAACCTCGCCTCCGACAGCACCTGCAATGTCCCATGGATCGACTTTCTTGCCGAGATGATCGATCCGGAGAGTTTGTACTGCAGCAAGGAGAGCATATACAAGACTTCTGTCATGATCCAATCATGTCTTTCGCAACTTTCGAAAAGGGAAGTCACCGTCCTCAAACATCGTTACTTCATTGATCCGCCAGTGGGACTCAAGGAGATCGGTATCAAGCTCGGAGTGAGCAAGGAACGCGTCAGACAGATCCAGCTCCAGTCCATGAAACGACTGAAAAAAATATTGAAAACTGAAATTGGTTTCAGATTTCAATCCGTTGTGTTCGAAGATTATCCTTCTCAAGGGTCCTGCCAGGCTATGCTTATGGGCAGGCCATTGGGCTGGAATTAATTATGTACATTGAGATAATCAATGAAATCTTTAAATCTGCATGGTCCATTGCGTTGTCTATCCTGTCCATTATTATCTCCAGTAATATAATTATACACAACGAATGTCCTGAGTTTTAATGGTATCACAATATTATGGGGCTCATGGGTGAGGAGATCCAGCATATCGGGTTTTCAATAAACGGAAACGATCAACAGACACTATAATCTTTCTCTCCCAACTATGATCCAGCCCTCGTTTCTCTTTTTGATCACAATTAGTGGCAGGAGACATGACTATGGAAGATCAAGTAAAAACAAGAGAACAGCTCGAATCTGAACTGGCCGTGGCCCGAGAGAGTATCGCTCTTCTGGAAATAAAGGCATCCGAGTTTGTGCAGATAACTGAAACCCTAGAAACCGCACGTCAGGAGGCTGTCAATGAGAGAAACCGTCTCGAAGCCGTCATGCAGGCCCTACCTGTGGGTGTAGCCATATTGGACAGGCAAGGGGGAATAATTCATTTGAACAGCACCTATAGGGAAATATGGGGCGATCCAGAGCCATCTGCAAAAGACATCGATGATTATGAGAAGTTCAAGGCATGGTGGATAGATACAGGAGGGCTCGTCAGGCCGGAGGAATGGGCTTCCGCACAAGCTGTGAGTAAGGGGGTTACCGTTGTCGATCAGGAAATGGAAATAGAGTCTTTTGATGGAACCCGGAAGTTTGTCCTGAACAGTGCGGCCCCGGTCTTTGATTCAAATCACAAAGTCATAGGGAGCGCCGTTGCCATCCAGGACATCACCCGGCACAGGAATTCCGAGGCTGAAATCATCCATCGTGCCGCAGAACTGGAGGCGGTATTCCAGGCCCAGAACGATGTCATCCTCATCTACGACACCGGGATGAACGTGCTCCGTGCCAATCCATCGTTCCTCAGTACATACGGCTTCGACCCGGTCGGACTCAACGTCAGGGACATAATAAAAAGAACATCGTGCAGGCTGCTGGACGGTAATCCCCTCATATTGGATGATCAGCCTACTCCAAGAGCGCTGCGGGGCGAGAGAACCACCGGTTCCTACTTCTTGGTTACCAGGGAGGACGGGTCCGACATGGTCGTAGAGACTACATCGGGGCCCATGCTTGAAGGAGATCGTATAACCGGCTCGGTTACCGTGTGGCATGATATAACGGAGCTGAACCGTGTCAGGGAGTCGTTGCAGCTGAGCGAAGCCAGGTTCAGGCTCCTCTCCGAGACGGCAGGCAGGCTGCTTGCATCCGAGGATCCGCAGAAGATAGTAGAAGACCTGTGTACAAAGGTAATGGAATATCTCGACTGCCAGGTATTCTTCAATTTTCTCGCAGATGAGCATGCAGGACGCCTCCGCCTGAACGCCTGCTCAGGGATTCGCGAAGAAGATGCTCGCGCGATTGAATGGTTGGACTATGGTATCGCCATCTGCGGCTGTGCTGCTCAACAAGGAAGCCGCATCATCGTCGAGGATATTCTTGGCTCCGAAGAGCCAAGGGCCGAGTTGGTGAAGTCTATGGGGGTCCAGGCATATTGTTGCCACCCGCTTATAGCCGGGGGAAAGACGATCGGGACCCTCTCGTTCGGTACCAGGACGAGAACATCATTCTCAACTGATGAGATAACGGTCATGAAGACCGTGGCGGACCAAGTCGCTATAACCATTGAACGCATAAGGATCATGAATGATTTGGATGTGAATCTTGCAAAGTTTCGTGTGCTCTTCGAATCGTTCCCCCTTGGTATTTCGATAACGGACAGGGATGGAAAAATTATTGAGAGCAATCGTGAGTCTGAACGTCTTCTAGGGCTCTCCAAGGACGAGCACGAGAAAAGGGTTATCACGGGAGATAAGTGGAAGATTATCAGAACGGACGGCACCGACATGCCCGATGATGAATATGCAAGCGTCATCGCATTGAAGGAAGGATGCCTGGTCGAAAATGTGGAGATGGGCATTGTAAAGGGTCATAAAGACGTAACCTGGATCAATGTCACTGCTGCGCCGATACCCCTGGAAGGATATGGCATCGTCATAACCTATGGGGACATCACGAAGCGCAGGATGATGGAAGAGGTCCTCAGGAAGAGCGAAGGACGTTATCAAGAGTTGTTTAATGTCATGAACGAGGGATTTGCCCTGCATGAGATCATCTGCGACGACACTGGCAGGCCCTGTGACTACCGGTTCCTTGACATGAACCCGGCCTTTGAAAGACTCACCGGATTCAGGAGAGAAGAAGTCCTGGACAGGACCGTCACCGAAATCCTGCCACAGGAGGCCTCACAGTGGATAGAGATCTACGGGCCTGTAGCACTTGAAGGAGAGCCAGTCCATCTGGAAAGCTATTCTCCGGGGCTTCAGCGGTATTTCGAGATCTTCTGCTACCGCCCCACACTAGGCCAGTTTGCCGTCATGTTCATGGACATCACCCAAAGGAAGAAATCCGAAGAGAAACTATTAATCTACCAGGATGAATTGGAAAAGATGATATTTGAAAGGACTGTAGAGCTTGAGGATAGAAACAGGCAGCTCATAGACGAGATCGCCGAGCGCGAAAAAATTGAGCATACCCTAAGGATAGCTGGAGATTACAACAGGAGTCTGATTGAAGCCAGCCTGGATACTTTAGTAACGATAGATGCGGACGGCAGAATAACAGACGTGAACAGGGCCACGGAGAAGGTAACCGGTTATACCAGGGTGGAGCTTATCGGTACTGATTTTTCCGATTATTTTACAGAACCCGACTTTGCCAGGGCAGTGTACAAGAAGGTTTTCAATGATGGTCTCGTGCAGGACTACCCTCTTAATATTCGCCATCGTGACGGAAAAACCACGCCGGTCCTCTACAATGCAGCAGTGTACCATGACCAGGCGAGAAAAGTCCTTGGTGTGTTTGCCGCTGCCCGAGACATTTCCAGACTCAAAAAGGCTGAAGGTGATGCGTCGAGGCTTGAGGCCGAACTCCTGAAAGCGCAGAGGATGGAGGCGCTGGGAAAGCTGGCCGGAGGTATCGCGCATGACTTCAACAATGTGATCCAGCCTATTCTCATCAATTCCGAGCTATTAATGGATATGGTGCAACCAGAAAGTCTGGAACGACAATATCTGAGAGAAATCATAGATGCCGCTTTACTGGGCAGGAATCTTATCACACAGATCAAAATGTTCGGTTCGGGGAAAAATTCCCCTCTCAAAACTATCTTTCTCTGTCCCGTGGTGAAGGATGCCATCGCCATGATGAAAAGAACCATACCTCCCCGTATCAAGCTGCGTCAGTGGGTGCCATCGGCGGACTATTGTGTCAATGCAGATCCGACCCAGATCCATCAGCTGATCCTGAACCTCAGCAACAATGCGGTCCAAGCCATGCATACGGGCGAGGGATTTATCGGGGTCTCGCTCAAAGAGACCGCTATCTCCTCGTACACACAAGCCCATGTGGCTGACCTGAATCCGGGGAAATACCTCAAGCTGACCATTCGCGACACTGGTGCCGGAATAAGTCCGGATATCATGGAAAAGATTTTCGATCCCTTCTTCACGACCAGGCATTCTGGAAAAGGCACCGGGCTCGGACTTGCCGTTGTCTATGAAGTGGTCAAGAATATGAATGGTTCGATCATCGTAAACAGTGAGGTCGGGAAAGGAACCAGATTCGATATCTATATGCCCCTGCATAAAATCCTGATGGCGCAGGTTCCACAGCAAATGAAGGAACCCGCCGGCCTTGGAACAGGTCATGTTCTGCTCGCCGACGACAACATCGGCGACCTGAACAGTATTCATCACCTGCTTCAGCATCTCGGGTACCGGGTAACATCGTCCTCTGACCCCGGGGAGGCATTAAATCTCTTCAGGAACGAGCCTGATACGTTTACCCTGGTGGTCACCGATCAGGTAATGCCGAGAATGAGGGGGCACGAACTGGCCGCGCAGGTAAGACTCATAAAAGAAGATATACCAATTGTTATCTGCTCTGGATCAGAAGAATGCCTACGTGAACTGCAGGGAAGGGACCTCTCCAGAACGGAATTGCTTCACAAACCCTTTTCCCGATCCCAGCTGAAGGATGCCATCAGGCGTGCCCTCGATTCAGGAAGCTTTACTTCATCATGAAAAAATAATAGTATATGCAACTGCCCATGGATAATCAGGAAAAGATCCTCATTATCGATGATGACAGCTTGGTATGCAACTCGATCGCCAATGTCGCGAGTTCCCTTGGTTATCGTGCATCAACCACCTTGAGTTTGAGGGAAGGCCTCGATGCACTCGATGCCGATAGATACGATATCGTGTTCCTCGACATCCACATGCCTGATGGGAACGGCATCGATGCGCTCCCACTGTTCATTCAAAATACCGCCAGGCCTGAGGTCATCATCATCACAGGATACAGCGACCCTGAATTGGTCGAGGCCGCGCTGTCCAGAGGAGCCTGGGATTACATTGAGAAACCTTTTTCAAAAAACGATCTTGCCCAGCTCCTCAAAGATGCCGTCCTCTACCGTGAAGCTGGAAAGGTTCCAGCGGCTCCCATCGATTTTGAGAAAGAGGGAATATATGGGAAGAGTCCCGGAATGAAAGAATGCCTGTCGCTCCTTGGTAAAGCCGCCAGGAGCGATGCCAATGTCCTTCTCTGCGGAGAGACCGGGACAGGCAAGGAGCTCTTCGCCAGGGCTATCCACAACTATTCTACACGGGCCGGGAACGACTTTATCGTCATTGACTGTGCCGCCATCCCGCCGACCTTGGTGGAAAGCATCCTCTTCGGCCACGAGAAGGGGGCATATACTGGTGCTGACAGGGCTCATGCGGGCCTTGTCAGCCAGGCCAACAATGGCACCCTATTTCTAGACGAAGTGAGCGAACTGCCCCTTGCCACACAGAAGATATTCCTGCGCATCCTGCAGGAAGGTCGCTTCAGGCCAGTGGGAAAGTCTAGCGAGGTCGAGAGCGATTTCAGGATCATATCTGCCACTAACAGAGACCTGGACCGGATGGTGGAAGAGAACAGCTTCAGGAAAGATCTCCTCTTCAGGCTCAAGTCCGTTACTATCACCATACCTCCCCTGAGAGACCGCACCGAAGACATCATAGAACTGGCAAACGTATTTATGCAAAGGCTCTCGGAACGATCAGGCATGAAGACAAAGCAAATGAGCACTGCATTCTGTGACGTCATCATGCAATATCCTTGGCCAGGGAATGTCAGGGAGCTTATCCACGCAATCGACGGCGCTCTTGCCGTGGCCCATGAAGCATCTGTTCTCGTTCCCAGGCATCTTCCCAGACACATCCATGTCCAGGGTAAGCAGCAGAGCAAGGCTTGCCAAAGGGGTTCCGGAAGGAAAACAGAAGATAAATTGAGCGGAGATAATCCACCGAACTTCAAGCAGGTTCGTGAGCATGCTCTCGCTGAAATCGAAAAGGAATACCTGAGTAAGCTGATGAGCCTTCCTCACGCCAGCATCGAAACGGCCTGCAAAATATCAGGCCTGTCACGGTCACGTCTCTATGCACTGCTCAAGAAACACGGCATATCCTGAACTTTCTCCATCACTAAGAAAGACATGGTATTTCGTATAGGTCATTATTCATGGCTCATGGAAGACATAGTTCGAACAAATCGTCAGAGAATGCAGAGAAAACCCATCATCTGGACTCAAATCCTTCGATCAGTTCACACACAATGGTGCATCAAATTTAAAGAAGCCTATCTGAGAATACTGAGCTATCCTCTGTACTGTCCTGATCGGCGGGACAAATCCTTTAATACAGGATTCTTCATGGCTGTTCTGTTCCAGGCTACCAGTTAACATATTGATATCATTGATCCTGCATAAATATTGTGTGGTGGCACGGCTATTGAATACCATTGCCCGACAGGTCGCGAACGTAATCATAAGAACCTGCCATCTTGAATCGCATGATCACGTATGAAGCTTTCTTTTTATCAGTTGTGAAGGGAGACTAATATGCATCATCAAGATATCAATCATGATTATCATATCTTTACCTGTTGTTTTCCAGGTTGTCACGAGATCATCCCCGTTGAGTCCTATCCATCATCAACCAGTTCATCCATCAGCATGGCCTATCTGCAGCATGAAGGTGTGGGACTGAGCCAGGATCTCGTGGCCGTGGATGTTACCTGTCCATACTGCCGCCACACAAACCATTTTCAAATGAAGGACAGGATCAGGTCAATAAGCAGAAAGGAATACCAGGAGTTCAGTAATGCAGTGCAGTCTAAGATGTCACTTATGCGGGTTGTCTACAGGATACTGCAAAGCACGCACGATATATGAAAAATCCAATGAGCCAGGAATGCAGAGCCACCCTCCATACAGGAATATGGATGAGCATGATCCCAGAAAGCGTTACCCCCTATGTATCAGGGGAGGGTCCCCATTACCCTCCCCTTTCTTTTCAAAAGAGGAGACATGTATGATAATAAAACCTGCCTTTTGGGTCATTTTTATTGTTATTTTCATACTACCTTCAAATTATGCTGGTGCCACCATTATCAAACTTGGAGATGAGATTCCTGCCTTCATGAACACACTCATGCCTCATACAGAAACCTTTCTCAGCGGCATGTCTCATCATTATGTCGGTATGACATGGAATTTGAATGGGCATGTGAAGAACAAGGGAGTTATCCGACAAGTTTCTGACCAGAGAGTCTTTACATTGTACGGTATCCAAGATAACGGCTCGTTTCTTTTACAGTCAGAAGAATACCAGGCCAGCGGCTCATCTCCGGTTCCGGAACCATCGACGCTCCTTCTTCTTGGTTCCGGCTTGGTGGGACTGGCAGGAATCCTCAAGAACGCTGGAAGACAACCAAATCATGATGTTAACTACACAGCAAGGTTAAGACCTGGTTCTTCTCAGCCCTCTGTCTCGAAATGATGGAATCATGATGGCTAATAATCTTACACATATCAATGGGCTTGGTGAACTAATGCACCAACTCGGGCAGGTACCCCCTCTCACCAGGGAAGAAGAACATGATCTCGCAATCCGTCTAAAAGAACAGGGTGATCACAAAGCCGAGGAAATTCTTATAACAGCAAATCTGAGAAACGTCATGTGGATAGCCATGGATTATGCCGGATATGGCCTGCCCCTTGAGGATATATTCCAAGAGGGATCCATAGGCCTGATGATTGCAGTAAGAAAATTTGATCCGTATAAAGGATGCCGGGTCATGACCTATGCAAAATGGTGGGTCAAGGCAATGATCCATGACCATATTTTCAGGTTTTTCTCCCAGGTCAGACTCAGCTCGACCAAGCTGCATAGGATGCTCTTTTATAAGCTGAATCAAATAGAAGCGGCGCAGGAGCTCGTGGACAAATCAGTCAGCGAGCAGTCATGGACCCTTTCCCGGTACTTCGATGCTGATCCTATGGAGATAGAGGAAATCGTGACGAGGCTCACAAACAGGGATAAGTCCCTGGACAACCACATAGCTGAGGGGAGCGATGCGAGCTTTCTGGATTATCTTGCCGACACCATGTCAAACCCTGAGGAGAGGATCATGGACTCCCAACGGACAACCCTTGTAAAGGAAAAGCTGCATACAGCCATGGATAACCTGACACCAAGGGAGCAGCACATCATGAAACACCGTATCATGGCCGACCGGCCGGACACCCTGGAAGTCATCGGGAACATGTATGCCATATCCAAGGAACGGGTACGTCAGATCGAGAATCATTCCAAACTCAAACTGAAGAAGGCCCTTGCCCCGAGCATAGAACTCATGATGCCTTTGTAAGGAGAGAATTCAATGGAAAATCAGTTGGAAGATATGCTCACAGAGCTTCTGAATCTGCAGCAAAGAATGGATGATATATACATGAAGTGTCTTGCTGACAGTACAATGACCCTTAATATACCAATTTGGTTCACTTCGTCCGCTTGTACACCGCTATCTTGTCTGCAAGGGAACCATTCATTGTCTTTGAAATCCAGCCTTTTATTATAAGGTGATATTTTCAGAAAAGAGATTTTTGAACCCTAATTAGTTAAGGGAAGGCACTGGATGAGTATGACTCATAGGACTCCATATGACCACCTGGATTAATACTTTTGAGACAAGGAATACACAGAACTCGGACTTAGTGAAGACATTATCCCAACAACCAGGATCCTGGTTCATGCATATCGAAGCGGTTAAGTGCTAAGGCATATGCGGTTGAGCTTATGGAGGCCATCAATCAGTGATGGATCAACTGAGTTCCCAAAAATCTAGATAAGATTATAACTACTAGTTCTGGTAGGTTCCAGAAAAACATAAAATCACGGAGGTGATTATCATGAGAAATATTCTCATAAAGGGACTGATGGTCATATTGTTTGTTTTACCTTCAGCCACCGGACTTGCAACTGATTCAGAATATGAACGTGCGACCTTTGCAGGTGGTTGTTTCTGGTGTATGGTGCATCCTTTCGATCAGCTCCCTGGAGTGAAAGAGGTTATCTCGGGTTATACCGGTGGGCATACCGTCAACCCCACCTATGAGGAAAACTCAACAGGTACAACAGGCCATGCCGAGGCCGTCCAGATAACCTTTAACCCGGCGAAGATTTCGTATGAGGACTTGCTCGAGGTGTTCTGGAGACAGATAGACCCGACCGATGTTGGAGGTCAGTTTGTTGACAGGGGAAACCAGTATAGGAGTGCCATCTTCTACCACAATGATGAGCAGAAGAGACTTGCTGAAGAGTCCAGGGATAAGCTCGCAAAGTCCGGTAGGTTCAAAAAGCCCATTGTAACCGAGATTGTAAAAGCAGGGCCATTTTATAGGGCAGAAGAATATCACCAGTATTACTACAAGAAGAACCCCATCCGGTATAAGTACTATAGGTATAGATCTGGGCGTGACCAATTCCTTGACAAGGTCTGGGGAAAAGATAGGGAATATGTGCCTCGAAAAGCAGGAACTGATTCGTTTGTTAAGCCAAGCGAGGAAGTTCTGAAAAAGAAGCTCACGGAGATGCAATTCAAGGTCACCCAGGAAGATGGAACTGAACCGGCCTTTAACAATGCCTACTGGAACAACGAGCGCGAGGGCATCTATGTAGATATCGTTTCAGGAGAGCCGCTGTTCAGTTCCAAGGACAAGTATGACTCCGGCACAGGCTGGCCGAGCTTCACCCGGCCTCTGGAACCGGGCAACATAGTGGAAAAGCGGCACTGGGGACTGTTATCCACACGGACAGAGGTCAGGAGCAGACATGCCGATTCTCATCTCGGGGATGTCTTTGATGACGGACCTCCACCTACAGGTCTCCGCTACTGTATGAATTCGGCTGCTATGCGTTTCATACCCAAAGACGATCTGGAAAAGGAAGGATATGGCCAATACCTTAAAATCTTTGGGAAGTAAGGTGATGTGAACTAATTCCAGTATAATCGGACATCGACACAATGAGATGATTCTCTGTGTCTCTGCAAACTGTGATCTATGTGATATATATGAAGTGTGTCAGTTTAATCAGCAAACCCTGTCCTTTTCCACCCTTGCTTCTGATAGTATCTCATTGTGCCTATGTGACCAGTAATAGTGCCAGAATCCTTGGATGCGAGATAAACAGCAAGTTCTGCCACATCTGCGGGGTCTTTCAGGATGTTTTGTTCTTTGTATTCTATCATCCTGCTGTGGAGTTCTGCGCCCAGAAGATCAGGCCCCATCAATCGGATGTCATTGCCAAGATTCGTATCCATCA
>ERZ795048.3270-NODE-3270-length-12237-cov-3.943195_pt1 | contig 12237 bp, 9 predicted proteins | sample MGYA00375132_ERZ795048 | MGnify/ENA primary metagenome ERZ795048 (study PRJEB30177, sample SAMN05720225) | activated sludge metagenome | isolation source: Anaerobic digester | place: Hong Kong | collected 2014-12-17 ...
CGGCGCCATCGTCGTGGATGCCCGTCTGCCCATTGAAGACCTCGAGGAACACCTGGGTATCACTATCGAACGGGAGATGTTCGATACGGTCGGTGGGTTTATCTTCCAGTTGACGGGACGGATTCCCCGCACGGGAGAAGTGCTTGAAAATAAGGATATCATCATGACTATTCTCGATGCCGATGAGCGCAAGATCCGGCGGGTTCGCATCGCGCGCAAGATTGAAGCACTTCCGGAGGCGACTGACCAGTGAGTTATTTTTCCTTTACCAGAACGGATTTTCTTCAGCGAAAAGGCCGTGACTATCTGCTTGCGATCGTTACCGGTATCATGCTGGCGCTTTCTTTTCCGAAGGCCGAGATGTCCTTTCTTGCCTGGTTTGCTTTTGTGCCCCTGTTGTTCGCCTGTGGCGGGAAGAACCCAAAGGAAGCCGGAAAGCTTGCTTTTGTCGCGGGGCTGGTTGCGTACGGTGGGATCCTGTACTGGATCAATATCGTTGTGACTTTGTACGGAAATCTTCCCCTGGTGGTGAGCATCTGCGTATACCTCATTCTGGTTGCTTACCTTGCCGCCTTTTTCTTTGTCCTGCTCCTGCTGGTGAGGATGGTTGAGGAAAAAGGGATTCCCGTTACCGTATCGTTTCCGGTGTTCTGGGTCGGTTTGGAATTTCTCCGATCGTTCCTGCTGACCGGTTTCCCTTGGGCAAGTCTCGGTTATTCCCAGTACCGGATTCTCCCACTTATACAAGTGGCCGATATTACGGGCGTCTATGGCTTGAGCTTTCTCATCGTGCTGGCAAACAGCGTTATCTACCTGGCCTTGAGGAGCGGTCGTCGGGGAACGGACACGATGGCCTGTGTCGGCAGGAGCGCGGCGGTTTTTCTTGCGCTTCTCATGGTTGTTCTGTTATACGGGTCGTTCCGTATGCGCCACGAGCAGAAGGGAATACCCATGAAAGTGGCACTGGTTCAGGGCAACATCGATCAGGGCATCAAGTGGAATCCGGCTTTCCTGGAAGAGACTGTTTCGATCTATGAACGCCTTTCACGCCGTGCGGCTGCCGGCGGGGTGGATCTCGTGGTTTGGCCGGAGAGTGCGGCGCCCTTTTTCTTTCAGCAGGGGGGGGATCCTTCGGGAAGAATCGTCAACCTCGCACGCGAAATACACGCACCGATAATCTTCGGCAGCCCCGCTTTTGAGGACGGTGGCGACCGTAGAAAGTACTTCAACAGCGCCTTCCTCGTGTCCTCGTCCGGTGAGGTGCTGGGCCGCAGCGACAAGATGCACCTTGTTCCTTTCGGCGAGTACGTGCCGCTGGCAAAGTTGCTTCCCTTCGTGCACAAGCTCGTGGTCGGCGTCGGTGATTTTTCGCCGGGTGACACGATTGTCACCCTTGACCCGGGAAAGGGCAAAGTCGGCGTTCTCGTCTGTTTCGAGGGAATATTCCCCGATCTGTCGCGCCGCTATGTTCGCGAGGGAGCCCGTCTGCTGGTCAATATTACCAATGACGGCTGGTACGGCAGATCTTCAGCGCCCTATCAGCACCTGTCCATGGCGGTTTTCCGGGCCGTGGAGAACGGCGTTCCCCTGGTCAGGGCGGCAAATACCGGGATTTCGGCTATTATTGACAGAAAGGGAACCGTCACGCACAGGACTTCTCTGTTTGAAGAAGCATTCCTTGTCGGCACGGTGCTGACCGCCGAAGGGGGGACGATATACACCCGGATCGGCGATGCTTTTGCGATACTGTGCCTGGCGGGGTCTCTGGTGATCGCCGTTATGGGTTTCAGGAAACGGCAGCCGTGATCGGCTGATCGCTGCGGCAGGCATATATGGCTGTCCCCGGGTCGGTGTGCTCGGCTGGAAGCTGTTGACGATCAAAATTATGGATTGAAGGAGCATGATATGTTCAGAGAAGAAATCGCACGCATCGAAGACCTGGAAAAACGCATTTTTGCGCTTCGGGGGTCTCTTTGACATAGATCGCAAGCGGGAGGATATCCAGGAGATGGAGGCGCAGATAGCCGCTCCCGACTTCTGGGAGAACGGTGATACCGCGCAGAAAGTTCTCAAGGAGCGCACCTCCCTGGAAAAAATTGTCGATGCCTGGGACAAGCTCACAGGCGATCTGGAAGACGTCAAGGTATTGGTCGAGTTGGGGAGCGAGGCCGAGGACGAGGAAACGCTGGCGGAGGTGAGATTACTCAACGATCGCCTCGATGAAGGTGTTTGTCAGGCCGAATTCCAGAAGATGTTGTCGGGTCCGCATGACAAGAACGCCTGCTACGTTTCGATTACCGCCGGGGCCGGTGGCACCGAGGCGCAGGATTGGGCTGAAATGCTCCTGCGCATGTATCTCCGTTACTGCGAGAAAAGGGGTTGGCGCACGGAAATCACCGAGTACCAGGCCGGCGACGAAGCGGGAATCAAGGGCGTCACATTTACGGTGGATGGTGAATTCAGTTATGGCTACCTGAAAGCGGAGGCCGGCATCCATCGGCTTGTCAGGGTTTCTCCTTTTGACGGCAATGCCCGTCGTCATACCTCGTTTGCGTCGGTTTACGTTTTTCCCGAGATCGACGATGATATCGAAGTAATTATTAACGATGCCGACCTGCGGATCGACACCTATCGCTCCGGCGGGGCCGGCGGTCAGCATGTCAATGTTACCGATTCGGCGGTCCGCATCACCCATATCCCCACCGGAATCGTTGCCGCCTGTCAGAACGAGCGCAGCCAGCACATGAACAAGGCGACCGCCATGCGGGTCCTGAGGGCAAAACTCTATGAACGGGAATTGGAAGAACGGGCCGCCAAGGCATCCGAGATCGGGGGGGAGAAAAAGGATATCGGTTGGGGTAGTCAGATCCGCTCCTATGTTCTCCATCCCTACCGGATGGTAAAAGACCTTCGCACGGGAGTAGAAACCGGAAATACCGATGCCGTGCTGAATGGAGATCTGGATGAATTCATAATTGCATTTCTGATGGGGGTCATAAGGAATGACCAGGAGGGTGTATCGTGATGAGTTTCAGGTGTATCGCTTTGACCGTGGGCCTGCTGATCATGCTTGCCGGCTTCGGGTGTGCAACTCCCATTGCCGGTGGAATTTCCAAGTTGGGCTATTCCATTCAGGTTGGCGCGTTTTCCGATGTGCGGAATGCTGAGCGACTTACGGCGAAACTGCAAGGACAGGGCGTCGATGCCTTCTATTTTAAAAGGGATAACGGCCTGTTTGCCGTAAGATTCGGTGATTTTTCTTCGCGCCGGGAAGCAAGGCGTGCCGCGAAAACAATCGTCAGTCAGGTAGGGCTTGACTCCTTTTTCATTGCGCCGCCTCTGAAAAAGGCGCTTGTTCCGGAAAAGGAATCGGCGACTTCCGGCCCACCGGAGAAGAAGGGCAGGAAGCTGAACCGCGATGACATGGGATATATCGCGGCACGGACCGCGGAAAGATTTGTCGGCATTCCCTATCAATGGAGCGGCGATACGGTTGTCGAGGGCATGGATTGCAGCGGTTTTGTCAGGGCGGTCTATAATCTCTGCGGCGTCAATATCCCGCGCACGTCCGCCGAACAGTATACGGTCGGGCGAAGCATACCGGTCGATGACCTGCTCGATGGCGACCTGGTATTTTTCGGTTCGCCGGGCGACAGGATTTCCCATGTAGGGATCTACGTCGGAAACAACCGTTTTGTTCATGCTCCCCGCAGGGGCGAAGAGATAAAGGTATCACCCTTGCAAGGTAACGGCTATTTCAAGAAATTCAAGGGAGCCCGCAGGTATTTTTAAGTGAATTCGCAGGGTGGCCACTGTGTCTGGTCGGCTTCCGGATCGTGGCTCCAAACAATAGACCATGAAACAAGAGAAAGGTATGTATGGCACTGATAAAACCCTTCAGGGCGTTGCGCCCTTTGCAAAAGATTGTCAAGCAGGTAGCTGCGCCGCCCTATGACGTGATGAGCGTTGCCGAGGCCCGCTGCATGGCGGAAGGGAATCCTTTCAGCTTCCTTCACGTTTCGAGACCTGAAATAGACCTTGCCGTCGATGTGGATCCCCATGACGAATCCGTTTACCGCAAGGGAAGGGAAAATCTCGAGAAACTTATTACACAGCAGGCCCTGGTTCAGGATCAGGAAGAACACTACTATATCTATCGACAGAAAATGGGGTCTGTCGTGCAGACCGGTCTGGTTGCCTGTGCCAGTGTCGACGACTACCAGAGCGGCCTGATAAGGAAGCACGAGCTGACAAGGGCGGACAAGGAGGAAGATCGGGTCAGGCACATCGATTTCCTTGACGCCAACGATGAGCCGGTTTTCTATGTCTATCGCCATGTCGCCACTATCAGTGAACTTATTGCCCGGTTGACCGAACGCGAACCTCTTTACGATTTTACGACGGAGGACTCCGTGGTTCATACCGTCTGGGCCGTTTCCGATCCCCTTATCATTCGGCGTATCAGCGATGCGTTTGCCGGCATCAAAACCCTGTATGTGGCCGATGGGCACCATCGGAGCGCCGCGGCAAGCAGGGTCAGAGATCTGCGCAAGGCCAAAAATCCGGGACATAACGGCTCTGAAGAATATAACTATTTTCTCACAGTCATTTTTCCCGACAACGAAATGAACGTCATGGCCTATAACCGGGCGGTCAGGGACCTGAACGGGCATACTATCGCCGAGTTCATAACCAAGGTTGGAAAAAAGTTCGATGTTACCCCGGTTTCAGAGCCGGTTGTTCCCTCCCATCGTCATAATTTCGGGATGTACCTGATGGGGAAATGGTACGAACTGACACCGCGGCACGGACTTTTCGACGAGAATGACGCCGTCGCGCGTCTCGATGTATCCATTCTTCAGGAGTATCTCCTGAGCCCGATTCTGGGAGTCCGCAATCCCCGGACCGATCAGCGTATCCATTTCGTCGGGGGAAGCCGTGGAACGGATGAACTGGTCAAGCTCGTGGACGGCGGCACGTTCCAGGTTTCCTTTTCTCTCCACCCAACATCTATCGATGAACTGATGGCTCTTGCCGATGATGGTAAAATCATGCCGCCGAAATCGACCTGGTTCGAGCCGAAGCTGCTGAGTGGTCTGTTTCTGCATGGTCTTACCTGACGAGATCGGCAAGACGGTCATGAAAGATTCGCGAAGATATTGGCTGTTCAAATCCGAACCATCCTGTTTCTCTTTCAACGACCTGGAGAATCGGCCGGGCAGGATCGAGCCCTGGGACGGTGTTCGCAACTACCAGGCGAGAAATTTCCTGCGTGACGAGATACGGCCTGGGGACGGCGTGCTGTTTTATCATAGCGGCATTCCCCGACCTGCCGTTGTCGGGACCGCCGTAGTGGTGCGGGGCGGGTACCCCGACCTTACGGCCCTCGATCCGGAATCCGACGGATACGATCCCCGGAGTACTCCGGATGTCCCCATCTGGTACCGCGTGGATATCCGTGCCGAGAAACCGTTTGCGCGCGAGGTGACTCTGGAAGAGATCAGGCGCCATCCGCTCCTTGCCGATATGGTGCTGCTCCACAGGAGCAGGCTTTCAATTCAGCCGGTGGCGGAAGACGCATGGAAGGTAATTCTCGGGCTTGGTGGTGTAGTGGGTTAGGTTTTTCTTGTTCCCGCGTGCCGAAGCGCCTTGCCGCCGGTCCAACACCCAGTATTCTCCCTCGAAAATACCCGGAAACCGGCACGCATTGCCCCCTGTTACGTGGCAGGTTTCTCGCTGCTTGAACAATTTTCGAAACGAGCTTTTTGCTTGATTAACGAGATGAAATGGGTTAATTTGCACGTTTATTAAGTATGTTCCGTGATAACTATGAGCAGAACAGAAAGGTACAGGACTATTGGAAGAGCTCAGTGAACTATTATTGCAGCGAAGAAGAAAAGTCGATGCTCTCTGGGAAGCCGGAATTAATCCGTACCCGAATGATTTCAAACCCCGACATACCTCCGAGGATCTGTTCAAAACCTACGGCTCCATGGATCCGATTCCCGATTCCATTGATGAAGAACTCATCCTTGCCGGGCGCATCATGGCCCGTCGGTCTTTCGGCAAGGCGGCATTCATCCAGGTTCAGGACCGGAAAGGGCGTTTTCAGGTCTACGTACGCAAGGATTCGCTCGGAGTCGAGTCGTTCGAGTCATTCGAAACTCTTGATATCGGCGATATCATCGGCATCAAGGGACGACCGTTTCGCACCAAGACCGGCGAGCTCTCCATTCATGCCGGCGAGGTAAGCCTCCTTACCAAGTCACTTCTCCCGCTTCCGGAAAAATTCCACGGACTGACCGACGTGGAAACCAGGTATCGTCAGCGATATGTAGATCTCATCGTTAATCCCGAGGTGAAAGACGTTTTCATCAAGCGGGCCCGCATAATCCAACTCATCAGGGAATTCATGCTACGCAATGATTTCCTCGAGGTCGAAACACCCATGATGCAGCCGATTCCCGGCGGTGCGACCGCAAAACCCTTCGTAACTTATCACAATGCCCTGGACCGGGAGCTGTATCTGCGCATTGCACCGGAGTTGTATCTTAAGCGGCTGCTGGTGGGCGGTTTCGACAAGGTTTTCGAAATCAATCGCAATTTCCGGAATGAAGGCATTTCCATCCGGCACAACCCGGAATTTACGATGATGGAGTTCTACCAGGCCTATGCGACCTATGAAGATCTGATAATTTTTACCGAGGAGTTGTTCTGTTTCGTAGTGGAACAGTTGTTCGGCTCCCTGGAGATCGAGTGCCAGGATGAAACCATCAGTTTCCGTCGTCCATGGAAACGCCTGACCGTCAAGGAAGCCATCCTCGAATATGGCGCCATCGATGCGAAATCTCTGGAAGATCGTGAGCTGGCATATGCCTATGCCAAGTCGATCGGTCTCGATTTGCCCGAAGATATCGGTTACGGCAAGCTGGTTACCGAGATTTTCGAAGAGGTGGCGGAGGAAAAGCTCATCCAGCCGACTTTCATTACTTCATATCCAACGGAAGTCTCCCCTCTTTCACGGAAAAACGACGAGGATCCTGAAGTTGTCGATCGCTTCGAGCTGTTCTGTCTCGGCCGGGAGATCGCCAATGCGTTCTCCGAGCTGAACGATCCCCTGGATCAGAAGGAGCGTTTCCTGGCCCAGGTCGCGGCAAAGGATAAGGGGGACGAAGAGGCCCACTTCATGGACGAGGACTATATTCGTGCACTTGAGCATGGCATGCCCCCCGCCGCGGGCGAGGGTATCGGTATCGACCGCCTGGTTATGCTGTTGACGGATTCTCCCTCGATCCGGGATGTAATTCTATTCCCGCAACTCAGGAAAGAAGCCAAGTAATGGCCTATGAGCTGTTCATCGGCCTACGCTACCTGCGGGCAAAGCGAAAGTCGACTTTCATCTCCATAATTACCTTCATTTCGACGGCGGGCGTGGCCCTCGGCGTTATGGCGCTTATCGTCGTCATGGCGGTTATGACCGGTTTCGAGGAAGACCTGAAGGACAAGATCCTCGGTACCAACGCACACGTTGTCGTGCTGAAAACGAGCGGTGAAATAAATGAGTATCCCGCGGTCATGGAGAAGCTCGGGCATGTTTCCGGGGTGGTTGCGGCAACGCCGTTCGTTTACAGTCAGGTCATGCTCTCCACTGGAGCGAACGTTTCCGGCGTCGTCTTGCGGGGAATAGATCCGGCCACGGATGTCCGGGTCACTAATTTGAGCAGGACGCTCGTTGCCGGGAAATTGGCCGATTTGGAAAAGAACTCCGCCGGCAAGGCTGAAAAGCTGTCACCTTTGCCGGGAATCATCATCGGCAAGGAACTGGCGAAGAACCTCAATGTCTTCGTGGGAGATTTGCTGAATGTGGTCTCTCCCATGGGTAACATCACTCCCTTCGGCATGGTTCCCAAAATGAAGCGGTTCCGTGTTGTGGGACTCTTCAACACCGGTATGTTCGAATATGACTCGACCCTTGCATATATCGGTCTTCGCGAGGCACAGGAGTTCCTTTCCCTCGGCAACGCGATTACCGGGATTCAGCTGCGGGTCGATGACGTCTACCAGGCGGGCAAAATCGCCGAGTCCATCAATAAAAGCTTTGGCTACGAGTTTTTCGCACGCGACTGGATGCGCATGAACAAGAACATTCTTTTCGCCCTGAAAACGGAAAAAATGGTAATGTACATCATTCTTACTCTGATCGTGCTGGTGGCGGCGTTCGGCATCGCTTCGACCCTTTTCATGGTGGTGATGGAAAAGACCAAGGATATCGCCATATTGAAGTCAATGGGTGCGACTGGTTCGAGCATTATGAAGATATTTGTTCTGGAGGGTCTCATTATCGGTATTGCGGGGACCATAGTCGGTGTCTTGAGTGGTCTGCTGGTTGCACATAACCTCGAATTCATCGTGGATCTGGTCAAGAACCTGACCGGTTTCGAACTTTTCAGCAGGGATGTCTACTATCTCGACCATTTTCCGTCACGGGTCGTTCCCGGGGATGTTCTCCTCATTTCCCTGACAGCCGTTTTTATATCGTTTGTCGCGACGCTCTATCCTTCCTGGCAGGGTTCCCGGCTTCCTCCGGCGGAGGCTTTGCGTTATGAGTAACCGACTGTTGGAGGTGTGGGATCTTCGCAAGTCCTTTCGAACAGAGGGGGGGCGGGTTGACGTTCTGAACGGTATTGATCTTTCGGTCGCGGAAGGGGACACCATTGCTCTCGTTGGTGCATCCGGAGCGGGGAAAAGCACGTTGCTTCATATTGTCGGCACCTTGGAAAGACCTACTTCCGGCAGTGTTCTCTTCCGGGAAGAAGATGTTTTTACCATGAACGATGGAGCACTTGCCACCTTTCGGAATCGCTCCATCGGCTTTGTTTTCCAGTTTCATCACCTGCTTTCGGAGTTCACGGCACTGGAAAACGTCATGATGCCGGCCTTGATCAGCGGCATGCCAAGGGAAACGGCACGAGAAGCAGCCGAGAAGTTCTTGGAAGACGTAGGTCTTGCCCATCGTCTGCATCACAAACCGGGTGAACTGTCCGGCGGCGAGCAGCAGCGAGTCGCCATCGCACGGGCTCTCGTTCTTTCTCCCGTAGTGCTTTTGGCTGATGAGCCGACTGGAAACCTGGACAGAAAAACCAGTGAAGAGATTCATGAACTTCTTGCCGGAATACAGCGAAAAACCGGACTGACGCTTATTATCGTAACCCACAACGAACGCCTGGCCGCCAGGATGAGCAAAATTATCCGTCTGGTGGACGGTCGGATTCAGGAGAATGGCAACCCGTGAAACTGTTATTCCAGAAAGACAGCATCTTTCGTAGCGTTCCCGTTACCCTTTTCGGGTTGCTTGCATTTCTGGTGAGCACCCTGCAACCCGCGATCATATCGGCTGAAAACGATACAATTGCCGATATTGTCATTACCGGTAATGAATCCCGGGAAACCGCGGCTATTCTGCCGGTGCTCAAGAGCAAGGTCGGCGCCTATTATTCACCGGAAAAGGCGAATGAAGACATCAAGGCGATTTATCGGATCGGCATTTTCGAAAGTGCTCGGGTTGAATCAGTCAAGACCGACAAGGGGATTTCCCTTATCTTTACGGTTGTCGAGAAGCCCAAGGTCCGAGCCATAAATATTACCGGGAACAAGGAAATTGCCAGTGATAAAATCCGCGAAGCGATCGACCTGAAGGTCAACAGCGTCTTTTCCAGCGATTTGCTGGCGAAAAGTGTTAAAAAAATAACGGGACTCTACGCGGATGAGGGGTACTACCTCGCCGAGGTTGATTCCGATACCAAGGAAGCGGGCAAGAATGCGGTTCGGGTCAATTTTTCGGTGAAGGAGGGTTCAAAAGTCCTCATAAAAACGATTTCCTTTGAGGGGAACAAGGTTTTTTCGGCACGCAAACTGCGCAAACAGATGGAAACCAAGGAAAAATGGTTTCTCTCCTGGATTACCGGTGCCGGTACTTATAAGGAAGAGGTCCTGAAAAACGATTCGAACCGCATTGCCGATCTATACTTCAACAACGGTTACATCAATGTGAAGGTTGGTGAACCCAAGGTTAAGTTGCTGCCGGACAAGAGTGGGCTTCAGGTTACCATCGGCATTACCGAGGGAGACCAGTTCAAGACGGGAACAATCGATTTCAAAGGGGATCTTCTGGAAAGCAAGGAGCGGCTGAGAGGCAAGATCGAGCTTGAAAGCGGCGAGGTTTTCAGTCGAGAAGTCCTGCGAGGCGATATTTTTACCTTGACCGACCTGTACGCCGACCAGGGTTATGCCTTTGCAAACGTCAGTCCTCTTACCAAGGTCGACCAGGAGAAGAAGACTATCGACATTACCTTCGATTTCGAGAAGGGTGAAAAGGTTTTTATCGAGCGCATCAATATCAGTGGCAACACCAAGACCCGCGACAAGGTTATCCGCCGCGAGTTCAGGCTTGCCGAAGGAGATCTTTACAACAGTACCGCATTGAAGAGAACCAAACAGAATCTCGCGAACCTCGGGTTTTTCGATGAAGCAGCCATTGCCCCTTCTAAAGGGAGTTCAAGCGACAAGCTCAACCTCAACACCACGGTCAAGGAAAAGTCCACCGGTCAGTTCAGCATCGGCGCCGGGTACAGTTCTTCCGACGGAATTATCGGCCAGGGCTCAATACAACAGAACAACTTCCTCGGCCTTGGTCTCAGGGGTACGCTTTCCGCTTCGCTTGGCGGGTCGACGCAGCTTTACAACATCGGGTTGAGCGATCCCTACTTTCTTGATACCAACTGGACCCTGGGGTTCGATCTCTATCGATCAGAACGGGAATATGAGGATTATACCCGTCGGGTAACCGGCGGCGACATCAAAGCGGGCTATCGCCTGTCCGATCAGCTCTCAACGTTCTGGATGTACAAATATGAGGTAAAACGCCTGTTCGATTTTTCCACCGCTCTGTTGTTGAACCCCGAACTTATTACCGAAACAAGCGGTACCGTCGGCTTGATCTATGGTAGCATTACCTATGATGCCACCGATTACAAGATCGATCCGAGCAAAGGCTATTCCGGGACTTTTTCCGCTGAGTATGCGGGATTGGGCGGCAACCAGCGCTTTGCCCGTTTTATCGGTCAATCAGCGGTCTATTTCCCGCTCATTTGGAGTACGGTTCTGTCGCTTCGCGGTGAGCTCGGCTACATGATGAAGATCGGGAAGGAAATTCCCATGGATGAGAAGTTCTATCTCGGCGGCATTTCGACGCTTCGTGGTTACGACTCCCGTACCGTGTGCCCGGTAAAGGTGACGTCCATAAAATCGATTAATCCCATTACCGGTCAGGCAACAACGTACTCGACACCGGTATACCTGGGCGGTATCAAGGAAGCGGTGTTCAACGTGGACTACGTATTTCCCATTATCAAGGACGCCGGTCTCAAGGGAGTCGTGTTCTTTGACGCCGGCAACTCCTATGGTCCCGGTGAACAGTACTTCTCCAAGATTCTCATGAGCTACGGGATCGGGCTGCGGTGGTATTCGCCCATGGGGCCTCTCAGACTCGAGTACGGTATCCCGCTTAATCCCCGTGAAGGGATAGACAAAGGGGGCGGTAAATTCGAGTTTTCAATCGGCGGGTTTTTCTGATGAGCGACCGGCTGGATTTTTTCGGGTGTCGTGCCGAGCCGGCACTGCCGGCGGACGAACGATTTCCCGGTTACTCAAAACATATATCATAACAAAAAGGAGAACTACATGAGAGGGTTTATTACTATTTTCGCTCTTGTTTTGGCACTGTCACTTCCGCTTGCCGCGGTTGCCGCCGAAAACGGCAAACTGGGATACGTCGATATCCAGAAGGTTCTGAATGTTTCAAATGCAGGGAAAAACGCAAAAGAGCAGCTGACTGCAAAAGTTAAGGAATATCAGGCTGATCTCAACAGGAAACAGGACGAATTGAAGAAATTGAAGGATGTTCTGGAGAAACAGGGATCGCTGCTTTCCGAGTCTGCCAAGGCCGTTAAGGAACGTGATTACCAACAGAAGCTGAAAGACCTCCAGCGGATGCAGAAGGATGCCCAGGATGACCTTCGCGCAAAGGATGAGGAACTGACCAGGAATATCCTTACTGATATCGAAAAGGTTGTCCAGGAGTATGGCCGTAAGAACAACTACACATTCATTTTCGTCCGGAACGAGAGCATGATATTTGTTGATGAAAAGGCTGATCTTACGGACCAGATACTCACACTG
>ERZ795048.3271-NODE-3271-length-12235-cov-7.373481_pt1 | contig 12235 bp, 13 predicted proteins | sample MGYA00375132_ERZ795048 | MGnify/ENA primary metagenome ERZ795048 (study PRJEB30177, sample SAMN05720225) | activated sludge metagenome | isolation source: Anaerobic digester | place: Hong Kong | collected 2014-12-17 ...
CAGCGTGGCAACCGGACACTTAACCAACAACTACGACCCCAACACGATGGCAACCTTGGAAGCCTCAAGCGACATCATGAGATCGTTCAACTATTTATATGGCAAGAAAGCGGATGAGATGATACTCAGATACAGAAGAAGGCTCGAATGGATGTTCTCACAGATCGGCTTCGGCGGTAAGATAACAGTCGATACCGCAAAGAGAAAATTCGAACACGACTATTCCATCGACACGGCGGCGGAATACACCTTGGATTCATCAGCAGACCCGTTATCAGACATCGGAGCGTTATGTGAGGCATATGCAGCGACCAATGGCGTTTTCCCGAATTTGATCGTTACCACGCCAGCCGTAGCAAAGGCGATCTTGGGCCACACCAAGACGGAGAAATGGATCAACAAAAACACATACGCTTTCGGAAACTTGCAGTCCCGGTTCAACGACCCGATGACACGTTTTATGGGTTCATTCGGAGAGTTCGGCATACCGGAGATTTACGCCTATGCCGGTTCATATGCTGATTCAACAGGAACCGCACAGACTTATGTGCCATCCGGCAAAATGATGATTACCAACACGCAGGCATGGAACTTAGCCTTTGCCGCACAAGTTGACTACGATGTCAGGGACAACGGAGAACCCATCATGGGCGAATTTGTAGCAAAAGAAAAAATCGCATCAGACGGCAAATCAAAAGATCTCATGCTGACAAGTTACCCATTGCCCATCATCGAATCAGGCAACGCCGTGAAAATCGTTGATGTAACCATATCCTAAGGGGTGATGAGAATGAAGAAACTTTTTGCTATTGTAATGATGTTGGCAGTCGTAATGACTGCCTTTGCATTGCAGGTAACATACACGAATAGTTCAGGAGCCGACGTCTTTGTCGAGGGCAGATGGGTAGAAGCTGGTGACACGGTTATATTCGACCATTACGTTTACGATGATGCCTTGACTTACACATCTGTTGCAGGAGATCCGATCGTACTGGCTTCCACTTCCGTGGCCACGACGGCGGCAGCGACAACGACCGTGACGGTAGATCAGTTGGCAGATGTGACGGTTTTGATTGACGTAGGATCAACAAACATAGGCGAATTGACGTTGTATTTTAATGATGCTGATAACACAGCGCTTACACTTGATGCCAGTTGGACTTACGATGCCAACACCAAATGGTTTGACAGACTGATTATAGTCAACACGGCAACGACAACCGCATACGACGTGTTAATTACACGCAGATTTTAAGGCGGTGATGTTATGGCGAATGCGTATCTATCGTTAGCAGAAGTTAAAACGTATATTCCGCCTGACATATTAAACTCACTGACGGATAACAACGATGACGGTACAGCGGACGATTCTGTAATTACCGCATACATTGATGATGCCTTGCCTTACGTGCAGGGCATCAACCCGTCATTGACAGATGATGACTTGTTGCGGATTGCTTGCAGGGATTATGTGTTGATGGAGATTTACAATCGGTTTGGACTGGCAGAAAAGACAGACTACTACCGCCAAAAGATGATGGACGGATTGCGAAGAACAACCGGCACAGCTTCACAGGCGGATGAGGAATCAAGCACGCCGTCGCTTGCAGAGTTTAGTTTTTCAACGTTTGACGATGATGAAATGGATTTGTGGTGATATGAAATTTAGTGTAACGATTGATGATAAGGAACTGCAAAAGAAATTGAAAAACCTGAAAGACAACTCTAAAAACCTTAAATCAACAATGGCAGACATTAGCGTTTACATGAAGAAGCAGGTCATGGATAATTTTGAAGCAGAAGGTCGACCTCAAAGATGGAAGTCGTTATCAAAAAAGTATTTAGAGTATAAATTGAGTGTGAAAGGTGTTAGTAAAATATTAGAGTTCCACGGTAAATTGAAACAATCAATCAGTTCCAGTTCAACGAAAAACGAAGCAAGAACATTCACCGGCGTTAAATATGGTGTGCATCAGCAGACCGGAACAGGAAAGATGATAGCAAGACCGTTCATGCCGGACAAAAAGAACGAGGATATGCCACCATTCGATAAACTCGGCATGGAATACATCAAAAGAAAACTAACAGAGGCGGTGATGAAAGGTGTATAAAGCAACCGTCAATTACATCAAGGCGCAGCTTGAAACGAAGTTTGACAATGTTTATGTAGGCGAACAGGACTGGGACGCAATTATGAAATTGAACAAAGATATTGTTGAAATACTGCCTTCAACTGGAACAAGAAACCCTGAAGGTATGAGCGGCATTGGAACGGAGCAATGGGAAATTCAGATAAACGTAGCGCGTAAAGGCATGGCAATGTTGTCGGAAGAAATGGAAATTGTCAATTTGGAAAACATGATGACGGTAGTTGATTTATTCAAAAACAAATCAGCAGCAGTTGAAGTTGGCGAAATAAGTTATCCGGTACGTTTTGACGTAACGAGCTATGATGCGTCGAGGGTTCTTCTAAAAAAAGAACAAGGTAAGGGATTTTATGTCACGGCTTGCGCTGTGATCGTACAAACTAAAATAACGAGGTGAGATAAATGGCATTAAGTGGTGCAACGATACAACCAAAAATCACGCTTGATCCTTCCGGTTCAACAAGTTATGCAGATACAGCCGTTGAAGTCGGCGTTGTTAAGAGTCTGACGCCGTCAACGGCAACAACTGTTGTAACTGAAACCGGAATAGGCGGGATCTCAAAGAAAAGATTGTCAGCACAGGAATTTAATTTCGGCTGGGAAGGACTTATCACAAACAGGGATGTTTTGAATGCCGGTTTGGCATTAGACAGTAACTTGCCGCTCGTGCTCGAAATACAGATGCACACAGAAAAACTGACGGGTGCACAGGTGCAGTCAATGAGCATCAGCGGTTCAGAAGGAGAGGCGCTAAGGTACAACCTTGAAGGAAAGTTCCTTGCTTCTGCAACGACCTCAGCTCCGACATATGCATTGTCGAACACGTTCTTTGTCTATTCAGACGGAACGATAACGATTGACAGTGATTCTACGATGACTGTTAAGAGTTTTGAAATAACTGTATCAAGGAATATTGATTTTGTATACGGAACATCTTTAGCTCCAACGTCTTTAGATGTCGGAACAACAACTATTTCCGGTTCTGTTGAGATTGAAGCCGATGCGTTCTCAGAAGCAATGGAAGGAGCGGTTGCAGCAGATGCGACAGATTTTGACATTACATTGAGTTTTACAAATCCAATCACATCCGAAACTATGTTAATTACACTCGGAGATTGTCAGTTCAGTTCAGCAGAAGGCAGTGTTGACCCAGACAGTTCTTTGATAGTTACGAAGTCTTTTAACGCTGACACTATCACGGTAGGAGCTGTTGTATAATGAACGATTTATACATTACACCAGATGAAGTGTTAGAATACGACATCAAAGGGCATAAGTTTGAGTTCTCACCAATTACGGTTCAGGAATACATGGAGCACGCCAACTTATTCGCAAACTTTGAGAAGTTGAACACGCCACAACAGGACAAGTTCAGAAATTTTGTAGCAGGGAAAATTGTAAGAGTTGACGATACAAAATTTGACGAGAAACAGATCCATGTCATGCGTCCTAAAATCTTCTTTGAGGTTGTTTCTAAGATGGTGGAACAGCTTAATCTGAAGGATGAGGATAGTACATTTCATACGAGTCAATAAAGAACGGGGGATTATCCCTCGCACGTTTGCAATTATGATGATGCTGAATGAAAGTCCGTGGGGTTGGTGGCATACGCCTATCAGGACATTTCAAGCGTTCATAGAATACCGAAAGGGAGAGTCTTAACGGCTCTCTCTTTTATTTGAGGTGAGAAAATAATGGCGGAAACCGTAGTAGGGATTAAAATCCAAGCGATAGATGAAATCAGCGGTAAAATAGATGAGATAAAATCAAAGTTCAGTGGGCTTTCAAGCATAGGCGACACGTTCGTTAATGCCGGAAAGCAGATGGCAGTGATGGGAGCGGCTATAACCGTACCGTTTGTAGCTGCTGTTAAAACTTTTTCGGACTTTGAACAAAAGATGAAAGATGTACAAGTTGTATCAGGCGCAACAGAAGAAGATTTTGAAATGTTGACAAATGCTGCAAAAAAAATCGGTGAAACGACAAAGTTCTCGGCAAGCGAAGCTGCTGAAGGGCTTTATTCTTTAGCATCAGCCGGTTTAGAAGCTGAAGAACAGGTGTCAGCACTTAAAAGCGTTACTGATTTAGCAGCGGCAACTAATTCTGACTTTGCCTCGACATCGGCAACAATTGTTTCAACTGTCAATCAGTTCGGTTTGGCTTTTGAGGAATCATCAAGAGTTTCGGATGTATTTGCAAAAGCTACCAACGAATCACAAGCCACAATGAGTAAATTAGCAGCATCTATGCGTAATGCAGGAGCAATAGCAAGCACACTCGGGATGGAAATTGAAGATACGACAAGTTATTTGATGTTGCTGTATGACACTGGGCATGGTGGCGAGCAGGTTGGAACAATGATAAAAAGTGCTTTGTCGCAGTTGATAAACCCGTCAAACGAAGCAAAAGCGGCTTTAGAAGGCATCGGTGTTAGCATGAAAGAGTTACAGGAATCGACAGATCCGTTACGAGTAGCTCTGGACGCTTTGGAAGAGTCAGGTGGAGATTCGGCAACGATTATGAAAATATTCGGACAAGAAGCGGGTCCGGGTGTAGCAGCATTATTGAAAAAAGGAACAGCAGCATTAGATGAATATGAAGCCGGTTTAAGAGATTCAGCAGGTACAGCCAAAAAAATGGCAGATGAACAAATGAACACGCTTGAGGGGATGATGAAAGTCATCAAAAGCAAAATTGAAGGCGTGATGATAGAAGTTGGACAGGCAGTGTTGCCGATTGTTGAAACGATTGCCGATGCAGTGTCCGGCATGATTGACGCTTGGAACGGAGTTCCCGAACCTATCAGGAATGCTATCACACAATTCACAGCTATCTCAGGGCTTATCATAACCGTAGGTGGTGGCATCACAGCTCTCATAGGCGGCATCATGAAAAGTGTAACCGTTTGGAAAACGTTTGGGACAGCTGTCAAAGGCGTTGCTGCTGAAATGCCTTTGCTTCAAGCTGGAATCGAAAAGGTTAAAACTTCTTTTTCAGGACTTCAAGCCTCACTGGCGACTGGAATAAAACTTGCCGGAATCGCAGCTTTGTTGGTTGCGATTGATCAAATTAATTCTGCCCTTAAAGATATGGCAACAGAAACAATAACCGTTGTGGATGGTATGAATGAAAAAATGGGCGGTATTGTAGACACGTCTAAAAATTGGTATGAATCGCTCCTTTCAATGATTCCGTTGATAGGTGGTATCGGGGACACACTTCACTCTTCGAGAATCTCATCTGACTTGGCGGAGATCACAAAGCGAACAGGGGAAAACACCGATGCTTTTGTTGTGTTGGCTCTCAAAGCAAGAGATGCAGCAGATGTTAATTTCTCAAAAAGCGTCAACGGATTAATCGGCATGGCGACTGAAACCGAAAAAGCCGGCGGAATGTTCCAACAGTTTGGGACACACGTTGATGTTACAAAAAAAGCATTAGCCGGAACAATTCTGGAGATGGAAAAGCAAGGCGAATCAACCGAAGAATTAAGAGCAGCGTGGGGGAATGTCATTGAGGGATTTGACAGCTTCATCAACACCGAAAAAGAAACAATGGCACTTGCAGAAGAGATTTCGACACAACTTATAGAAACAGGTGAATCAGGTTCAGAAGCAGCAAAAAAGATGATAGAAGGACTTGACAAGGTTAATTTTGACAGCGTCACAACGAAAGCAAGTGAGTTCGTAACTGACATTGCTCAAATCATGGCAGATGGTGGCACCCAGTCAAAAGACCAAATCATGGCAAACCTCAAAGAAGTTGATTTTACTTTCCTTGCAAATCACGCACAGGAAACAGCAACAAAACTTTTAGAGAGCTTCAAAGCAGCCGGTGCGGACTCTTTAACGGCATTAAAAAACATTAACACCTTGAGCTTCGATACATTAGAGTTGACGTTCTCAGAAACAGCGAACAAAGCGAGAGAATATTTTGAACTTGCCGGAAAAGATGCAGCGAGAGGGCTTGGCGTTGTCAATGATATGAGCTTTTCAACGCTTGACGATAAAGTCACAAATATTTCAAATGATTTCATGAGAACCTTTACGGATGCCGGAATTGATTCTAAATTCGCAATGGAAGTTATCAACGATGTTGACTTCTCAGGATTGAAACCAACAACAGAAGAAACGAAAGATGAGCTTGTCAAAATATTTGAAAAAGCCGGATATTCTTCACAAGAAGCATTAGAAAAAGTCAATGAGATTGATTTGGAAGAACTTGTTAAAAAGTCTCAGTCAATGGGTGAAAAGGTTCAAGATCAGTACAAATCAGCAGTAGATAAAACGCTTGCAGAATTTCAGAAATTAAATGAATATAAATTCTCTCAATTACAACAAGAGGTTGACTCATTCTCAACGGCAAACGCACGAGATGAGGTAGATTTATTTAAAGCGAAAATAAATGAAGTTGATGGAATGGTTGCAAATGTAACTATTAAGGTAACGGAGGTGAAGGAAAGTGCCTAACATATTAGACGAATACATAGAAAAAGTCAATACTTTGAGCAATCTTGAATGTGATTTGTTAGTACAAATAAAATCAGGTGAAACAGACAAAAATATAAATGACTTGGTTCTGAGTATTCAAAACTTGGCAGACAGCATAGAAGATCTCGAAAAGACGTATCCTGTTCTTGCAAAATTCGAAGAAGCGTTAAACTCCTTATCGAGTGATGAAAATAAAGAAAGGCTTAAAGAATTTTTCTCTGTTGTTATAGAAGGCGGAACAGAACTCAATGAGGCATTAAGTAAAGTTAGCTCAAACCTTGCCTTTCCTTCTCTCCCTAAATATGATTTTAATGACCTTTTAAGTGGGCTGTCTGAAGTTAATACATCCGCATCGAAGATTAATGGAAGTTTCCTAAGTATAGGAGAATCGTTAGAAGCAACTGTAGGAACTGTTAAAAACATTGTTCCTGCATTGGAAGAAATAAACGATTGTCAAGACACATTTTCGGCTAAAAATAACGCTATTAAAAACGGTACAGAAGACATTTATGCTTTCGCAAAAGCAATTATCAAATATCTTGGTGATGAAGCTGTTCCTATTGTTTCGCTTTTGTTAGAACAAACAGAAGTCTTAAAAAATAATACGGCGAAAATAGTTGATCTTATATCAGAAAGTGATTCGATCACGGTATCTATTCAGAATAATGCAAAAGAACAGGAAAAATTCACAGATAAAGTCTTAACATCTGCGGATAAAGTTCGAGACTTGCATTTTGCTTACATACACCTTGAAGAAACATTGAAAACATTAAACGGAAAGTTCCTTGTAATGATGAATTGTATTGAAGCTGGTGCTATAAATGCACAAATCGTCAATGAAGAACTCAACGGGCTTAACAACATCAAATTTGATGACATCATGAGCAGAATGAGTGGTATGGCATCACTTTTGTTTGATATGAGGCAGTATTCTGCTGAATTGTTAAGAAATCTCAATTCGCTTAACGGAAGGGAATTCAAGTTCAAGGTGACAGCAACAGGGAATGGGGCTGATTCTTTGAGGCAAATAGCGAACGGGTGATTGTATGCCTTACACAAATCACCAGTATGTAAATGTAAAGTTAGAGTTATATGATAAACCTGCTTGGGATACAATAGCAACACTTGAAGAAACGCTCACGAACCTGACGGAGTTCATGGCGAAATCACAACAATGGTGGATTCCCATAGCGTGGTCAGAAGAGGATGATGTGAATGGATAAAACACACAGCTATTTAAAGGTTGAACTTTATGACAATCCAGCTTGGGAATCAGGGACGCTTTCAGGAGAGATAACAGACATAACAAGCGTGAATGTGAATTTGAACAGAGGATTAAGTCCTCACACGGCTTCTTTCAGCGTAAGAAACACCGGTGCTGATTGTGATTATGCCGGTAGAGGCGTTGTGATTACAGCTTATGCAGACGACGGAACAGAGGAAACGGAAAAAGAAGTGTTTCGTGGATTTGTGATAGAACGAAGAAAAATAATAGACGCAAGAAGTCTCACGCATATTGGTTGGAAGTTTGAATGCGAAGATGTTATGGCGACGTGGGAGGCTTACGAGTACGACATCAACATGTACGACGAAAACGGCATTGATGATTTGGATATAGCACCTTCTACAAGACCGCCTAAATTCAATGATTTTGGGGGAGCTTATCCTTTTCTCATCAGGAATTTTAATTGTAGTGGTAACGCTATGGCTTTGTTCGCGGAGATGCGGAAGCAAGACGGGCACGTGGTAAGCGGTAGAGGCGATTTGGACGGATTAAGCGAAAGTGATAATGTTGAAGTTTTGAGTAGCACTGAGACTGTTCCGGAATGTGAAGGGATCAAAGTTTTTTACCGCAAAAACAATAATTCAGGCAGTGGGACAGAAGTTGTCAAAACGATCTTCATGGCGAAATCACAACAGTGGTGGGTGCCGATTGCTTGGAGCGAGGAAGGCGAGGAAGGAAACTATACGCTGCATATCATCTATCAAACTTCCATACAACACGCCAAAGTCGCAGTCGGAGGCGATACAGAAGCGAGTTATACCGCTTTATATTTTGATGATGAAGCACAATCATTTGCAGTAATTGATGAATCGGAAATTGCAGATTCTGAGACCGGAACAGTGCCTGATTATGATTATACAATGTTGGGAGATGTAACCCTTATCAAGCCAACTGACGATAGCATCCACACCGCTATCATGATTCACAAGTCTTATACCTTTGCAGAACCACCCGAAAGCGAAGAGAAAACAGGCGCATCATTGATAGCACAGTTCAAAAAAGAGTTGCCGGATGTTATGACGCTTCACATATCAACAGGAGCGGCTAATCCAAAAGAAGAAGTATACGAGTGCGGTTCAGAACCGTATCAGGAAGAGAACGTGGGATATATTTTATCAGGCGTTTGGAATGACTATACTTTGCCGAGCCCTTATGGTGATGTAACTGTTTCAGCTCCCGAGGTGTTAGCGAATTATGCCTTTGAAAGGTTATACGAAATGCAATTCACAAACGAAAAGCAGTATCAATACACGTTCTCGCTTGTTTCGAAAGTGCCTATCCCAGACCACGGAAATGAGAATGGCGGTGATTTGTTTGCTTTGAGAAGTTATCCAACCCACATCGTGGAAAGTACAAGCCTGTCATGGGACGGGGACGGAGTGAACATCTCAACAACGATACGACACAAAAGCAATAAAACAGCGGCTTATAAGCGTATCAGTAAGTACAATTTACCTCGCTATTTCAAGAAGCAGATGAAAACGCAAATAGAGAAAGTATCCGAAGCAGATTATGCAAAAATCGAAGGTAACATGATTATTTTTACCATTGATGGTGAAGAAGTGAAAATCAGCTTGACGGACAACATCTTAACAGATGACGGGATTGTAAGGTGGTAAGAATGAAAAAAATAGCGGTATTGATAGTCATTTTGATAATAGGAGGTGTTGTGATGGGCGAACCGGATTTCTTTTCATTCACAGGCGGGATTCCTTTGGCGAACGGGCGGATGAAAGCCCCCGGCGATGAAAATTATTGTTACAACCCTGAAGAGATTTTACTTGAAATTAAAGGGTTGAGCGAAAAAGTTTTAATAGCAGAGACCACACCGATAACACCAACAAAGGATCTTGTTTTTTATAAAGCAATACACAAAAAAAACAATTTTATTTATTTAGCGTGTACCGATTTGGTAGTAGAAGAAGATACAAAGAATTTTGTTATTAAACTTGACACAAGAACAAAAGAGTGTACACAAACTTTGATTACTTCTGATAAGCCTGCGAAAACTTATGAGATAGTCAAAACGGATACGGGTTTTGATTTTTTACCGAAATACTTACCGGAATTGAATTGGCCAGATAGCGATTTGAACATCGCTTTTGTTGTGGATATGCCAACTGGTGAAGTGACAGTAACAAAGGGCGCTTCCAACGAACACATTACTATTCCAACAGGCGTATATTCAGATTATAGTGAAATACAAGCTCTTATCAACAAACCAAATGTAGGAGGGGTTTCTCGTGCGTGGGGTTCTGAAAGCCTTGAAAATACATATGCTGACCCATATTTCAATAAATTTGTTTCTATAACCGATGATGGTCTTATAAATAAAGGTAAAAACAGCGTTGTAAGAGTATCAAAGTATGTAAACAATAATTGGGAATTTGTTGAAGATGTGGACGCTTCTCTTGGAACACTTACGCTCCAAGCCAGTGAAGATCAATGGGTTACTTTTGACTTTATTGGTACTGGAGAATCTCAGTCGATGTGTGGACCAGTTTTTATGGCTAACGGAGAAACTATAACTTTTAATTGGGTTGCAACCGCAACTCTGAATATTACTTATAAATGCAAAGAATTTGAAGCAATATTGCCAGCTTATATTCCTGATAGCATTAATTATAATTTTGAAAACGAAGAAGTTACTGTCAGCGAAGGAACGGTAACAGCAGATGTTGATAAAAGTGGAGATGTACCTGTTGTGTATGATACATTAGGCTCTATGAAATACTATTCGGTACAATATTCTAATGGTCCTTTGACTTTAGTTGGAGATTTCGGCACAGGTATCGAAAGCTATGATGATTTAGTCTCTTGTCTTACTCAGCCGGATAATTATCCATACTATAAAATGTTTTTATATGGTTTTGATATTACGAATTGCACGGATTATAACGATAAAGATCATCATTACGAAACTGAAGAGTTATATTTAAAAGTCTTAAAGTCTTTTTATCAATTAAGCGAAAACGAAGTATATTTCTTTGATCGGCGGACCTTCATAATGCATGAGTTAACAACGGATACTGCGTTTGACATGGGTGCTGAACACGATTTATCAGGGGTTACATCTCAGGTTTTTTGCCATTTCGAGGATACGCTTTTGGCCTTAAATGATGAGAATATTTGTTTCTTTAAAGATACAAAAATGTCCGTTATTTCTGCCCATGAAGCCCTTTTTCTTCATGGCCATATCGAAGATTTTTTAATAAAAAGAAAAGGTGACGTATTTTATCTTTATTTTTTAAGTGTCAATTCTAACGTAAGTTATGTGTATAAAGCATCAAGGAATAAAATTGAGTACGCCATGATAGAAACCCCTGTGGGCGAGGATTTTGCCATTACTGGTGTTGATAATAACTATGTATATGGGATTAATTACGACGAGGAAGGAACTGCCTTTTTTGTAAGGCGAAAAGTAAATTATACGAATCATACAATATCGGAACAGAAAACGACAATTTCTGACAATGACAATATATTTTATGAGTATACCGTCAACGAAACGTCTATTGATACCGATAGCGGTAGGTAGTGTAGTTGATTCTACAACGTTAAATCATTATAAAGAGGTGATGATATGCACCAGACAATATTTACAGGCGAGAGTCTGACAACGAATACATCACAAGACGTGAATGTATTCAATGCAACAAAAATCAACTTAATGGCACAAGTTACTTTTACCACGCAAACGGCATCGACATTCTTGTTAATTCAAGCCATCAGCATTGCAAATGACTTTGTGGCAACGCTGAAAACATATGAGCTGAAACCGACAGAATCGGGGTCAGATGGCGTTCTAACTGTGGCTGATGTATTAGATGTCGAACCGGTGGCAGCAATTAGAATTAAGGCGATTAACAACGATTCAGTGGCGGTTACTTTGGATGTGGACATCGAAACATCGGAGGCGGTACTATGTTGAATCGGCAGGTTGAAACACTATTGGACGCAACGACATTAACGGCTTCGTGGACTGAAAACGAAATTGATGTCAGTGCCTGCGTAGGCGTGACGATTGAAATGTATTGCGATACAGAACAGACAATCGACTTAGGTTATAAGTTTGCGCAGTCTGGCACATATGCAAGCCCCGTTGAAGTGAATGGCACGGGTTATGCAAGATTTATCGTGAACGGAACGGCGCAGAGTATATGGATTAATACCGTAGGCAAGAAGAAGCTATTCGTTCAAACTCAGAACAGCGCAAGCATTAGTGACGTTACCGTCAGGATTGAGAAGGTGATAGCATGATGAAATTAATTATTCTTTCAAGCTCGGAAACCAATCCGGCGCGCTTCCTCTTC
>ERZ795048.3273-NODE-3273-length-12230-cov-10.444682_pt1 | contig 12230 bp, 12 predicted proteins | sample MGYA00375132_ERZ795048 | MGnify/ENA primary metagenome ERZ795048 (study PRJEB30177, sample SAMN05720225) | activated sludge metagenome | isolation source: Anaerobic digester | place: Hong Kong | collected 2014-12-17 ...
TGTACTGCCATTATTTAGCGAGCTTGTACAAGGACTTAACAATATATTTAATTAGGAGGACAAAATGATTATTAGTGAAAAAAAAGAAAAAATGGGGTTTGGTGTATCAGAGATACTTGGAATTGGGGCCGTGCTTTTGATTGCTGCAGCAGTAGTTATACCTGGACTGAAAGAGATAGCTCAAGATATAATTGATAATACGAAAACATGGGTTGGCGATCAATTTAACGAAATTTTCGATATAAATCCGGTAACTTAACTAACATGGCAGAAAAAGTTATAGTTAACATAATAACAGTATTGGTAATTATATGCTTATTTGTATATTGTGTTGATGTTATATCAATCATATCTAAAAACATGGAGTTTAGAGATATCTGCCGAGGGTACATGCATATTGCAGAGCAGAACTCTGGTCTGAATGATATTCATAAGGCTGAACTTGTACAAGACTTAATGAATAATGGCTTTACTGAAATATCTGTTCAGACCACTTCTGCAGCTGCATATGGCAGTGCATTTATGTTTAACGTTTCTGCTTCATTTGACAAGTCAGTTCTTGAGGGAATTTTCAACAGAAATCTTAAGCAGTACATAATGAATTTCGAACAGAAAATTATTGCTAGAAAGATATACTAATGGATAAAAGTAAAAAAGGATCAGCAGGAACAGAGATTATATTAGCTGTAGCTTTAATAGTTTATATATTGTTACCTCTGTTTGCTGCTCTGGTTCAAAAGTATGTTATATATAATCAGGCAGAAAAAATTAAACAGACAATCGAAATGTCAGTAGTATCATTGATATCAGAAAACAGCACTAACGATTTTTCAAAGGGGTTACTTAATATTATGACAGATGAAGATAAGTTAAAAGATATTATATATTTGGATATTAAATGTTTAAATGAAAATATGATTTTTATACCTAAAGATAATATATCAATAAAGGTATATCAGGCTGGAAACATATGTACATGCGGTTTTGTCAATTCTCATTACATGATATCAGTTGATCTTACTGCCATTTTTGATTACTTAGGTACAAGGAATATCCATATACACAAACATATAGAATTTCCAGTTATAAGGTAGGAGGAATATGAAAAAATATAAATTTTATATATTAGCAGTCATGTCAGCGATCTTGTTGACTGTTATACAAGTTCTAATAGCAAAAGCAGCAGTACAAAAAGAGATAGGTTTTATATATGTAGTAGTTAATGATATTGCAGAAGGTGATATGTTACAACCAGAGGATTATGAAAAGATAGAGATATCAGGATATAATATGCAGTTTCAATTCAATGAAGGGCTTATAGCTATCACCGATTTAAAAGAAGGTTCAATAATTTGCAATGAATATTTTAAAGAACAGACAGAAATCAGGGGTATTCACTTTATTAGTATTACAACAGATAAATCAAGATGTCCGACTGCATACATTAAAACGAATGAAAAAGTTAATATGTTCATTATGCCTGACAAAAAATCTCTAACTATTAATGAATCAGCATGGTTGGATAATTTTCTAAAAAATCAGTCGATAGCATATGATCACGATAACGATATCGGATTTATGATACCTGATATTACTATCAAGCATATTGCAGGACTTGAAAATGCGAATCAAAGCATTATTATAGAGGTTGAACCTCCAATTGACAGGTTGCTTGCTTTTCTGAAAACAAAATGTATCATCGAGTTTATGGTCCCTAACTAATATTGAGTGTGGAAAGATAAAATCCTTTATGATATACTTTTTTTATATAATATATGTCATGGAGGCAATATGGATAACTATTATGAGAACTTACTTAAGTCAGTTGAATATATTAAGTCCAAGATTAAAAAAGAACCGGTTCTTGGTATAGTATTAGGTTCAGGGCTTGGTATGTTAGCTGATAATATTGAGGACAGGATAGAGATAGATTACCACGATATTCCTAATTATCCTGTATCAACTATACCTGGGCACGCCGGTAAATTAATTTTTGGTTATCTTAGTGGTAAGTATGTAGCTTGTATGGCAGGAAGATTCCATTACTACGAAGGCTATGAAATGGAGAAAATACATATTGGCGTACGTACATTTAAACTTCTTGGAGCTGAAGGTGTAATTATCACAAACGCAGCAGGAGGCATTAATACATCATTTAGTGAAGGAACTATTATGCTGATTAATGATCATATAGGTTTTTTAGCTCCTTCTGCACTCAGAGGTCCAAATATTGATGAATTTGGAGATAGATTCTTTGATATGTCTAAAGTCTATGATAAGGATTATCTTGATAAAGCCAGAATGGTTGCAAAGAGAATAGGTTTGGATGTTAAAGAAGGAACATATATGTTTTTTAAAGGTCCAAATTTTGAAACACCAGCAGAAATAAGAGCTGCGAGAATTTTAGGGGCAGATGCGGCAGGAATGTCTACAGTACCTGAGGTTGTTGCATGTTCTCATTGTAATCTAAAAGTTCTTGGCATGTCAGTTATAACAAATATGGCAGCTGGTATACTGGATAAAAAATTAAATCATGAAGAAGTTATGGAAACAGCAAATAAGATCCGTGCCGTTTTTGTCGAATATGTAAAAGAAATAGTGAGGGAATTATAATATGGAGTTCGATATATTGGATTTATCACTTAAGGAAATAGGACGAGAGAAAATCGAATGGATAAAGGATTTTATGCCTGTTTTATGCATGATTGAAAAGGATTTTATTAAATCGCAGCCTTTAAAAGGGATAAAAATTTCAATGGCGTTGCATCTGGAAGCTAAAACTGCATTTCTTGCTGTTGTTTTAAAGAACTTAGGAGCTGACATAAGAGTTACTGGAAGCAATCCTCTTTCTACTCAGGACGAAATAACTGCAGCATTAGTTGATATGGGAATTTCAGTTTTTGCATATAGAGGAGTGGATTCGAAAACCTACAAGCAGCATCTTATTAAGGCTTTATCACATAAACCCCATATAGTAATTGATGATGGTGCTGATCTTGCATTTACACTTCATAAAGAAAGACCTGATCTCATGGAAAATGTATATGGCGGTTGTGAGGAAACAACAACAGGAGTAGTAAGACTAAGAGCAATGGATCGAGAAAAAGTTCTTAAATATCCTATGTTCGCTATAAATGATGCAGATTGTAAACATCTTTTTGATAACAGATATGGAACAGGACAATCATCACTTGAAGGTGTAATGAGAGCAACGAATCTTACATTGTTCGGAAAGAAAGTTGTCGTTGCAGGATATGGCTGGTGTGGTAAAGGTATAGCTCAGAAAGCTAAAGGTTTTGGGGCTAATGTTGTTGTTACAGAAGTGGATTCAGTTAAGGCACTTGAAGCTGCTATGGATGGATTTGATGTAATGCCTATGATAAAAGCTGCAAAAATTGGTGATATATTTATAACTTCAACAGGTGATATTGATGTTATTACAAAAAAACATTTTATGGTAATGAAGAATAATGCCATTTTGTGTAATGCAGGACATTTCGATTGTGAGATTTCTATGCCGGAATTAAAAGAAATTGCAGTTAAGCAGGAACAAAGAAGAAATGGGGTTACAGGCTTTTATCTTTCTAATGGTAAGGTTATAAATGTTCTTGGAGAAGGGCGGCTGGTTAATCTTGCTTGTGCTGATGGACATGCTGCAGAAATTATGGATATGAGTTTTGCATTACAGCTTCTTACAGTCATGCATGTGCTTGAAAATCATGACAAACTTGAAAATAAGTTATATGATGTTCCTGAATATATAGATAGAGCTGTTGCAGATGCAAAATTGAAATCTATGAGTATTGAAATAGATAAACTGACGAAGAAGCAGAAAAAATACTTAGAGAGTTGGGACTAATATGAAATACAAGATCAAAGACAGGATAATACCATGTCCAAAGCACATATCAGTTAAGGAAGGTTATGCTTTTTTTAGAAACAGAACAAAAATAGTATTAAAAATAGAAGAAACTACTGTAATTAAGTCAGGTTATGATCTTCTTAATTCACTATGTTCTGAGGGATATCTAAATCCTGATTTTGTTATAACGCTAAAAAGACTTGATGAATATTATACCGATAAGAAATTAGAAAGGTGTGAAAATTTAGATCAGGCATACATAATCAAACCCGTAATAGTTGATAAGGTTTATTCAGGAATAGATTTAATGGCATACACTGATGTTGGGTTGTATTATGCTTGTTCAACGCTTTACCAGGCAATAGAACAGATTTCTGAAAAAGAAATAGATATTCCATATATAGATGTTACCGACTGGCCATCATGTACTTACAGGGGACTTTTCCTTGGTGACTATATCAGGTGTTTGGATAAGACTTCATTTCTAAAGTTAAATGCACTTGATTTTGTATACAACACGAAGAGCAGGGAAAAAGAAGATAAAATATATGCTGATTGTGAGAAATATGGAGTTACTGTTTTTTCAGCGGTATTCGAATGGGATAATCCAAAGGAGATATTTGAACGTCTATGGATAAAAGAGAAAAGAAATAATCTGCTTTTCTGGATTAAAGACGAGTGTGAAGAATCAGATTTGCATTATGAAGCAAATAGAATTATTGAAGCTTTTATTGATTACAAAAAGGATTGTCCCGAATTAAAAGCCGGTATTATAACTAATTCAAAGGGTAACAAGACATTTGATAGAATATTTGCCTTATCACAACCTGAAGATTTTTCTATTTCCTATTGCGATAAATTGAAGACATATAATACGGATGTCAGAGAGCTTACCGATTCAACTGTATCAGCTTATACCAAAAAGGGTGGTCTTTTTGGCATATATCCAATGATTGCTTACGATTTAAAATCATTCTTTTTATGGACTGCACCAGAATTTATTCAATTTCGGTGCTCGGAATTTGATAGAATTAACGCTCATAAGGTAATGGGTTATACACCTTTCGCGTGTTCATTCAGCAAATTCAATATTGCTGCTTTTTCTGAATGGTTATGGAATCCAAAAGGAAGAAATACTATTGATTTTATAAAAGCATATTCTTATAAAAATAATCTGGATTTTGATAAGTTTGAAAATATGTTATATTATCTGACTTTTGCATCTTGGTCTCTTCAAAGAAGTAATTTTGTTCAGGTTATATGTGATGATCCAATAGATTTTAAGAAAATTAAGAAATTGCCAAAATTAAGCCAGATGACTAATGATTCTTTAAAAGCTATTAAGTTTGCTGAAATGCTTCAAGACCAGTCATATATTGACGAAGCAAAAGCGACATATTCTGCATTAGTGGCTTATTCAATGACAAGAAAGCTAGCTAAATTGGATAGTGCAAAGAAACCTGATCAAAAGAAATATCTGCAGTATCTCCAAAAACTTGATGACTCGTGCAAAACGGTATACACATGCCTTATGGAATGGGCTGAATTTGTAAAAGAGGAAGCCGGTGCATATGACGCATTTATATATGAGACAGCAAAAGCTTTTCTACATCTTCCAAAATTATTTGACAGATTTGGAAGTGTTAAAGAAGAATCGGATTCAAAAAATTGAGGAAGTTATTTTTACTGATAACTATAGTAGCCATAATCTTTCTGTTATGCTCATGCAATAACAGTTTTGAAAAAGAGCATACTCTTATATACGACAGTAAACTTATTAATCAGGAACTGGTTGATTCTATTAAGCAAAATCTTCCTCAAAGTATATATATCGAAGTTGATGTTTATGTTGAGGATGATTATTCAAATATGATTATGTCTAAATACAACAATATTGTTGTAACCGAATCATATTTATCAGATGGTGTCAGCGTTATTAGTGTTTATGATTATAATATCAATAAAGCATATCAGTATTTTAAAGGAGATAGCCTTTCTGAAGAAGAAAAGACATATGGGATGGAATTAACTTTGACAAATGAAGAAATAGAAAAAGGCATAGACTACCAGTTTGAAGCGCTTAGCGGTATTGGAGAAGTGGAACAGGCTTATTTAACTGAATATGAGGGGTATGAAGCAATTTATATTAAAAGCGTATTAAGGTATGATGAATCGGAATTGGTATTTACTATCTACTTGTCTACGAAATTTTCATATCCTCTTTACATGTCAAGTTTAGTAGATGGAAAGGAAAGTGTTAAGATGATTGTTACGAAAATAGATGATAATTATTTATTTTCTGAAACGTTTCCTGATATTCCTGAATTTATAAATTTTGTTAACTATGATGATTTGTGAGAGGTTAGTGTTGACATACAGTATTAAAGTGATATAATACACTCAATATGGCGTTATGAGAAAGAAGAGTAACATAGGAAATTGCCAAAGAGAGAGGGGATGGTGGAAACCCTTGCAAGATTTTATGTGAAAGCTATCCTTCCAGCTTTCCGCAAAACGGAACGTATACCTGCGTTAAAGGGTCAAGTGCTTTCAAATGAAAGAATTTGGGTGGTACCGCGTGATAGCTCTCGTCCCTTTGCAGGATGGGAGCTTTTTATATACAATTAATAAGGACAAGGTGAGCAAGATGAATAAATTATCGTTAAATACATTAAGAGAAGAATATTTAAATTTCTTTGAAAGTAAAGGGCATCTCAGACTTAAGAGTTTTCCTCTTATTCCGCAGGATGATCCTTCAATACTGCTTATAAACGCTGGGATGACTCCATTAAAGCCATATTTTACAGGAACTATAGAGCCTCCTTCAAAAAGAATAACTTCATGCCAGAAGTGTATTAGAACACTGGATATTGACAGAGTCGGCATAACAACAAGACATGGCACTTTTTTTGAAATGCTTGGTAATTTTTCTTTTGGAGATTATTTCAAATTAGAAGCAATCCAATGGTCATGGGAATTTTTAACAAAAGTTTTGAATTTACCTGAAAATTTACTCTATGCTTCAGTTTATGAAGAGGATGATGAAGCTTACGAGATATGGAAAGATGTTGTTAAGTTACCTGTAGATCATATAGTGAAGCTTGGCAAAGAAGATAATTTCTGGGAGCATGGCACAGGACCATGTGGTCCTAGCTCTGAAATTTATTTTGATAGAGGATCTGATAAAGGATGCGGATCAGTTAATTGTAAAGTCGGGTGTGATTGTGACAGATTTGTTGAAGTGTGGAATAATGTATTTACTCAATTTGATAAGCTTGAGGATGGAACATATAAGCCATTAAAGAATAAAAACATTGACACAGGAATGGGTTTGGAAAGATTAGCATGTGTAGTTCAGGGTGTAGATTCTTTATTTGAAGTTGATACGATTAAACAGATTCTAGATTCGGTCTGTGATGCTACTAAAACCAAATATGGTAAAGATAAGAATAAGGATGTATCAATAAGAGTAATAACAGATCATGTCCGAAGCGCTGTTATGATGATTTCTGATGGTATTATACCTTCAAATGAGGGAAGAGGTTATGTTTTAAGAAGGCTTCTTAGAAGAGCATCAAGACATGGCAGGATTTTAGGAAATAATAATCAGTTTTTAGCTGATCTGACCGAAGTTGTAATCAACAATTCAAAAGATGCATATCCTGAGCTCTCTCATCAGCAGGAGTATATTTTCAAGGTCATTGAAAGTGAAGAGAATAAATTTGTAAATACAATTGAAAGCGGTATGAACATATTAAATGAATATCTTGAGCAGGCTCAAAAAGCCAATCAGGATGTCTTGGAGGGTGAATTCATATTCAAACTTCATGATACTTACGGATTCCCATATGACTTAACCAGAGAGATTGCAAATGAACGAGGATTTAGATTGGATAAAGAAGGTTTTGACCAAGCTATGCAAGTTCAAAAGACAACAGCAAGAGAAGCATTTAAAGCTGCAGAAGGATCAGCATGGAAAAATGATTCAGGTATTTATAAAGATTTGGATAAGACTGAGTTTTTAGGATACTCAGATTCTGTTACAACTGCAACTGTTTTAGATGTATTTTCTGATTCTGATAATTATGAGCTTGTTACTGACAAAACTGTTTTTTATGCAGAAGGTGGTGGACAGCGGGCAGATACTGGATATATAAGGAAAAATGATGCTGTTCTGAATGTGCTAAGTTGTGTTAATAAAGAAGGTATATATATACATAAAGGAATGTTGGAAAAAGGGAATTTTTCAAAAGGTGATACTGTATGTTGTGAAATAAATACAGATAGTAGAAGAGCAACTGAGAGAAACCATACTGCAACCCATATGCTTCAGTATGCCTTAAAGGAAGTATTAGGCAATCATGTGCATCAAGCTGGCTCTTATGTAGATTCTTCCAGGCTTAGATTTGATTTTACTCATTTTTCATCAATGACAGATGAACAAATTGATAATGTTCAAAAAATAGTTAATAGAATTATTCTTGAGGATATTTTAGTTAATAAAGAGATCATGAGCATTGAAGAGGCAAAGAAGAAAGGTGCAACTGCATTATTTGGTGAAAAATATGGGAATATAGTTAGAGTAGTATCTATAAATCCATACAGTATGGAATTATGCGGTGGGACTCATCTTGACAGAACCGGCCAGGCAGGTCTTTTTAAAATATTAAGCGAATCAGCATGTGCTTCCGGTATCAGAAGAATAGAAGCAGTAACTGGAGAAGTAGCTTTTGATTATCTCATTTCTAAGGAGAAAACGATACATAGATTATCAGAAGCACTTAAGACAATTGATTTAGAAACAAAAATTGATAGTATTGTAAAGGAACTTAAGCAGACAAAGAAAGAGAATGATGATCTTAAGAATAAACTATCTTCTTCTGAAGTAAAAGATGTTTTAGGAACATATGAGCAAGTTAATGATACAAAGATAATAAAAGCAATTATTGATAATGCTGATATGTCTCAATTAAGGAATCTTGCTGACAGAGTCAAGGACCGTTATGATGATGCAGCTGCAGTATTTATAGGTAAATCAGATAAGCCTTCAATGGTAATAGCTGTAACAAAGAAAGCATGTGAAAAGGGAATCAGTGCAAATAAGATAATTAAAGAAGCAGCAGCTTATATAGCAGGTTCAGGAGGAGGAAGAGAAGATATGGCTCAAGCAGGCGGTAAGGACTCTTCTAATGCTGAAAAAGCTTTACAAAAAGCTGTTGATATGATTAAGGAGGTTTTAAATAATGGATGATTGTATTTTCTGTAAAATAGTAAAAGGACAGATACCCTGTACGAAGGTTTACGAAGATGAGTATACGTTTGCTTTTAAAGATATAAACCCTCAAGCAAAACAACACATCCTTATAATTCCCAAAGAGCATATACTTACAGGCTTGAATGATGTTAACGATGATAACAGTTATATAATTGGAAAACTGTTTTATGCAGCAAAAATTGTAAGTGAAATGCTTGGAATAGATAAAAGTGGGGTTCGAATAATCAACAATACAGGAAAAGATGCCCATCAGTCAGTTCAGCATTTTCACATACATGTTCTCGGAGGCGAGGATATGGGTGAAGGATTAGTATAGATTTAGTATTAAATTCTGTTTAATTAATATGATTATTTAAGGTTGTATAATAAAGTTTTTATATGGGTAAAGAAATGGGAGCTTTGAGCTCCCATGTTATTATCTTTTCTTTCTTTTCCTTGCAGCTTCGGATTTCTTTTTCCTTTTAACGCTGGGTTTTTCGTAATGTTCTCTTTTTCTGACTTCGGCTAAAACACCTGCTTTGGCGCACTGTCTTTTAAAACGCTTCAAAGCGCTTTCTAGAGTTTCATTTTCTTTAAGCCTAACTTCCGCCATCTGTTTTCACCACCCTTCTGTTATAAGGTCAATCAAGCCTTTTGTATTTTATAGTTAATAAATTCATTTGTCAACAGCAATCACACTAATTTGTCTTTATTCGTTATGTCTTTTTGCAGATCAACATAATATGCATTGATTCCTTTTGATGCTATTAAATATGAAAGAAGAATAATAAGAAAGTCTCCTAAAAGGATATTAATAGATGTAAGCATCCAAAGAGTATATAACATTGAAGGAAGCGTGAGAGCAAAAACTGACAGTTGTAAACATACACCAAAGTTAGTTAGTTTCTTCCTGATGCGTCTTACTATTCCAACAATAAGAGCAATCAATAAAGTATACATAAAGTAATTAAAAAGCATAAACAGGAATATAGTTATATAAAGAAAAACATATAGGAATGATTTCGAACCAGATATTATATTAAGCAAAGTTTCTGAAGTTATTTCATCATTGGTGCCAAACAGAGTCTCGTAATCTACCAAGTATCTTATACTTGGATTAGAAAGATAAATATCATTTTTAGCCAAAATCACAACTGTTTCATATTCTTCATACTTAGTTATAGATCCTGTATATTCAGTATCAATGATAATCAGAGTGCCTTTGTCTGATGTTTCAACCAGTTTAGAAGGCTGGTCCTGATTTATTTTTAATTCACCATTTGATATCGCAAAGAAAGGAGTATTTGATTTTAACTGTTCAATTATATCAGAAGTAGTTTTATCAATTGAAATTACGTAAACAGTTGTAAATACAACTGAAAGAATCAATGTTAATAATAGCATATATACAAATGCTTTAAGGAAGTTTTTTGATACAAAATGCTTATATCCATGCATATCTGTAAAGCTTTTTATAAAAATCCAATATAAAGGTTTCTTTGTTTTTTCCATTCAATCCTCTTAATTATTTGTTCAATTTTTTATTTTACAGCAAATAAAACAAAACCATACTGTATATTATATACCTATATGATAAAATATCCATATGAATAAAGCAGATAAAGCAGATAAATTTGTATTAAAATCAGAATATAAGCCCACAGGAGACCAACCACAAGCTATAGATATACTGGTCGATGGCATAAATAAGGGCTATAATCATCAGACGCTTTTAGGAGTAACAGGTTCTGGTAAAACTTTTACTATGGCAAATATAATAGAAAAAGTACAAAAGCCTACTCTGGTAATAGCGCATAATAAGACACTTGCAGCGCAGTTATGTTCAGAATTCAAGGAGTTCTTTCCTGACAATGCTGTTGAGTACTTTGTTTCATATTATGACTATTTTCAACCGGAAGCATATATTCCTTCAACTGATACATACATTGAAAAGGATTTATCAATTAATGATGAGATTGACCAGCTAAGACATGCAGCTACATCTGCTCTGTTGCAAAGAAGAGATGTTATCATTGTTGCTTCGGTATCATGTATATATGGTTTGGGAGATCCTGCTGATTATAAAGATTTGATGCTATATGTTGGCGTAGGAATGCAAAAGGATAGAGATGACGTTATAAAGAGATTAGTAGAAATACAGTATTCAAGAAATGAGATTGACTTTAAAAGAGGCACATTCAGAGCAAAAGGAGACAGTCTTGAGATTGCTCCATCAAATAGCGCAAATAACGCATACAGAATTAGTTTCTTTGGAGATGAGATTGAAAAGATAACCCAATTTGAACCGCTTACCGGAGAGATATTTGGCAATGTAAGTCATTTAGCTATATTTCCTGCAAGTCATTTCGTATCAAAAGAGCATAAGCTAAAAAAAGCTTTGAAGGATATTCAGGAAGAGTTGGAAACAAGGGTGAAGGAATTCGAGAATGAGAATAAGATAGTTGAGGCTTATCGTCTTAACCAGAGAACTAACTATGATCTTGAAATGATAAAAAATATAGGGTTCTGCTCAGGTATTGAAAACTATTCAAGACATATTGACGGGCGCAAAGAAGGCCAGCCTCCAGCTACACTTTTATCGTTTTTTTCTGATGATTATTTAATGTTTATTGATGAATCTCATGTAACCGTACCTCAGATAGGCGGGATGCATAAGGGTGATAAATCACGTAAAAAAAATCTTATAGAATACGGATTCAGACTTCCTTCGGCATTTGATAACAGACCTCTTACATTTGAAGAGTTTAAAAAAAGGCAGAATCAATGTATCTATGTTTCAGCTACACCTGGTGATTATGAACAAAGTATCTCACAATGTATTGCAGAACAGATTATCAGACCAACTGGACTTATGGATCCGATTATAGAGGTCAGACCTGTAAAGGGTCAGGTTGATGACCTTTTAGCAGAAATAAGAGAAACTATAGCAAGAAAGCATAGGGTGCTTGTAACAACTCTTACTAAAAGAATGGCAGAAAGGCTTACTGAGTATTATACAAGCTTAGATGTATCAGTGCAGTATCTTCATTCAGATGTAGAGACTCTTGAAAGAATTCAGATATTAAAACAGTTAAGAAATGGTACTTTTGATGT
>ERZ795048.3277-NODE-3277-length-12223-cov-5.622617_pt1 | contig 12223 bp, 11 predicted proteins | sample MGYA00375132_ERZ795048 | MGnify/ENA primary metagenome ERZ795048 (study PRJEB30177, sample SAMN05720225) | activated sludge metagenome | isolation source: Anaerobic digester | place: Hong Kong | collected 2014-12-17 ...
GTGCAAGTTCGTATTCACGAGCTCGAGCTCCCTGCCGCATCAATCTGTATACGAATTTGCGATTTTCCCTAGCGAGTTGTTTGGGTATAGATCGCCATAAAAGCCGTAGTCTTGGAACTATATCTGCCGGTGCATGTTTTGAAAAATCCTGTTCATAGGCTTCCAAGATGCTATTTTGTACCCGACGGACTTCATTTAGATCTACATTTTTTGTATACCGATCAACAACCTCGGGCATGCCACCTACATACATGTACTCTTTCAAAAGTTGTATCAATGATTCTTTAAACGATTTTATCATGGAAAAGAGAAAAGAACACAAAAGTCAAAGGACTTTATGCTGTTACATGCCAAAAACACAAAGGACTTTTTGGTTTTGCTCTATTACAAACTAGAGTCTTGCCATTTATCTGAGAGTGCATGGTATAATAAACTTTCAAGAAACGATTGACATCCCGTAGGAGGAAGTATGCACTCATCGGTTTGGCTATATGGAATAACGATTGTGCTTTTATTGATTTCATTTTTCACAGACAAAAAGAAAACAGTACAAGCGCTACAAAAAGGGTGGAAGTCCCTTTCTAATATAGCTCCTGAGTTCATTGCAGTCATTCTTCTTGTTGGTATTTTGCTGTCTATTATCTCTCCATCCACCATTTCGACTCTTATTGGATCAAACTCTGGTTTTTTTGGGGTACTTGTAGCAACTACTGTGGGCTCTATAACGCTCATTCCGGGAATGATTGCATTTCCAACTGCTGCCATTGTGCTAGGGCAAGGAGCGGGATATACACAGATTGCTGCTTTTGTGTCTTCTTTAATGATGGTTGGTGTAGTTACTCTACCAATTGAAATTAAATATTTTGGGAAGAAGATTGCTTTTACTCGAAATGCATTCGCATTGTTGTTTACCTTTCTAGTTGCATATGTGATTGGTTGGGTGATGTCATTATGAAAAAAAGATTTCTACATCGTTATTTTTTCGCATTGCTGTCACTCATTGCCTTGGGGGTACTCTTTCTCGTTCGTCCTGGCATTGGAATGAATGCTTTTCAAATTAGCACAGCTACAACCATTGAGATGCTTCTAATTATCCCACCTGTATTTGTTTTACTTGGTTTGCTTGATGTTTGGATACCCAAACCTGTTATGATGAAATTCATGGGTCCACAAACTGGATTGAAAGGACATCTCTTTGCCCTTATACTTGGTTCTGCTACTGCAGGACCGCTATATGGTGCCTTTCCTGTGGCTGCTGTTCTGAGTCGAAAAGGTGTTTCATTCGTGAATATCATGATCTTTATTGGAGCTTGGTCCACTACCAAAATACCCATGCTTCTTTTTGAAATTGAATCGCTAGGTCTACGATTTGCCCTAACAAGGCTTTGCATAGATATCCCAGGAATCATTGTTATTGCATATGTCTTACGAAAAACAATGAAAAACAATGAAATTGACGACGTTCAAAGCAACTTAGATAGGATTGATCAATAGGACAAGTGAACTGTTTTTTTTATCAAAAGTCTTAGGATAATCTTTCCACCTGCTTTTGGAATGCTTTCAGATGGTTTTCAGAACCACTTTTTAATACAAAAAATACTTCATAAACATTATCAGGTAATTCATAGGTCATGAAAAGCTCATACATGGCGATATTTTCAATCTCAGCTTGTACACCGACTTTGGCAGCCTCAAGAAGGCTTTCGGGTATGACAACATGGTCAGCAGAAGTATCCTCTGGAAATTCCATATCAAACGAAAGATATACTTCTTCTAAAAAGGAAAGATGTGTTTCTTCAGATTTTGCAATGTTGATGTAAGGTTTTAGCTGTCCAAACTTTTCCATAATCGCCACGTATTCAGCATGAGCCAAATATTCATCCTGTACTGCGTATGTCAGCATATCATGAATTGTTAAATCTTCATCAGCTAAAGCACCTTTTGCACCATATCCATCTTGGGTTAGAACTTTTTCGGTTTCGTTTAGTGGTTCGGGTTCAAAATCTACATTAAAATCAATCGGTATTCTTGCCACACCTAAATCTGTAATCATCCCACTTTGATCGCTAGCGTTGCAACCTGTTAACAAAAAAGCAGTGGCGACGAGTAAAGAAATTGCTACAACTAGAAAGGAAACAGGTAAACGGTATCTATTTTTCATAAAGACTACTCCTTCTAAAGATTCAGATACTATAAGTATACATAAGATTGAGTTGTATTGTTGCTTATTGAAAAGATTTATTCAACCTAAAGATTGGACACAAATAGATTCTCCAAGTAATATGGTGTATTTATAATGTTTTGCGAAGGATTTGGATTGAAAAGAAAGAGGCAATAAGGAATACCAGTGGCATAATGAATACTACAGGTATGACGGATTGCCCAGCCCGTGCCATGAAGAAGATTTTTGAACATAAAGTTAGCATCATCAAAGATAAAAAGATTAAATATGCGATCAAATAAGGGTATAGATAAGATTTTCCACGCATGGAAAGAAAACCAACCACCATTCCAATGGGAAGGAGTAATCCTAAATCCAGTCCTTGTACAACCAATGTTGTAAAGTGAAATAGGTCGCGAGGATAGATGGTTCCATCTAATAAAGGGGGAATTACTATACTAAGCCATAATGCTGCAACCATGATGGAGTTGAAGAATAAAAAGCCCCCTGCCCATTTCAACCAACCTTCTGAAACAAAGTGTGTGGCTTTTTCTGAAGACAAAATGTGAGACATACTGAGAGCTACAGCAAAAAAGCTAAAAGCTAATAAAATAGCATGCAAAAGAAACAAAGAACTAAAAAATGCCATGGTGAGATAAAACAAGTAGGTTACAAAAAAGTAGAAACTTGTTCCCGTTAAAATGTATGCACTTTTGATAGAACTTTTCAACGTACCAAATAGGGATCCAATAAGAAGGGGAATTCCAACTAGAAGTGTAATCCAATCTTGGGCAATACCCTGAATAGCAACATCAGCTGGCATCCACTGGTATAATCCTTTGCCATATAGAAGTACGGTTTGACCATGAACAGACGTATGCTCCCAGGGTCCTGGACCGCCACTTGAAAATATTCCCAGTAAAGTGGCCATAGTACTTAGCAGTGCTATTGTGATGACCACAAACAAAAGTGAAGTAGGATATTTGATGGATGATTCTTTATTCATCATATTCCTCCTCAAAAAAACCAATGATTTGTGTCAGAAACTAATCAAAATTTGATAAGTGCTGAAGTCTTTGGACTGGTTTTATGTACTTTAGCGTTTCTTTTCTTTCGTAGCTTTGTAGCTTGCAAGCTCATAATCTTCCAATTCTTCTTCAAGTTCTTCGAAAAAATCAAATTTGGAAGAAGCTTTTTGCACAATTCTGTACATTTGCTTTTCTGATTTTTTCTCCAGCTTCTCAAAATGGTGTTTTTCTTTTTTGATTTTCCCCAACTCTACTTCTGCAGGAAATTCAAAATCGTGTCCACGTTTGTTCGATCGATTCTTTTTGTCTACCATTGATTGTCGTTACCTTGCCATTTTTGTGTAATTTTTACTTTATACATACTTTCTGTCTTGTTTTGTTAAGCATTCGATAAGCTCGAATGTTTTTATCTATCATACAGCCATAGAAAAATATTTCAATAGTTTCGAGACTTCCTTGGTGAAGTTTGTCACTTTCAATGACCTTAGAGAAAGTTTTTTTGATACATATATCTAAAGCAAAACCAGTGAAAATAAAGCTTTAACAACTTGATATTTATAGGTCGAGAATTATACTGCTGACATGGTTACTCGAAAATTCATTGTAACGATGATAGTTTTTCTATTGATGTCGACAATCGCTGCAAAACCGAAGGGTAGACTCCATTATGATTTTTCTGAGGTTGATTCGTATCTTAGAAAACAAGCAAGTTTAAAAAAATCTAAGTGGAATGGTTATCCTGCTGGTAGAATATACCCTGATGGACTGTCTCTAATTGTAATGAAAGACGGTGAAATCCTTTATGATCAGGGTTATGGTGGAATGACTTCAGAAAGTGTTATTCCATTTGCCTCAGGATCAAAGTGGTTAGCTGGAATAACTGTAATGAAATCCGTTGATGACGGCTTCTTAACTCTTGATACCAAAACCCAAGATGTACTACCTTATTTTTCTGGAGATAAAGGTAAAGCAACACTTCGCCATTTATTTACACATTCAGCTGGTTATCCAGCAGATGACCCGCTATGTTTAAATTTTGATATTACCCTCGAGGAATGTGTGCGAGGATTATCGAATATACAGCTACTTTCTCCACCAGGAGAGAAATTGCGTTATAGTTCAGTCTCTATGCAGATCGGTGCAAGAATGGTAGAAGTTGCAACTGGAGAAGACTGGCAAACGTATTTTTACAAGAATGTAGCGTTGCCTTTGAATATGAAAAATACCGATTGGAAGGCTCATTTAGAAACGAAGAATCCTAGAATTGCTGGTGCTATCCAGTCCACTGGAAAGGATTACATACAGTTTTTGCATATGTTACTCAATCATGGGATTTACAAAAAAAGACAATATATATCTCGTGATACTATAGATATTCTGTTAAAAGACCAAACGATGAATGCTGAAATAGAAAGCATGTGGCAAAACTATCGATATGGTATTGGCTGTTTTATGGAAAAAATGGATGAAGAAAACAATGGTGTGGTAGTATCGCATCCAGGCTCAATCGGAGTAGCTCCATGGATAGATAGATCCAGAGGAGTTGCCTGTGTCTTATCTGCTTCTTGTGGTTTTAATGATACTCAAGAAGTATATTGGACTCTCCAAAAACTTGTGGAAAAAGCAGTGGATAATCCAAAATGAGAGGATTTCTTGTCGAGGAGATATTTGTCAGATATTCTATATGCTTCCCGACAACTTCAAATGATCGATTCTCAATACTTCGCAAAGCTTTAAAAAAAAGGAGTAAAAAGTAAAGTCGTGCAGAACAATGTAAAATATTTGAAAAAGTGCTATGAAAAACATACGACTATAGTATAATATTATACAATAAAACACACCACATATAAGGAATGTGTTCAATGCAACGAAAAATACGGTTATTTTTGCAACAATGGAAAGTAAATCGATATAGAAAACCTCTCATATTACAGGGTCCTAGGCAAGTTGGGAAAACATATTCAATTCTGGAATTTGGAAGAGAGGAGTATGAAAACGTAGCATACTTTAATTTTGAAACAAATCCAGCAATTGGTGAAACCTTTTCTGAAAGTATTGAACCGTCTTACCTGATCCCATTGCTTTCACGGGCGTGTAAACAAACGATCGTGAAAGAAAAAACATTGATTGTATTCGATGAAATACAGCTTTGTGAAAGAGCTTTAACAGCTTTGAAATACTTTCAGGAACAGGCGAATGATTACCATATTATTGCTTCTGGAAGTTTACTTGGAGTAGCTGTAAACAGAAAGAAGTATTCATTTCCTGTTGGAAAAGTAGATATGAAAACTATGCATCCAATGGATATGGAAGAGTTTTTAATAGCTCTTACCGAAAAAGATTTGGTTCACACAATACGAAAATGCTTCTCTTCTGATCAACCTATACCGACAATTCTTCATAAGCAATTGCTTCAGTATTATCGGTTGTATTTATTGGTTGGTGGAATGCCCGAGTGCGTGAAGCAATATATTGATACAAAGGACTTTATCCTTATTCGTAATACTCAAAATGTGATTCTGCAAGGTTATTTGGACGATATGAGCAAATATAATGTGTACAACGAGATAAAAAAAACTAGACAAACCTATAGTAGTGTTACAGTCCAGCTTTCAAAAAAGAATACTCGATTTCAGTATAAATTGGTGAAAAAAGGAGGACGGGCTTCAGAATTTGAAAATGCCATAGAATGGCTTTCTCTAGCAGGGATTGTAACACAAGTTTTTAAAATAGAACAAGCCCAATTGCCACTAGAAAACTATAAAGATATTGATGCTTTTAAAATTTACATCAGTGATGTGGGTCTTTTGTGTGCAAAGAAAGATGTTGTACCAGAGAGTATTTTGTATGAATCGGATGTGCTGGATGATTTTAAAGGAGGAATGACAGAAAACTATGTTCTTTCGCAATTGAAAAGCAATGGCTATACTTGTTATTACTGGACATCAGGCAATCGAGCAGAGATTGATTTTGTTCTTCAAAAAGAGGGAAATGTAGTTCCTATCGAAGTGAAAAGTACAGACAATCCACAAGCGAAGAGTTTAAAAGTCTATATGAATAGCTATGGACCGAAATATGCGATTAAGCTGTCAACGAAGAATTTTGGTTTTGAAAACAATATCAAATCTATCCCTTTGTATGCTGCCTTTTGTATTTGATTGATTCATATGTCACAAAGTGAAGATATGAAATCACATTCCTTCAATCGCAATTTTAAATTGTTTTCTGCTGGGAGAATGGTTTCTTTGATCGGTAGTGGGATACAGGCGTTGGCCTTGTCTCTTTACATATTGGATTTAACTGGATCAGGATCAAAGATGGGTACTTTTTTAATTTTCTCATTGCTCCCTCGAGTTTTATTCTCTCCTTTAGCTGGAATTATTGGTGATAGAATGAACCGGAAGTCGATTATGGTTGCAATGGATCTACTTCGGGGAATAGTGATTTTGGTTATGGCATTGATCAGCGGGTTTTATCAGCTAAACATTCTTCATATTTATCTGTTTCAGTTTGTCATTTCTATACTGGATACATTTTTTGATCCCGTTACCTCTTCAATGCTACCTGAGATTGTACGAGAGAGTGAATTAACGAAAGCAAACTCTGTTCTAGGGGCAATCAATAGCATTAGTTACATTATTGGACCCATCCTAGGAGGAGTTTTGTATCCATTAGGCATCGAAACAGTGTTTATTATTAATGGAGCATCTTTCTTCTTATCTGGTATTAGCGAGATTTTCATTGTATATGTACAAAGCACCCAAAGAGTAAAAATGACATTGCAACAAGTTTGGACTGATTTTTCTGGAGGGATTCGGTATTTTGCTCATCAAAAATCAATGACTTCAGTTATGTTTTTTGCAATGATTACTAATTTCCTTGCAGTACCGATTATCATGGTTGTTGTTCCCTTCTTTGCTAGAGAAGTAGTTGGATTCACTAGCACACAATATGGTTTTATGGAAACTGCATGGGTAATCGGAATGTTAATTGGTAATTTATTGATTGCAACAGTATTCTCAAAAAAGAAGATTCAATTTCTCTTTCAGGTTGGAATTTGGGGACAAATGGGTTTCTTGTTTCTGTTTTCCCTCACTACTTTTCCATTTTCAGTATCTTATTTTGGTGGTGCTTCTTGGTGTTATCTTGCAGTTGTATCATTGTGTTTTGTTATCATTGGACTTTTTAATGCCTACGTGAATACTCCTTTATCCGTTTATTTCCAAAAAGCTGTTCCATCAGAAATGCGAACACGAGTATTCTCTGTGATATCAATTCTCTCTCAGCTTATCGTTCCATTGGGTATTGCAATATATGGATTCTTAACGGATATTTATCCCTCTTATATCATTATTACAGTATCCTGGTTCATTACATTTATCGTTGTATTGTTATTCTTCATTCGCAAAACGTTCCACTCATTTGAGGATGTTGCTTCGACTGAATGTACTTAGTTTCTTTGGTATCAATAATATGAATCAGTGAAATGTTTTTTTTCTTAAACTTGACACCGGTACGTTGTGTAATATACTGAAATAAATATTTTTACAAAGAAGGGTGCGAACCATGCGAACGTTTCGAATCAAAGAACTGGCTGATTCGTTAAAGGTAAGTAGACGAACCATCCATTATTATTTAGCAAGAGGACTTTTGCCACCTTCTGAAGGGGCTGGTTTAGGTACTACATATTCCGATGAGCACTATTACCGTATATTACTGATTAAAAAATGGCAAAAGGCATTCTTACCACTGGAAGAGATACGCCAACGACTCCAAAAGCTAAATCTGGAAGAAGTTAAAATTTGTTTAGAAGAGGAAGAGCCTTTTCTAATGAAAAAAACAATTTTAGAAAAACCTCCTCAGGGAGTATGCTGGCAACGAATACTGTTGAATAAAGGATTGGAACTTCATTATAAAACTGATGATACGCAAGCAGCCAAACAGGCTGATGAAATCGTTTCCTGGTTTTTTCATCAAAAAAAGGAAGGGTAATATGAATCCATTTAGTTTGTCCTCTATTCTTGTTAAAGGCCAACTTTTGCACAATCGTGCAGAAGTTCAGTTGATACAAAAGTATCAAAACCAATCGTCGGAAAATGTTGAATTTCATTATACATTTCCCGTTCCTCATGATGCTCAAGTGTATCGTTTTACCATGAAAATGGGAGACAAAGTTGTCTATAGTGAAATCATGGAAACGGAAGATGCATACGAAGTGTATGATGAAAGCATTGCAAATGGTGACACTGCTGCTGTTGTAGAATCAATTGGGAAAGATATGCTCGAATTGTCCGCGGGAAATATAGCCCCAGGTGAAACTGTTACGGTGGAAATACATTATTTACAGGAATTAACTTGGGAAGACGAGGGTCAATCCTTGCGCTGGCTGATTCCCACTGTAATAGCACCACGATATTCTTCAGACTCTGGTCCAGAGGAGTATCGAAAGCAACCATACATCGCTTCAAATAACACAAAACTTCAGATGGATTTGGATCTGTGTATGTTATCGCCCATTCATCAAATCTCTTCTCCTTCTCATCCCATATCGGTTTCTCTACCATCAAAATTAATCTCTGACAATTCCAGTGACACTGCTTCAGAATGCCACAAAGCTCATATTGCTTTCTCGAAAACCAATGAAATTCCTGATAGTGATATTATACTCCAGATATCTCTTTTGGAGAGTGTTAACTTAGAAAGTGCTTCTATGCTTACTTCACCAGACAAGAAATTTTCTCTGATCCAAATCAAACCAGATATCACGCCCCAGACTGAAGAAGACAAAGAACGAATGTATGTATTCATATTGGATCGGTCTGGTTCTATGGATGGTATCAAGTTAGAGCAAGCAAAAGTTTCATTAAAGCTCTGTCTTCGTCAATTATCAGAAAAGGATCGGTTTATGTTAGTGGCTTTCAATGACCAGTTTTCCTTCTTATCACACCGACCAATTCCTTTTCATGATATGAACCTGGAAAAAGCTGATCAGTGGATTGACACTATTTTTGCTAGCGGTGGAACAGAAATTTACAAACCTTTGGAATATGTTCTTCAAAAATTACACACAAAAAGAGATAACATTGTTCTTTTGTTTACAGATGGGCAAGTCATAGACGAAGATGATATTCTAAAACTTGTGAAAGCACACGAAAAAGAGGTGCATATTTATCCATTTGGTATTGATACTGCTGTCAACAAATCTTTTTTAGATGCACTTGCAACAACCGGAAATGGAATCGCAGAGTACATTTATCCTGGAGAAATGATTGATGATAAAGTACTCAGGCAGTTTTCTCGTATTCATAGTCCATATCTAGAAGAAGTGAAGTTTGTAGACAATACTGGACAAGAGCTTGAAGCCTTTCCTCCTCCTCCCAGAAGACTTTTTAGCGGAGAATTATACCAGTTTTTGTTACAATATCCCAATGAAAAATCTGCCAATATAGTAGACTTTCACTACCAGCTGATGGACAAAACTGATTCTATGCCAATTGTAGAAAAAGTCATTTCTGAAGGAGCAGAGAAATTATCTTCGTGGTGGGCACTGGAGAAAATTCGTTTTCTTGAATCCACTCTTCGGTATGATTCACCCTCTGGAAATCGATCTCTTGAAGATGAAATTGTTGAAACTTCCATTCAGTATGGTGTTCTATCTCAATGTACTTCTTTAGTGGCAGTGATGCCACGAGAAGAAAAATTAAAGGGGATGCCTACGTCGGTAAAAATTCCGGTATGTCTTCCCCGAAACTGGAATAAAGATATGCCTTGCGAGGGAGCTCCGCGTTATGACCTGGGAAGCACCGTATTGGATTGTGCAGCCCCACCCTCAAGGAGAATGAGAAATGGATCTAAACTTCAATCATTAGAGGATTTTAGTCATTTAGCAAAACTCCCCGTGGATGCTTTTGAAAGTTCAACTCATTCTGCGAATTTAGTTTCTCAACAGATAGCAGACTCTATGGGGCCTTTGGGTGTAGCGATTCAGAATGCTGCCTTAATGCAAAATGCAGATGGATCTGTTGGGAAAGATACCGATGCAACAAAAGCAACCGCACTGTTTATTCTAGGCCTTATTCATTCTAGTAGTGCCATGAAGAAATATCGGATTGCTCTGCAAAAGGCACTTAAATGGCTTGCTAAAAATGCCCAGTCTCATTATTTACTTGTCTTGTGTGCACTACATGAAGGAAGTGTTCGAAAGCTTTCGTCCTCTTATGAAGTAACGGAAGAATGGTTGAAACACCTTACCAGTGATGAAAAAGAATTGTTTGAGCAGTATTCAAAAGGATCAACAGCATCTCTTTGGAAATTTCTTTACCCTTCTATTGAAATCCACGAAGACGATACCGATGATCTAGCTATCAAAGTTCTAGAAGAAATTGAGGTTTGTTCACCCTAACGGAGAAATGTAAAAAAGGAGAAGAATCCCCCAAATCACTTAATTACGAGGAATTGCAATCCCCGTAATTTGACAATTACGGGGATTATGATAAGATAATGCTATGAGAATACAACGTGTATATGATGATCTTGATTCCTTTTTAGTTGCAGGAAAAGTACTCGTCGTTTATGGTCCACGAAGAGTCGGAAAAACGACATTGATACAGCATTACTTAAACACCACGAAACTACGTTACCGTTTTGTTTCTGGAGATGATATTTCGATACAAAAAGCACTTGGTTCTCAAAGCATTCAATCCATATCTGAACTAGTTCAAGGTGTTGACTTATTTGTCATTGACGAAGCGCAGCGTGTACCATTTATTGGGTATGGATTAAAAATCATGGTTGATCATAATCCTTCTCTTAAAGTAATAACAACTGGTTCAGCGTCGTTTGATCTACAAAACAAAATAGGTGAACCGCTGGTAGGTCGTAAACGAACTTTACGATTGTATCCGATTTCACAAAAAGAATTAAATCAACACTATACTCTGTTTGAATTACGTGAACAGCTCTCTAAGCGATTGATCTTTGGTTCTTATCCAGAAGTTATCACGCAGTTATCTGCAAAGGATCAGATTGAAATTTTACATGAGATTGTTCATTCTCTTTTATTAAAAGACATCCTTGAACTTGAGCGTGTTAAGGGTTCAGCAGTTCTTCATGACTTACTTCGTCTTCTAGCTTTTCAAGTCGGTAATGAAGTGTCACATCAAGAGATTGGAATGACGATTGGTCTTGATAAAAAAACGGTAGGGCGATATTTAGACTTATTCGAGAAGGCTTTCTTAATTTTCAATTTACGAGGATTTAGTCGAAATTTACGAAAAGAAATCACGAAAAAAGGGAAGTATTACTTCTTTGATAACGGTATCCGCAATGCTTTAATCGCTAATTTCAACGAATTGTCTATGCGTAATGATGTCGGTTCATTGTGGGAAAATTTTCTTTTTATCGAAAGAATGAAAAAACTAGAGTATTCCTCTATCTTTGCCAATTCTTTCTTCTGGAGAACCTGGGATCAAAAAGAAATTGACTATATTGAAGAAAAAGATGGTGCACTGTATGGATACGAATTTAAATGGAAGAGTAAGAATCCGTCAAAAGGGAGTAAAACTTTTTTAGAGACATACTCTGATAGTTCTCTTGAAGTAGTTACACCAGAGAATTTTTTTTCCTTTATTTTGTAACACAATAAACGATAAAGCTCTTTACTGATGTTACACAAGAATATATAATACAAAGAAGAAGGAACTCATTTTCTTCTCTGTTTTGATTAGCGCCCGAGGATATCAAAGTCCTCGGGTTTTTTGATTTCAGCAGCTTATTTCAATCTGTTTTCAATCTCTTGTAGGTCAGCTTCGATTAATTCTTTGCTTTCCTTGTCTTCAACTTTCTCAGCTTCTATTTGGGCTTTGTGTAAAAAATCTTTGGCTGTATTGGAATTGTTATCTATCAGATGAGCTCGTGCTAATGCTTCATACCCATAAGCTATATAAAAAGGACTAAGCGAGTTTTTAATGCTGATGTTAAGGCATTTTGTCCCATATTTTACAGCATTTTCAGCTTCCTGTGCAACTGCATATAC
>ERZ795048.3279-NODE-3279-length-12217-cov-4.045552_pt1 | contig 12217 bp, 12 predicted proteins | sample MGYA00375132_ERZ795048 | MGnify/ENA primary metagenome ERZ795048 (study PRJEB30177, sample SAMN05720225) | activated sludge metagenome | isolation source: Anaerobic digester | place: Hong Kong | collected 2014-12-17 ...
TTCATATAAATAAATTCAGTTCTGAAAAGACCTACTCCTTCAGCACCTTTAGCAAAAGCATCTCCTGCATCTTTTGAAGATGCAATATTTGCGTATAATTTAGGTTTTTTACCGTCTTTTGTTACCGTTTCTTTTTTTGAGTAATTATCAAGAATTTTATTAATTCTGCTGATTCTTTCTTTCTCTTTCTTAAAAGTCTCCAGAATTTCTTCATTAGGATTTATGAATATTTCTCCGGTTTCTCCGTTAAACACAACAGAATCATTTTTTCTTACTTTTTCATAGAATTCTTTTGCACCGACAACAGCCGGTATTCCGAGAGTTCGTGCAATTATTGCCGTATGTGACGTTCTTCCGCCTTTAGCGGTAATAAATCCCAGAATTTTTTCTTTATCCATATCAGCAGTATCCGAAGGTGTAAGTTCATCGGCAACAACTATTACCTTTTCTTCAAGTTCGGAAAGTTCTGTTTTTATTCCGAGTATATTTTTTAAAACTCTTTCGCCTACATCTTTAACATCTGCGGCTCTTTCACGTAGATATTCATCCGGAATTTCCGCAAAAATTTTTCTTATTTCTTCGGTTGCTGTTATAACCGCATATGCGGCTGTATATTTTTTATCTTTTATTTTATTCTCTATAGCTCCTGTATATTCTGTATCCTCAAGTATCATTTTATGAGCTTCAAATATTTCAGAATGCTGACTTCCCATGCTTTTCAGAGTTTTTTCCTTTAGCTTTAAAAGTTCAGATATACTTTCGGATAAAGCTTCTTTCAGGATTTTTAATTCTTTATCCGGATTTTCTGATTCTTTAATTAAATTTTCCGTATTTATAGTTTCCTTTAAAAATACTTTTCCGAAAGCTATTCCTGGTGAGGCAGGTATTCCTTTCAACATTTTTATCTCTCCTTATTCATTAAAACTTTTTATAAGAGAAACAAGATTGCTTACAGCAAGATCTTCATCTGCTCCTTCTGCCTTAATTGTTATTTTTGTTCCTTTAACAGCACCCATACTGAGAACGTTTAAAATACTTTTACCGTTAAATTCGGAACCGTCTTTTATTAATTTTATATCAGATTTAAAAGATGATGCTTTTTTTACAAAATCTGCAGCAGGTCTTGCATGTAACCCTGTTTTGTTTTCAAGAATAACACTTTCTGTTCTCATTATTATCTCTCCTTATAATAGACTTGCCGCTTCCTTATCAGCAATTATGTACACATCGTTGTGAAGCTGTAAAATAGAAGCAGGCAGATTCGGGGTTATATTTCCCTTAACCGTTCCGTAAATTGCCTTTGCTTTTTCTTTACCGCTGGCAATAAGAACTATTTTCTTTGAATGCATTATTGTTTTTATTCCCATACTTAAAGCCTGTTTAGGAACTTCGTCCACAGAATCGAAAAATCTTGAATTTGCTTTTATTGTATCTTCGTCAAGTTTAACAAGATGAGTAACGGATTCGAATTTTATATCAGGTTCGTTAAAGCCTATATGACCGTTATGTCCTATTCCGAGAACCTGAAGATCTATTCCGCCTGATTGTTTTATTTCGTTTTCATATCTTACACATTCTTCTTTTATGTCAGCCATACCATTCGGTATATCTATATTTTCAATGTTTATATTTACATGTTTAAAAAGATTATCCATCATGTAATAATAATAACTCTGCTGATTTTCTTTTGAAAGCCCTACATATTCGTCAAGATTAAAAGTTTTTATTTTTTTGAAATCAATTATACCGAGTTTGTACATTTTTACAAGTTCACTGTACATTCCGACAGGTGTTCCGCCTGTTGCAAGACCAAGTATTGAATCTTCTTTAAGAATAATCTGACTGGCAACTATCTGTGCCGCTTTAATGCTTATCTGCTGGTAATTGTCCAAAACTATAACTTTCATTCTTACTACCTCCTAATGATAAAAAAATAATTAGTATATAATATTTAAATAATTAATTTTAAAAATGATTCTCCGTTTTCCGGTTTTTCCGTTCCGAAATATTCGGCAACTGTTGCACCAACATCGGAAAGTGTTTTTCTGTGTCCCACAAAATTTCCCTTTGCACCTTTTTTATAAATCATAAGCGGTACATTTTCTCTTGTATGATGAGAATGTCCTATTGTTGGATCATTACCGTGATCTGCCATAACAACAAGTATATCCTGAGGCTCAAGAATATCTTTTATTTTACCTATATATTCATCTGATATTTTTAATTTTTCAGCATAAAGCACTGCATCTTCTTTATGTCCGGCAAGATCTGTTTCCTGAACATTTGTACATATAAAACCGTTTTTATTTTTTTGTATTGCTTTTATTGTTTCCTCAAGAACATAAGCAGTATCAACTCCGGGAATACTTTCACCATATCTGTTTTCAACAATATCAGCAACTTTTCCTATAAGCGTTACAGGAATATTTTTCTTTCCGAGTATAGTAGTAACCTGAACTTCAGGGTCTATACCATATCCGAGATGCTGAACAAAATATCCTTCATTGTAAACACCTGATTTAGGCGCATTTATTCCTGCATATATTCCGTCTTTTGTTTCATAGGCATTCAGTATATCCTCAACAGGAACGTTTTTTCCTCCGAAAACAATTACCCTTGAAACTTTTACATCACTTCTTACAACTTTTGCTATTTCATATTCTTCCTCAAAACTTATTTTATCAAAAGTAGCAGTTACATTATATGCCTGACCGCCGTCTGCTTCGAGATTATCTCCTACGGTAACACAATCGTTGACCAAAAGATATTCAAGGCCTTTTTCACCCTTTTTTACTACATTATATCCTTTTTTTATTAAAGAATCATAGACTTTATCTATAGATTTCGAAAAAGGTTCCATAACAGGTTTTTTCGGATTTGTTCCCATTATTTCCTGATGTCCGTAAAAAGTATCCGCATTAAAGTGCATAAGCGAAGCTTTCCCGTAAACTGCATCCGGATTCTTTTTCATATTTTCGTTTTCATAATCAAGTGCATTCATAAGTCCGAGACTTTCCATATTTTTTAGTTTTAATCCTTTAACTGTTTCAAAAATATGTTTTGCTGTGTTTGCACCTGTATCCTGAGGTCTTACCTCAGGAACATCATCCATATATCCTACACCGTAACTATCAAGAACTATTACAACAAATCTGCCCATTAGAATCATCTCCTGATTTCATTTCCCTGACTGTCAAATATTCCTGCAATTATAGGCTGATTTTCAGAGATTCCTTCTACAACCGCTACTCTGCTTCTTGTGACAAAAATCTGTGTTCTGAATGCAAGTACCGCTGTATCTCCGATTTCATAATTACCTTCTGTTTCAATATAATAGTCTATACTTTCGGAATCCGGCATTTTTATTTTAGATTTTTTAAAATTATTAATATCTTTTCCTATGAATATATTTTCCATACGTGATCTTCTGTAATGTCCGCCTCCGTATATATAAGAACTTTCACCGAGATTATGTGAAATTTCCGAAACATATACAATAGCAGGTGTTTCCGGCATATCAAATTCCGCATGCATAGGAGTTGTACCTGTAAGACCGTGACCGGGTTCTCCGTGTGTTCCTCCTATTTCCTTAATTTTCTTTATATTCTGCACACATGTTGCCGAAGGTGTGTTTATCTGTTCTATTTTCAATCCTTTTTTTTCTGCGGTTAACATTGCCTTTTTTAATGTTTCCGTATTTTTGGTTACTTCTATATCTTTTTTATCTTTATCGTAGAGAAAAGCCGGAAAAACAGTTAAACCGTTAACTCTTACATTTTTAAACTGTTTTGTTTTTTCAAGAAAATCTTCCAGTTCATCGAGATAAATTCCTCCGTACTGTCCGGCATATATCATATCGTCTTTACTTATAACCCTTATCATAACATCCTGAATTTTACCTGATTCTGCGGCAGCAGCATTTATTTTTTCAATTATATGCATTGAATAAACAGTAATTATTTCAGGATTCATCTCTACAAGTTTCTTAATATCATTATCCGGAATCTGCACAAGATGGCCTATATTACCAAGTTTTATACCGTTTTCACCTAATAATCCGGCTTCTCTGAAATCAACAGCAACAGCGCCCGCATAACCTATATCCATAAGTCTTTTGGCAATAAGCGGATTACGCCCTATCTGTTTGGTCATAAAATAAAGTTTAATTCCGTATTTATCAGCTTCTTTTTTTATTTTTAAAGCATTTTCGGTAAGTCTGTACAAATCTATAATATATGTATCCGGCTGAATTTTTCCGCCCTGATGAAGTTCAAATGCAGTTTTTATTAATCCCGGATTTCTTTTCAAAGTTTTTTCAAGAAACATATGTCACCTCTTATCCCAAACATTTTTAACTGCATTTTCAAGTATTCTTAGTATTGTTTCCGGACCGCTTCTCATAGGATTTATTCTTATCATTCTGTATTCAAGTCCGGGATCACTTTTTCTGAAAGTTCCGGATATTCTGTAAAAAAGAGGTGCAAATTCATATTTTGATTCGGAACCAACCGGATTAGGTATAGCTCCCATTTTTTCAGCCTCTTTTAAAACGTCATAAGCAATATCCTCTTCAAGTTCAACAAGAAGTACTTTAGACTGTGAATTTGCTATATAAGCTTTTTTTACCCCTTTTATACTTCCCGAATTAATAATTTTTGCTACTTCTTCTGTTACTTCTGCCTGCAATGCAAGTGAAACAGGTGCATAAACCATACCGTGAAGAACATCCAGCGCTTCATGACCCTGTACCTGACTTCCTCCGGAATAATTAAGAGCAATAATTTTCTCAGTAAACTCTTTCTTACCTATAACACATCCAACACCTTCAGGTCCTAAAAGCTTAAAACATGAAAAAGCAGAAAGATCAGCTCCGCAGTCAGTTCCGTTTTTATGTGTTTTCATAATTGCATAATTATCATCAACTATTACAGGTAAATCTTTATTTATATCTTTTACCGTCTTTATAACATCACCTAAAACATAAGAATCATCTATTTTCTGACGTGTATGCTGAACAAGCACGCCTTTAATTTCAGGATTTTCACGAAGAACTTTTTCTGTTTCTTCCTTAGAATTAAAATCAGCACTAACTGTATTTATACCCATTGTCTGAAGTGTAACTTCAGTTGTCGGATATACAGGTGCTTTATGTATTAAAATAGTATCTCCGGATTTAAGGAAAGATATCAGTCCCCACCTTATAGCTCCTGTTCCAGAACCTCTTGTAAGAACTGCCGATTCTGTTCCGAAAAAATCAGCTATGGCTTTTTCTGCTTTTAATGTTGTCTCAGGTTTATTAAGCCCCATAACAACACCGAGATCACCACGGTTAAGTATTTCTTTACCGGAAAAATTTTTTGTTATACAGTCAATCATTTTAAACTGAAGTTTTTTTGCTTCTTCCAAATTAATAGATTCCAAAGGATATGTATTCAAAGTATCACTCCCCGAAAATTTTTAAAGGATTATATCTAAGCATATTTTCAATATCATTGTTTTTAACATTCATTTTAAGAAGTTCAGGTATAAAATAATTCATAAGATATGTGTATCCTATACCGCCGAATTTTTTCATATGTGATTTTCTTGTTATGTCCATAGAAAGGACCATTCTTTCTGAATATCCTTTTGAGCATAATTTATTTACTATATCAAGTCTTTTTTCATCACTAAGATATTTTATTTTTCCTATTGTATCTATTTCAACATAAACACCTTTATTTATAAGATCTTCAATATAGCCTTCATCTCCTGTAAGATCAGTATGTCCTATAATAACTTTATTCAGATCAACACCGTATTCTCTGAATATTTTTATCTGTTCTTTTCCCATAGTTCCGAGAGTGGTATGTGTTGTTATAGGTTTTCCTGTTTCAAGATGTGCTATTGATGCTGCCTTAAAAATTTTAAGTTCTGAATCTTTTATTTCATTGTTTGAAGTTCCTATTTCACCTATTATTCCCGCTTTAACACCTGTATTATCTATACCTTTTTCTATTTCGGAAATCATAATCTGTGCAAGTTCTTTTTCATTTTTTTCATAAACATATTCAGGAAGGAACGGCTCTTTATAAAAACCTGTAGAAACTATAAAGTTCATACCGCTTTTTTCTCCGAGTCTGTTTATATATGAAATATCCCTTTCCATACCTATATTAGTAACTTCAACTATATTTTTTATACCCATGGAAAAAAGTTCTTTTATCTCTTCAAGTGTTTCATCATAACAATCAAGATTACAGTCCTGATCTTTTTTCACACCGGAAAGATCAAGTCTCATATGCTCATGCATATAAGTATATCCGTCTTTAAGCATTTTATTCACCGCCTCTGAAGAAATATTCGTTTTTTCTTCTTAAATATGATTTCAAAAAGTAATTTTCAAATATTTTCCTTTCGGAAATCTTTTCTGAAATTTTTTCAGCCATATCTACGATAACTGAAAAATTTTCCATTCCTTCTTTAACAGAAAGAAGTATTCCTTTTGCCGAAAAATCAAGAGGAATTCCCAAAGAAGAACAGTTAAGCATATTGGCAATTTTAACCATGTATTTTCCTGATTTTGCCTGCATATCCGCAGTATCATAAAAATTACCGTAAACACTGTCTCCTGTGCCGTAAACATCAACGGGGCCTTCTACCGTTGCCACGACATCATTTTCTTTAAATATTTTTTCCATAATCTCTATGGATTCTCTTCTGTCTCTGAAATCCGGAAAACGGTATTCCGATATTTCAAGATCTTCAAAATCCTTTAAATATTCTAACAAAATATCTTTCTGCCTTATTCCGTCAGGACCTACAATATTACCGGGAATGGCAGCTCTTATTTTTTTGCTGCTTTTTTCAGTATTTTCAGCTAAAATATTTAAAATATTTCTGAGCACTTTAAAATTTCCCGCTATAATTCCTGTACCTGCGGTAAAATCAATTCCGTCAGTTGATTTTTTTGTATTTTCTGATTTATATCCGATTCCTTTTAAAAGACATGAAAAAAGATTAAGTGAAAATGCCGGGGCAAGAACAGAACCTCCGCCATCTGTGGCAATAGCAAAATCATTAATACCGTAAAGAACATTTACAGCTGATGCGGATGATGAACCTGTCATCATATTTCCGTTAACAGGATTCCTTATAACTGCATCAACAGCTCTTCCGCCATCTGACATTTTATCTATTGTATTAAAGATACAATTATATGCAGACAGTTTTTTTATTATGTCTTTTCCGACAGATGCAGTATTTTTTACACCGAAAAGATATATTTCATCATATTTTTCTTTCTTTTCTTCAAGTGTAAAAGAAACATCATAATTTATTTTTTCTATAGTACTTCCGAGAAAATCATGAGCTTTCATCTGTTTTCTGTAAATTTCATATATTATTTTTTCATTTTTTTCCATTTTTTCACCTTTTTTATTTTAAAATGGAGGCCAAAGCCTCCATTTTTTTAATGATACAATCCTATAAGAGAAAGTACGTTAACAAGTACACCGACGAGAATCGCGCCTACAGGTCCTACAGCCATATCTACTATAGGTTTCTTTGAAGATTTATTTAATACATATAAACCTACAACAATAAAGAATCCTAATTTCGGAGCTATTGCGTTTGCAGCGATCATACCGCCTACAAGAAGTGCTACTTCAAGTACTTTACTCATAGCAGTTCTTATATTGTCTCCGGCTTTTCTCATACCAGGGAATTTATCAAGCATTTTTGCAAGAAGTTCAAGAAGCTGTACTTCAAGGAATATAACTACAGCACCTAAAATAAATGCAAGAATGAAATTCTTTGTTAAAATACCTACAACGAAAACGAATGTCATACCAACCGGTCCGTAAACACCTGTTGCAAGTGCTGTTGTAGCAACAAGCGGTATAAATCCTATTCCTCTTGCAAATGCTGTAAGTGCAGCTTCTGCTGTTTTACCATCTTTTAAAAGGTTAAGTGATATAGGATCTCCGGCAACAAGACCGTAGCTTGTAGCAGCAGCAACAAGACCGCCCATTATTGCAAGCCATATAACATTTTTCTTAATTCTTGCAACCCTGTCTCCGAAAAGACCTTTATAATCAAGTGCTTTAGAATCTGATTTTTCTCTTGTAGCATAAACTATCATTATTATCATACCTGCAAGAAGTGCCATTCCTTCAGGGTTAAGAGAAATTTTTGAATCTCCTATATTGAATACTCCGTAATACTGAACAATCTGTCTTACTATAAAAGAAGCAACAAGTGTAAAAATACCGTGTTTAACACCGTACTGATATCCGACAACAACAGCAGGGAAAACTGCGAATGCTGCTATAATAGGATCTCCGACTTTACCGAGGTCTGAAAGGAAATTAACAGGAAGTTTTGCAAATACATCAACTATAACCTGAAGTCCTACCATTATACCTATACCGTATAAAGCACCTACTACTCCTGCTATTATTAAACCTTTTTTACCTGCAGGTGACCATGTACCGATAATATCTGTTCCTAATAATACGGAATGAATAAGTATTATTGTGGCTGCTATAGAAACAGGTATACCGAAACCTATTACAAGTCCGAAACTGAGCGCAAAACTTGTAGCTGCAAGAGCCTTTTTATCCATTCTTCCTTCAAGATATTCAGGAACAATAGGCCTTAAACCGTCGTTAAAAACTGCAACACCTTTGTTAGCAAGAATAGATGCAAAACCACCTATAAGTGCAATTAACACGTATCCCATAACACTACCCCCTACGTTTTATTTGAGTATTTCTTTCATAATAACAGGAATAACCTGATCAGCATGCTGCGGTGTAAAACCGAAGGCCTTTTTCCCATTTTTTATCACATTTGTTATTTCCTCGTCACTTCTTATTTTACCCGGCATTGAAACAGTAGCACACATACCCATTCCCAAAAGAGCTATTGCCATTGCAAGTGCTCCGCCGCCGCCTGTATTACATGCACCGAAATAATAATCGGCAGTGCCTGCTTTTATTGCCATAGCAGCTTCAATATCTGATTTTATTTCTACGCTTACAGAGTCTTTACCGATTTCTTTTATCTTTGAGGCAACCATATTTTTATCTATCTGACCGCCTACAACTATCCTGAGCACAGTATATTACCTCCTTAATTTAAATTTTATTAAGTAAAACACACATATGCATTTGAATATAACCTTTTTCACTTTCAGGAATTTCTTTATTCATTAATTCCTCAAGTTTTTTTATTATTTCGTTTGACTTATTAAACTGAGAATCATTTTTAAGTTCTTCACAAATAAGTTCTGAAACAGGTTTTACAGTTTCGTTTTTATCAATTCTTGTTAAAGCTATACAAAGATGAGTTATTAACATTGCTCCGTTTTCTTCGTTTAATTCTATTGCATAATCAGCTTTAAGAAGATTTATAAAATCATTAATAATATTATAAGTTCTTTCGTTTATCTGCCCGGAATCTTTTAAAACATTTACTCTGAACATTAAATCCATAAACACCCTCCAAAATTAGTAATTAGGTATCATTTTACCCGTGAGTACTTTTTTCTGAAAATCTTTTACCTTTGTTTTATCTATTATCGTCTGCAAAAGATTTTTTACTCCTTCATTACCTTTTTTTACAACCAAAACAGCATTTGTATCATCGGCATTAAATCCCGGAATATTTATCTTATGACTGTTAACCTGAATCTTTCTGTCATTTATTTCGTCAATATTCCATATTGCCATATCTAATTCTTTGTTGAGAAGTTTTGTCAGAATCTGATTATAAGGAAGTTCAAAATAATTTACTTTTTTTCCTTTGCATACTTCAAGCGTGAGAAGATAGAGATCAGGTGAAGATTTATCTATTCCCACTCTCATACCTTCTTCAGGTTCTTTCTTATTATTATCGGAAAAAATAACAACATGTTCGTCAACATATGATTTTTTACCAAAATCCATTATCATTTCCGTTTCATATTCAGAACTTCTGAAAAAAGTAAATTTTGAAACTACAGCGAAATCGTATCTTTCTCTTGAAAGAGCTTCAAGTCTGTTCTTAGCTCCTCTCATATAAGCAAGATTAAAAGGTATATTTGCAACTTCTGCACACTTATAAAGGCCGGTTGCCAGTCCCTCGTAAAGTCTTGAATACGGAAGGGGCATAACTCCCATAAGTGTTTCCCAGAGTGTAAGTTCCCATATTTTCTGATAATCTATACTTTTAATATATGTACCCATATGACCATGTGTTGAAAGTTCTGCTGCTCCGGCTTCTTTAATTACATTTATGGCATTCTGTACAGTTCCCCTACCGTAAGAATACTTTTCGGCATAAAAAGAAACAGTGTTTATTCTGTCTCCTGCTTTTTTTGTAATAAACTCCCTTGCGAGCAGAGCGGCCATAAAACCGTTTTTCTGCATAAGTTTACTATTTAAAGCCATTTCTTTCCCCCATTGTACAAATTTTTGTATTTTGTATATAAAAAAAATAAAATCTAAAAATAATCAATGTACATTTTTTTGTACATTGATATTATATAAAATAATCCATAAATATAAAAATTGTTTTATTTGGAATTTTACAACTATTAAAGTAAAATATAGGTAATTAGAGTTTAAAATTTCTATTTTATCAAAACTACCGATAAAATATATAAAAAGAAATTTTTGTTATAATTGATTGAAAAAATTTTACTTTCAAGGAGAGATAAAGATGGGAATATATGCGCAGGGAATAACATCAAAACTGGCACATAAAATACACACTCTTGAAATTCAGAATTCTGCGGAATTAAAAGAAAAAACAGAAAAGTTACGTGCTATAAAACTTAATCTTGAAAAAAAAGATTATGAAAAATTTGATCAGGATATTGATCTTCTCAAAAAAATTTCGGATCCTTTCAACAATCTTAAAATTCCTCTTATAGAAGATTTTTTTGATAAAGATTCTGTACTGGATAATTATCTTTCGTCACCTAAAAAGCCTAATTTTTTTATGTTTATACTTAGGGAAATCTTTTTATATATTGTAGGGGTTTATTTTGCATCATCTATGACTTTTGTTACTATACTTTCTATTTTCGGTATGTTTTTCCTTTTCATCTTTTTTACAGAAGATGTTAAAAATTACAGATATTATTTAAAACAGAAAGATGCTGTACAGGATAAAAAAGATAAAGTATTTCTTGAAACAGAAAAACTAATAAACGGAGATATATATTATCTTGATATTCTTATAAAAAAATATTTTAACGATGCCGGATTTTTTGATGAAAAAATGCCTGTATTCTTCTCATACGGTTTAAATTCCTCACAGACACTGACTGTGGATTTTGATCTTCCTGAATATGAATTTATACCGGAAACATATGAAAAACATGATGAAACCGGAAAAATAGTTATTCATGAATATAAAAAATCTCTTATGATGAAAACATATTCAAATTTTATAGCTTATATTCCTATAATATTTTCTTCGTATATTTTTGAAAATTTTCCTTCAATAGAAAATATAATATTTTCCGGATACTTAGATATTAAAAATGAAAAAACAGGAAAATACGAGAAAAACTATTTTATTTCCACTAAAATTAAAAGAGACATATTTACCGAAATAGATTTCAGAAGAATTGACCCGATAACTGCAATAAATGAATTCGAAACAAGATATGAAGTTGATTCAAAATATAATCTGAAACCCGTTGAACCTTTCTACGAAGATTTTATGGAATTAAAAAATATAAATCTGACTACATTAAGACATCTCAACAATATACAGTTTGAAAAAACCATAGCTGATCTTGTTGAAAAAATGGGTTATTACATAAAGCAGACAAAAAGTTTTAAGGACAGCAGTATGGAAATAATTGCAGAAGAACCTCAGAATGAAAATATAGAAAAAACTTTTATAACAGTAAAAAAATATCTGAATAAAATAGAAAAATCCGATGTTGAAAAAATTAAAAAAAGATCAGACAGTTTCAAATGTCAGAAATGTATGATAATAACCATATCAGATTTTGAAAGCAGTGCATATAAATATTCATATGAAAACAAAATAGAACTTATAAACGGAAAAAAACTTGAAAGACTTTTAAAATAACTCTTGACAAAACAATTATACTAATGTATAATTGTTTTAACAACCATTTATTATTTCCCCATTATAAAGCTTCTGTCTTTTGACGGAAGTTTTTTTTAAGATCGGAAGAGCGTCGTGTAGGGAAAGAGTGTTTCGTACCGTGTAG
>ERZ795048.3280-NODE-3280-length-12214-cov-5.559832_pt1 | contig 12214 bp, 12 predicted proteins | sample MGYA00375132_ERZ795048 | MGnify/ENA primary metagenome ERZ795048 (study PRJEB30177, sample SAMN05720225) | activated sludge metagenome | isolation source: Anaerobic digester | place: Hong Kong | collected 2014-12-17 ...
TTTGCTTTGTTCCCATTTGCTTTGTTCCCATTTGCTTTGTTCATCATGAGAATGTTATTCTTCTGGATAAAAATGATCTGTTGAATTGCTTTCTTAAAGAGGAATAAAAAAACAACAAAAAAGCTGGCGTCTGCCAGCTTTTTTCTATATCATTTAAGAAGATTTACTTCTTCCCTTTTCCGCCTTTTGGGCCCTGATTGTTCTGATTCCCATTACCTTGTCCGGTGGAGCCTTGATTCCAGTTGCCCGAACCCTGGGAACCATTTGACGGTCCGTTGGAGCCTTGATTACCATTGTACTGGTTACCATTTTGATTATCGCCATTTCCGTTATTCCCATTGCTACCGGAAAGAATTTCATTCATTTCTTCTTCGGTTATGTATTGAGGTGTATAGCTGGCTCCGTATTTTTCCACTTGTCTGTAAAAGGCACGCATATGGTTTTCGGATCCGTTTTCAAGGCTTGTGAAAACTCTGATGATATCTTCGTTGTCGGTTTTGTCCATGGCTTCCTGCAAGTCAAAGATATCCATGTCTTCAATCATCATCCCGATTACAACAGCATCTTCAATAGATACAGACCCCTTTTCGATGAGCTGATTGTAAATCGCCTGGAGTTCCGGATTGGTAAAGACACCCACTGTATCCGTTGTGACGGGATCTTCAAGGCCGTAAGGAATAATGAGTTCTTCATTGACGGCATCCATGTGTTTTTGCTCGCTGTCTGCGATGTTTCTGAACGTCGTGAGTCCCCATTGCTCGTAAAGCGTTAGATAAACATCTCTTGCCAGTTTTTCCTCTTCTCTTACCCAAAGGACTTCTTCTGCGTCTTCAGCGGTTAAGGCTCCTGCAAAAAGTGCACTTAAGCTGACCATCATCATTATTGTGATTAATACAAATGTTCGTTTCATCGTTTTTCCCTCCTTAATTTTGTTTACATCCTGATTTTAAACCTCTAACCTTAGAGGGAGTTTAGAATTGACTTAGAGTTTGCTTGGAAAGGTCATACTAATTTTGAATGCTATCAAAATCACGGTTTTTAAATGCGCATTTACCCTCAGCAAATTGGTGTAAAATCATATTGATGAGGGTTTGATAAGGTACTCCAAGTTCAATGGACTTTTCTCTTATTTTTCTCAAATCTTTCTCGTTTATCCGAAGATTGATGCGGTGATTTTTCTCTATGGTGTTTTTTGCAATCTGCACATACTGTTGTAAATCTTCTTTTAGAGATTCTGTTTTCTGCTTTTCTACAGCTTCATACAGATCTTTTTCTTCTTGATCTAAAAATTCTGTTTTTTTATCCTTCATGATTTTTACCATCCTTATATATTTTGTAGTATTTCCTGCTGGGAAATATTTTTTTCAGGAAGATTTCTTCATCGTTTTCCACAAATGGAATCAAGTAACAATAATCATCAATATCAACAACAAAGATTTTTTGATCAGGGTATTTTTCTGAATTGGGATGCTTGATGACATCAAGGATTTTGCCATTCATCATAGCATCCATAACCTTTTCAAATGATACTTTTCGCTTTTTCTTGAGTATTTCATTTTTCTGGATATTCCAATTGTATGTCTTCATATTTAATCATATCATGCACCGTGTACATTGTCAACATTTTTTCTTTGAATGATTTGAAATACCACAGTATGATAAAGCAGGTTTTTGATGGTAAAATATTAACATAGCGAGAGAGCAAAAATTGAAAAACACTGTAGATATCTGACCGAACCATAGGGACAGTCTGAGGTGGACCCAAAAGGGTGGACAAAATAGGGATGGATGAAAAGCAAGGTTCCGGCTTGGTTGTTGTATCGTAAATTAAAAAAGGAACTACCTTAAGCGCAGTTCCTCTACAAGACACATTAATCGTTTAATGGGTGATTAGAAATTGCTGTTGGTGTCTTCGAATCATTATACATGTTGAAAAGTGTTTTTCCGCAGGTTCTTCTAAAAACTTAGGATTGATCATCTTCGGGATAAACAGTATCGTTTGGGTTTGATTATCCCATATCAGCAGCATGAAGGGATGACGGGCCTGAAAAATCATGGAAATTGAACCAAACACCATTCTCCTTGCGGAAAGTCTATGTTTGAAAAGTATAAGCCTATGACGGTCTTATCATGGTGAAAAGATAACCGCAGGTGCCGCCTCATAAAAAAAAGAAAAAGGATGATGAAACAATGAAAACAAAAGAAGGATTTGTTCGGTCGATCCTGTGTGTCTTATTCATGGGATTAACAGCAGTGACTTTTGCAAGAATATCCCGGTTGAACGACAGCTATATCCCCTTCCATATCGATTTTTTCGGAAAGGAAAGATCGCATCAATACCCCATTGAACAAAGTCCGTTATTACAAACAATCCAAAAAGCCGAAGACGGGGACCAACGGAAAACAGACAACGATTTGTCAAACGGCTTTGCCGTACAGGTACAGGTACTGGATACCAATCAAAGGGTTCCGGATACGGACGAGACGTATCTGCTCCGTTTTTACATCGTGGAGGTCCCTGTTAAAGGAAGTCCCATCAACCCGGTTGAGAGCATCGCCCTCCGTTTTTATCGCAACAACGGGGAGATCGTCTTTGAAGACGAATGGCACTTGTCCGAACTGCTGGATGGGCCGGTGGCTGAACAACGACAAAATCAAAGCGAATTACAACCCGAAGCGGATTTTCCATACGCCGGGCCGATGGTGCTGGTGAAGGCCGGAGATTTTCGCATGGGCGATGAATACGGGGATTTGTTTGAGGATTGCAAACCCCTCCATCCGGTCACATTAACCTATGACTATTACATCGGCAAAACCGAAGTCACCTTTGACGCATACGATGATTATTGCCGGGAAACCGGAAAAGAAAAACCGCTCTCCTATCGTGTAGAATATAATGAAGGGGAATGGATCCGGGGACAGGACATGGGCAGGGGCAGCCGACCCGTTATACATGTAAGCTGGAACGATGCGGCCGCCTACTGCAACTGGCTCAGTGAAAGCGAAGGGCTGGCCAAAGCCTATGACACTGAAGGCAAGCTGCAGGACTCAAGGGGCAAGCCCACAACGGATATCACTCAGGTTCAAGGCTACAGACTGCCGACGGAAGCCGAATGGGAATACGCAGCCCGTGGCGGACACAAAAGCACGCAGGACCATCCCTTTGCCGGCCATACTGAAATATCTGCTGTCGGATGGTATGTCCACAACAGCGGTGAAAGAGAATTTACGGGAATATGGGAACCGGCCTTTGTTGGACAGCTGAACATGAAAACCCAAGAAGCGGGGCTAAAAACCCCCAACGAACTGGGGCTTTACGACATGAGTGGAAATGTCTGGGAATGGTGTCACGACGGCTATGGCAGCTACACCGTTGAAAGACAGGTCAACCCCATCGGATTTGAACTTGCTTCAGTCAAAGTCCTAAGAGGGGGCAGCTGGTATGCCTATGCGGATTACTGCCGGGTGGCCAACCGCAATCACAGCCAAATGGACAACAAAAGCTTCGGCATCGGCTTTCGGGTCGTCAGGACGGTATTCTAATGCCCTGGAAATCGTCCGGGTCATTGACACCTTCCCCCCAAAGCAAAGAAAGACGGTTCTGTTTGCATAAGAAATGCATACAAGCGTCTTTAAAAAAAATTAATAGAGGTGTGTGAACGCATGAATCAAATTCAGTTCGGACAGAAAGCACAAAAACAAATAGACTCTTTAAGTCGGGATATTGAAAATCTCTACCTGGTGGGTGGCATCCCCAGAGATTTCTTTTTGTTCGGAAAATACAAAACGGACGACATCGACCTGACAACGGATTTGCCTGTCGAAGCCATCCGGGAAAGGGTGAAGACGAATTTCTTTCAATCCAACGAGACCTTCACCGTGTGCATCAACGCCGGTGACTCGGTCATTGAGATCACGCCTTTTAAGGGGAAGGATCTTTCCGAGGATCTTGAGAGCAGGGATTTGACCATCAACGCCATTGCCATCCCTATCGTAAACGGGGAGTTGGATTATAACAACGTTTGGGATGAATTCGGCGGATTCAGAGATATTCAGTATAAAGTCCTGCGAACGACACGGGAGCGGAATTTTATCGACGATCCCCTGCGGATTCTACGCTTGTTCCGTTTTCAATCCAAACTGGGTTTTGATATCGAAAATCTCACCTGGCGTTATGCTGTTAACAACCGGCATTTAATAAAAACAGTTGCATCCGAACGGATTAAAAAAGAATTCGACGGTATTTTAAAGGGGCAATACGTTCAAATGGCCTTGAGAAACATGCTCCATGCCGGAGTTTTGGAACAGCTTTTTGAAGATGTGAAACCCATGATGGATTTTCTCCACTGTGACAGACATCACTTTCATGAGAGCATCATCGAACACACCATCCGAGTGGTTCAGGGAGCCCCTAATGAAAGGGCCTTACGCTTGGCCGCCTTTTTTCATGATTTCGGAAAACCGGCTGTTTTCGACCCCGAAAAGGGCAGTCACTATATCGGACATGAGAAAAAGAGTGTTGAAATGGTGGAGGGCATCCTCTTTGACAACCGTTATGAGAAAGCGATCATTGATGAGGTGAAAACGCTCATCGAATTCCATGATGTCAGTCTGGACTCTAAATCAAAATTCAACGAAATCTTTTTTTATCATGGAGAGGAGCTGTTCAAAAAGCTCATTCAGCTGATGCTGGCTGATAAAAAGGCTACCTTTGCGGATTTTGAATCCTTTGAACAAGCCTTGAGAGCAAAGGCGGAGAAAACCCTTGGTTATCAGGAAATCTTTCAGGCCATGGCGAAAAAGATTCGGGGTCAATTTTTACTGGCAATCGGGATGAAACCCAATCCCATGTTCAGCCAAATCATTGAACACCTTCAGAAGAAATTCCTGAAAAAGCCGGAAACCTTCAGCGATCAGGCACTGCTCAAAACGGCGCAGGGAATCCTTCATTTCAATGAAAACTACGGACAGCTTTATTACAAAAAGGAAACCTATCACCGAGTGAAGGAAGTCTACAAAGACGGGGTCATCTACGGTGTTCTGGAGGAGGAAAATGAAATTGCATTTCAATCGGAACTTTTCAAATACCGATATATTAATGGTGAAGTCTTTGAACGAATGGACAAAAAAGGGGGGTATTCTTTTTATTAAACCAAATCTTGCGTTTTTTTCCTGTAGCACAGGATTGCCTTCTTTTATCCAAAACAATAAAACAAGCCCCCCCTTCAAAGCAAAGAGGGGGCTTGTTTATTCTGCAGACCTAATTGACTGAGTGGTATAACTCTTTGGTATATTTAAAGACCCTGCCGAATTTGAATGTGTGGCTATAGAATTTCAAATCCAACTTCATCTCCATTTCCCCGGATGTCTCAAAGTCGAGGGTGGTGTGATGATCTTTATAGTTCGCTTGCAGTGAAAAGGGAATCTCCATTTGAGGGCGCAAGATACAGGCGATGGTAATGCCGGGGTAGGTTTTAAAACCAGCCTCTGCCGTTAACAAAGGATCTGCGTCATAATCGATGATGGGTCCGTGCATGCTTTCCGAGTGAGTGTGGATACCTGAGGCATCGGACCAGCTTTTGATGCCCACCGGGATGACTTTCCACTTGTATTTGACCTTTGCCCCAACATCGTAAGTGAATCCCAGTTCCATGTTCATCTGGGGGCCGAACTCGAAATCGAACTTCGCCAGCTGAGCTTTTAAATCATAATAAAAATCTATGGGAACACCCACTTTGACTGGGATGCCACAGACGGAAAAAGACACTTCCGGATCGGCAACCCGTGAGCTATGTTCCTCTTCAAATCCGATCATGGCTTCAATCATGAATATAGAGGACAAGCTCATGGGGAAAGACAATTTTCCGTTAGAGCTGAATGAATCAAAGCTGACATGCAGGTGTATCGAGCAATCCACATCCATTTTAAAGGTATTTTCAATCTTTACGCTGGCCAGCTCTTCATCCAGAATAGGGATATCCCATTCTTTTTCAATGAGATTGACCCTGGCACGCTGAAGGTTTTCCCGATCCTGCTCACTGCCGTATCGGCTGATAATCTCTTCCAGTGAACCCTCCACTTGCACGAGGACACTTCCAAGAGCATCTTGCATAGCAGCTTCCCGGGCTTGCACGATAATCATGTATTCATAATCGGTAACGGCTATTACCTGCTTGACATCGCCTGCCAGATCATCCAGGATATAATCACCGGGTTCAAATTCCGGTAGGGCAGATGTCTTGAGAAAAGTGAGGAAGGAGACGTCGTTCTCTGTGTGGCCATCGATGAGTGCATGAAAGGCGCTGTTCACCACCAAGGACTTGGGGGTCGAATGGCTGATGGCGATGATCCCTTTGGGATGGACTTGGACCAACGAGTTAGAAGTCTGCTGCACACGGAACAATACCCTTCTGTAGGATCCCTGTGATACCGGGTCTGTACTGTTTTCTTCCGTTTGAGGTTCTTCATGGATGAAACTCAGCAGGTAGGCTTCGGCGATGGCGGCATGCTGTGAATGCACATCACTGTGATAGGCGATTCCGGTGAATGTATCACTGTCTCTGGATTTTGAAAAATCAGGTGCTCCCAATGCCAGCGACAACACGGCATTCTCTTTTCTTTTAACAATTTCGCCTTTTGAATCATAAACGAGAAAGTCATAAGCAATCTGATCGGGTTCAATATCCCGAATATACAAATAACCGTATCTTTTCGAGGCGATCTGAGAGGTATAGGTATCATCCCCCTCATCTTCCCATCCGTATTCGATATCCTGAAAGGCGATCAGCGTCCCGTCGCCGAGTTGCGATATGGACGGATCAGCCGGATTGAACAACAGGCTTCCACCGTAAAAAGCCCCATTTTGAAGCTCATCGAAAGGAATTCTCACAATCAACATGCGGGTGCTGGTACAGGATACCAAAAAAAACAAAAGTAAAAGCGTAAGGGCAGCAAGAAGCAGATGCTTTAAAGCCATTTTTTTCATAAGATAACCTCCGATCTTTTTGAATGATGATGGAGCCTATTGATTATACCCCCATTATCATGAAAAATCTTCAGGATTTTTTTGAGTCACTGCCAAAAAGAAAACGATGTTATAATGGATTTAGATGATAAATCTCATGCAATTTGAAGGATGGACATGAAAAAAGAACGTCGCCATAAGGGCATCATCTTAAAAACATCATTGATGATCATCGGTTCAATCACACTGGTCTTGGGGCTTATCGGGGTATTCATTCCTGTTCTGCCCACAACCCCTTTTCTGCTTATCAGTGTAGGCTGTTATGCCAACAGCTCGGAAAAAATGCACACCTTCCTCCTGAAAAGCAAAATCTATGAGAATACCGTGGAAAAATTCCTGAAAGAAGGCGGCATGAGCCTTCGGGCAAAACTGTCCATCACCATCCCCGTGGGCATCCTGCTGACGGTGCTGTTCTTTCTCTTTGAAAACCCGGTTGTGAAAATCATCATAGCCGGTTTGTTCGTGGCAAAAGTCATCACGTTTATCAAGATTCCTACGATTAACAAAGACTCGACAGGGTAAAGAACCCATCTATCCGCTAACCCTCAAAAATCTCCAGCAGCCATTTTGTCAGGTATTCGGCTGAATCAATGATTTCCTGCTTGTTCACATATTCGTTGGCTGAATGGATGTTGCCGCCTCCCGGACCAAATACCAGTGTGGGAATCTTGGTTCTGACGCCAAACAGGTTGAAATCGCCAATGCTGCTTGAGATGAAGCGACATTTGTTTTCCTTTCTTAATGGCCGATAGCCTTCAATGATTTCAGCCAGTTTGTCAAAATAAGGGTTGTTTTTTGACAGATACGGCCTGTATTCCACTTCCTCGGATGGGGAATACTTTTTCTCCAGCAGAACCTTGGTTTTCAGGTGGAGTGATTTGATGATCTGGCGTATCTCTTTTTCAACGGCAGAAGGCTTTTCGTTGATGCCCAATTGACGATTGACGGTGACTTTGCAGAAACCGGGAACGGTAAAGGATTCATCGCCCCCTTCGATGTTGAGTACCACATAATCGCCACGACCGGTTTTGATATCGGAAAATTTATTGAAACTGATCAATTCCGAAATCACCCGTGAAGCATCGTGAAGGGCATTAAGCCCTCTCTTCGGATGAGAAGCATGTGACTCTTTTCCAAAAAACTTGATTTCATACTTTTCCCGCCCCTCTGCACCAACTACCAAAACGGGGAATTGAGGATTTTTGACGATTTTCTCGTGGGTCAGGCAATAATTGTCCTTGGTCAATTCCGGCGAAGGCTCTGTGACGATGATCAAATCGTAGTCTTCAAAGCCGAATTGTTTCAACAACTCGTCCGTTCCGATGGAATGGGGTGATTCCTCACCATATACCAGCGATAGAAATAATTCGCCGTTTAAATCCGGGCAGCGTTGCGCAATTGCTTCGAACACCTGAACGGCAACGGCACAACCAGCCTTCATATCCGCCGCTCCCAAGCCGTAAATCTTATCGTCGGCTTCATAAGCCTGGTATTGATCGTATAACCATTCGCCTTTTGAGCCCACGGTGTCCAGATGACCGTTGAGAAGAATTTTAGGACCGTTGCCGTTTCCAATCTTGGCCACCACATTGAAAAAACCCTCCCGGTTTTCAAAGGAAAAGGTTTCACTGTCGCCTTTTTGTGGATGAAACCCCATTTTCTCCAGATAATCATAGGCATATTGATAGACTTGAGCATCATCCCAGATCGAACTGGGATAATGAATCAAGTCTTTTGTCAGTTTAATAACATTCTTTTCTTCCGATTGCGTTAACACTTTTTTCATTCTCTCACCTCATTTTTTTACACCCTCACTAACCGGCTCTCACCAGCTTTCACATTTCTCATTATAACGACATAAGAGAGAGAATGCAACCCTTCAAACACATAACAGCACCATTTTTTGAAAGTGGTTGACTTTTGAGATCTATAGTGTTATAATGAATTAGAACACTATATAACTAAACAACAGTGGAGGTGTATGTAAGATGGAAAAGAATTATCCGATTCTAGGTAAACTGGCGATTGCCTTAATTCTGGCTTTTTTAGCCGTTTATCTGCCCTTTATTCCCGTCAAAATTGTTTTTATTGGCGCTGCCGGCATTCTGTTTGCCCTTTGTTTTAAAAAGTTTAAAGTCCTGCTGATCATCTTTTTTATTCTCATGTTGCTGATCATGGGGGCGGTTTATGCTTCGATTGAATTCTTCAGTGATTTTGAATTCCCCTGGTTTATGAATCACATGGGGCAAATGAACTTTGGAGTGGAATTTGAGCAGAACAATCGAATGGTACTGCCCGATACAGATGTGGCTGTGATGGGAAATTTGGTAGTACTTGGAAACGCCTTGCGGGTAGACTTCGTGAAGGATATCCAAATGGTTCAATACCCTTCCGAAATGATTGAAAAGGTATCCGATGAACGCAACGAATTGACGTTGGACGGAAGGAGTATTCGAGGGAACAGAACGCTTGTGGTGCAAGTGCCCGCAGACTATTCATACGAAAAAATTTCAATGGACGTGGATGCGGCTTCCATTTCGGGGAATGCCATTACCCAAGTCTTTGATATCCATGCCGATGCAGTCAATTTCCAGGGAAGCTATGAGGTGGACCGCTTAAAAGTAGATGCGGAAGCCATGAATTTTAAAGGCGTCCTGGATGGCAAGGATTTTACCTTTAATGCGGAAGCCATGAATTTTACTGCTGACGTGAAACAGCTGGAATATTTTGAAATTGATTCGGAGGTGCTGAACGGGAAATTAAAATTCCTGTCCGGCTGGGAATCGAAAAGACAAGTGGAACTGAAGGCTACTTTTGGCAAATTTGTAGTACAAACGCCTCGAAATCAGCCATCGGAACTCTCCGTGAACCATAAAGGCGAGTTGTTCAACGTTGATGTTGAGGAATATTGAGAGGTGGAGGTGCAGATATGTTAAAAAGAATAGAAGCCTTTTACATGAAAGAATTCAGTGAAAAAGCCGGAAGGTTGTTTGTGTTCTCGCTGTTTCTGTTTATACCGGGATTTGAAATCAAAACTATCTTTCTCTTCCTGTTGGCCACCAGCATGCTGGCATGGGATGTTCAGCAAAAAAGGACCGTTAACGTGATGATTCTTCCATACACCTTAGGTGAAGTTTTTCTCATCTCCTGGCTGTTCATGAGCAGCATTGTCACGATTACTCATTTTATCGGGGCTGGCGTTCCATTTGGCTTATTCTCGGTCAATGCCATTTGGTTATCCTGGGGTCATTCAATGATCTTTGCCACCGCTTATTATTCCATCGCCATGATTTTTGTCACAGCCGGCATGGACAATTTCGGAATGCCCTTACTGGTACTCATCGGGGATTGGATCATTTCATCCATCGGAAGCTATAGGAATTTTTACTGGTACATCAGTCCTATATCCCAAGGAAACATCTTTGCAGCGGCAACTCTTGCATTCGTGCTTTTTACTACCGCTCTTTATCTCTTTGTTAAGAAGGGGGCAACAAAATGAGTGTAACCATCAAAAATATGACCAAACGATTCGGCAGCAAAAGGGTTTTAAATGATATATCCATGGAAATAAAAACCGGCGAAATCTTTGCCCTGATCGGTCCCAACGGTGCCGGAAAAACCACCACCCTAAGAAGTATTTTCGGTGAAATTAAACCAGACACCGGAGAAATCAGTATTTTCGGTAAAAGTCTTTCGTCCAAAATCAAAGAACGTATGAGTGTGATGCCCGAAGAAAGACTCACCTTTTCAAGATTTTCAGGCGAAGATTATCATGATCTATGGAGTAAATTATACCCGGGTTGGGATGAAAAAATCTTTTCCAGCTTTGCCAATCACTTCAATTTCAATCTGGACGAAAAAGTCGCCACCTATTCCATGGGAATGAAAACCCTGTTAAATCTGGCTTTGTGCATGTCCGCCGGTTCAAATCTGATGTTGTTGGACGAACCCACACAAAACCTCGACCCGGTCATTCGATCGGAGATTTTAAAGGTTATTAAAAATTTTATCGAAGAACAGGAAGAGAAAACCATAATCATATCCTCTCACGAAATCTATGAACTGGAAGAAGTTGCCACCTCATTCGCCATCATCAAAGAAGGGGAGATACTCTACGCCGATACCATTGACAATTCCAAGGAAAATCATCGGATTGTCAACAGTGGTGAAAAAATGCCTGCCGGAGTCGTGATTGGCATCATCGACAACGAAACCTTGATCAAAACCACTCAGGATGTTGGCCGCTATCCCAATTTCAAAGAGGTCGTTTTGGGCTACCTCCAGGGGAAGAAAGAATTCATCCCCTTTCAGAAGAAATTTATGTGATCAGCCTTGAGAAAGAGGTGATGAGATGCTGACAAGCGTGGATAAACACAAAGGGTTGCCCGTCTACATCCAAATTATGAATATGATCAAAAAAGAAGTCATGCTGGGCAACATGAAAGACGGCGAACAGCTTCCTCCCGTAAGGGAGATGTCCAAGGTGTTTGACGTGAACACCAACACCGTTATGCGGGCCTTTGAAAAATTGGTGAACGAAGGACTGATCGAAGCCCGACATGGGGTCGGGTATTTTATTCAGTCGACAAATTCGATCGATCCGAAGGTAATCGAGGAAACAAAAAAATATATCAACTATTTGAAACAAAAAAACATTGAACTCCCCATGACCAAGATATTGATTGAAGAATGTTGGAAAATGCAATAAGTTAGCCTATTACTAATAACATGATTCGATACATATCAGATTAAATTGTTCGAGTGTAATAAAATAACCTTCGCTTTCGTCAATTCTTATGAAACCCAAAAAATTGATTAAAGCGGAGGTGTTCTTTATGGGTCTGATAGTAAGAAGAGGAACAAGTGATGATTTTTTCAAAACGTTTAGGGAGATGCAAAGGGATATCGATTCCGTTTTCAACAACTTTCTGACTGGAAAAAACCCGCAGCCTGGAACGTGTATGATGCCCAGTGCGGATGTTTACGAAACGGAAAACGAGTATGTGTTCGAATTTGAACTCCCCGGATTCAAGAAAGAAGACGTGAAAGTCAAAGTGGAAGACAACGTGCTCACCGTATCCAGCGAAGTCACGGAAGAAAAAAAGGAAGAAAAGGATAAGAGCTATCACATCGTCGAAAGAAGATACGGCGCATTCAAAAGACAGTTCAGCCTGCCGGAGAATTCAGATG
>ERZ795048.3283-NODE-3283-length-12208-cov-6.597795_pt1 | contig 12208 bp, 14 predicted proteins | sample MGYA00375132_ERZ795048 | MGnify/ENA primary metagenome ERZ795048 (study PRJEB30177, sample SAMN05720225) | activated sludge metagenome | isolation source: Anaerobic digester | place: Hong Kong | collected 2014-12-17 ...
GTTGTCAATTACTGTAAAACAAAATTAATTAACCATTTGTTTACTCAAAGAAAGTGTTTTTATGATCTCCCCTTTCAGAATAACTGTTTCTATCAGGTCTGTCCCAAAAGCATAGGGGAGGAACTGATATGACGGTATTTCTTTTGTAATAAATAAATTAGCCACTTTCCCCCGGCAAACAGACCCGTGTGTACCGGATAATCCCATTGCACAGGCAGAATTTATTGTGACAGCATTAAGTGCTTCTTCAGGTAGCATTTTAAGTCTTATACAGCCGAGCGACATTAGCATTTTCATATTTCCTGAAGGAGATGAGCCGGGATTATAATCAGAAGCCATTGCCACGGGCAATCCTGCCTTTATCATCTTCCTGGCAGGAGGATCAGGCAAACCCAGGAAAAAAGCTGATCCGGGTAATAATGTTGGCACAGTGTCAGTACCCCGGAGGCATGCTATTTCAGCCTCCCCTGTACGTTCAAGGTGGTCAACTGACAGGGCTCCGTATTTAACACCAGTCTGAACTCCTCCGGAAAAAGCCAGTTCATTGGCATGAATCTTTGGCAATAACCCGTATTTCAGACCAGCCATAAGGATCCTTTCTGTATCTTCAACAGTAAAAAAGCCCTTATCACAGAACACATCAATATAATCAGCAAGGTTTTCAGAAGCAACCAGTGGTATCATCTCATTTATCACCATATCAACATATTGTTCTCTCCTGTTTTTGTATTCTGCAGGAAGGGCATGTGCTCCCAGAAAAGTAGAACGTATTTCAAGAGGAGATTCTTCCTTTATCCTGCGTATTACTCTGAGCATTTTAAGTTCATCTTCCGTATTGAGACCGTAGCCACTTTTTATTTCAACAGATCCTGTCCCAAGTTCAATAATTTCATTTATCCTCACCATCGACTGCCTGTATAAATCATCTTCTGATGTTTCATGAAGAAGTCTCGCCGAATTAAGTATACCTCCTCCTCTTGCTGCTATTTCCTCGTATGACAAACCCTTTATCCTGTCAGCAAACTCAGCTTCCCGGCTACCCGCATAAACAAGGTGGGTATGGGAGTCACAGAATGAAGGAAAAACAATCCGGCCGGAAGCATCAATGATTTTGATCCCTTTCTGTGAATATTTAAGTTCTTCAGGCAAATCTTCCATCTTTCCGAAATCCATTATCCTGCCTGATCCTGTCAAAAGATAGGCATCAGATATTAACGGAACAACCGACATATCCTTTCCGCTCACAAACCGACGGGCTGTTTCTTCAACCTGAACAAGTTGTTTAATATTCCGGATAAGCAACCGCATATTATATTTTACAGTAATATATTGTCTAAGTTAGCAATTATTGAAAAAAAAGTTTATGATTTTTATTTTTCTTTATCTTTAGCTGGCTAATTATTTTTCCCGGGGATGAGATTAAAAATTCTGAAAAAAGAGATTGTCATGCTTTACGGGAAGAGATATGCAAGCAGTAAAAACAAATATTTCAGATATATGAAAAACAGCCTGTCAGTTTTGTTACTAATAGCAATTACTCTTTCTCCTCTGTCCGGACAGGAGAAAGAGAAGAAAGAAAAAGTCGGATGAAAATTTGGCGGCGCACTGCCTGCAATCACATACGATTCCAATCTGGGTTTTCAGTATGGAGCTCTTGTAGAGTTTTTTAATTACGGGAAACCAAGTGTATATCCCGATTTTCTTGAACACACTTATACCGAAATATCACGGTTTACAAAGGGAAGCGGGATATACCGCATGATGTATGAGTCATTTCGTATCATACCGGGTGTGCATTGGGTAAGTGATCTGAGTTATCTGCCTGATGAGGCAACGGATTTTTACGGCTTTAACGGTTATGAATCTGTTTTCAATTCCGAATGGGCGACCTACGATAAAAAAACAGGACCTGAATATCCTTACAGATCAACTATGTTCTACCGTTTCAGGAGGAATCAGTTCAGGTTTAAAAACGATTTTGAAGGCAAACTGGCAGGTGAACATATCAAATGGAGTGCAGGCTTTGCTTTTCAGAATTTTGATGTAGGATCTGTAAATATTGAAAAGCTTAACAAGGGCAGAGAATATCCATTGCCCGCCGTCAGTGACTCATTAGGGCTTTTTGAGCTCTACAGGCTCAATGGACTGATATCGGATAATGAAGCAGACGGCGGATGGGTCAATTCACTTAAGTTTGGTGTTGTTTGGGATAACAGGGATAACAGGCCTAATCCCATGAAAGGGGTATGGACTGAACTGGGCTTTGAATTTGCTCCGGGTTTCCTGGGTAACGACTGGTCTTTTTCGCGCTTTTATCTTACACACCGGCAATATTTTACACTAATAGAAAAGGATCTTTCATTTGTGTATCGTCTTGGTTATCAAACTACTCTTTCAGGCGACGTGCCGTTTTTCTACAGGTCTCAGGTTATTACTTCCCTGCTCACTGGAGCTACCAATGAAGGGCTGGGAGGATCAAGCACATTACGTGGTGTCCTGAGGAACAGAGTTATTGGTGACGGATTTGCCTATGGTAATTTTGAATTACGCTGGAAACCATTTCATTTTACTTTGTTCAACCAGGAAAGTTATATAGGTATCAACCTTTTCTATGATACTGGTATCGTTACCCGCAAGATCAAGCTTCCTGAAAATTTTGAAGCCCAATTTGATCAGGGGCCGTATAATGAAGACTCTTTCGCAGATTATTTTAATCCGGGAGAAGAAAAACTGCATCACAGTTACGGTATCAGTATAATGCCAGTCTGGGGTCAGAATTTCGTTATAGCCGTTGATATAGGAAAAGCCGTCAACATTCAGGATTCTGATAAATTGGGATTCTCCATTAATCTAAACTATTTATTCTGATAACTGTCAGAATCCTTTCATAAAATATCCCAGGGCTACACCAAGGTAATTCCCTACAACATAACCTATGATGCCTACTGTTATCCCGGTAATGATTACCTCCTTATTTTTAAGGGCTACAGCAACTACCGGTACAAAAGGGGGTGAAAAAACGAAAGCGGTGGTGGTAATAAGATAATTATCTGCATCGACCCTGAATATCAGTGATAATATAAGATGTAGAAAGAGAGAACCGAAATAACACCAAGAGACAAATAGAAGCAGGTTAATCATCCCAAGGCTAAAGATTGAACTCAGATCGGCCATTGAAGCGACAAGAAGGGAAAAAATAAGTACAAAATACATACCAAGCTGGAAGGTTTTGTCTATCTTATTCACCCAGGTAAAAAGTGATGCTATTATAGAAAAAGTGGTTATTGAAATGATGACGACAGGGTCAAGAATTTTACCGAAAACAAGGATGCTTAAACCAACTGACAGTCCAAGAATAACCAAGGCCAGTCCCAAAGCCGTAAGCAGCTTTGGCAACACTCCTTTTTTGAACATACCTGAATAATCCTCGAAGCTGTCGGCTTCCTTGTAATTGTCTACTGCATGATCATCTTTCCCTTCAATCTTCTTAAAAGGTCTCATAATAGCTCTGAAGACCCGTGGCCCTGCAGTAATAAAAAATAATATTGTAGCAGCACCAACGAGCATATCATAGGTATTTGCCATGATAAAAGTATTTGGCTCCACATCCATAGCCATTTTTAGTGACACTATATTAGGAGTACCACCTGTATAAACACCCACCAGCATACCGCCCACTCTCCAGGCTTCAGGAACACTATCCCTGAAAATAAGATATCCTGTAAAAATCACAATAATAATAGAGATCAGGGCAAGCAACATGGAAATAAAACCTTCTTTTGCATATCTGAGCCATCTTTTAATGTTCAGGGAAAATAACAGAAGGGGAAAAGCCAGGACCCCGATGGCCTGGAGTGTATCCTGTGTTGTAGCTATGTTGTTTACCACAAGATCATCTCCGGTAATCCTTCCTGAAGTAAACAGCGCATGGGCCTCCTCCTGAGGCAGGTAAGTCTCTCCCTGTAATGCTTCTCTGTACTCTCTGCTCCCATCAGGGATTATTCCTGTTGTGCTTAAAACAAGACCAAACCCATAGGCAAGTACTATCGATCCCAGTTTTTTGAAAAAGGACCATCGTTTACATAAATAAATAATTACAAGAGGGAATGTAAAATAGAAAATTACAAGAATAATTACTTTAACCATACTACCCTTATTTTACCTGTACCAAATATAAAAAAAGGGATTGAGCCGGATAGTAAGACAGGTTAAAATAGGTATTTATACTTAATTACTTTTTGATGGAAGAATCAGGCTGACGGGGTTTTCAGCAGTTCTCTGGCATTCTTTAAAGCTGTTTCAGTTATCTGACTTCCACTAAGAAGCCGTGCAATTTCAATAATTCTCTCCTGTGGAGAAAGCAGTTTTATTTTTGTAACTGCAGAATTGTTTTCTTCATCCTTATAAACATGATAATGCCTTGAACCTCTTGATGCCACCTGCGGCAGATGGGTTATATTAAGGACTTGCATATAGTCGCCCATCCCTGCAAGTATCTGTCCTACTCTTGCTGCTATCTCTCCCGACACTCCCGAATCAATCTCGTCAAAAATAATTGTAGGCAGATTATTTTTTCTCGTCAGCAGGGATTTAAGGCTAAGCATAACTCTTGATAATTCTCCTCCTGAAGCGATCTTTGCAATATTTTCCGGTTCTGTTTGTTTATTTGCTGAAAAAAGGAAATCGGCATGATCGATACCCGACATTGTAAAATCCTTCAAACGTGAAAGGCTTATTTTGAATTTTGCGTCAGGCATCCCTAGTTGTTTCAGAATATCTGTTATTTTTTTCTCAACATCTCCAAGTATATTATTCCTTTTTTCAGATATTTCTTCGCTAAAACTATTCAGTAACCTGGTTTCATTATCAACTAGTAACTGCAGTTCTTTCAGTCTTTCATCATTTGTTTCGATGGACACAACTTTTTCTCTTATTTTTTCTCTTTCGTTCAGTAATTCATTAAGGTCATTCAGCCGGTGTTTTAGAAGCAGGGAATAAATAAGGTCCAGGCGTTCATTGATCTCTGCCAGTCTGTTTGGATCAGCTTCAATAAGAGCAGCCATTTTTTCGAGTTCATTAGCCAGATCATTAAGTTCAATCCAGGCTGAATCTGCCCGTTGCAGTAATCCTTCTCCTTCCGGAATGAATTCCATGATTCTGGAAAGATTGGTTTTAACCTCTTTTAACATAACGAGAATAGAATTACCGTCATCAGAAGAGAATAAGTGGGAAGCATTACTGAGAGCAATTTTAATTTCTTCTGCGTGAGAAAGCAACTCCTGTTCTTTTTCCAGATCGTCCTGTTCTCCTGCAACAAGTTTTGATGAGTCAAGTTCTTCCAGTTGAAACTGATAATAATCCAGATCAGCTTTGTTCTTATCAGACATTTCTGTCAGTTCATTAAGTTCTTTTTTCAGCCGGCGGAAGTTTTGAAAAACCTGTCTGTACTTTTCCAGAAGTCCTGTAGTACCTGCAAAAGAATCAATTACACTCAGATGAAAAGAGTTATCTCTGAGCATCAGTGTCTGGTGCTGTGAATGTATATCAATCAGGCGATCGCCAATATCTTTCAGTACGGTTAAAGTAACGGGAGTGTCATTGATAAAACCCCGTGATTTACCGGCAGGGTTTATTTCTCTTCTTATGGTAGTCAGTGGTTCAAAATCGAGTTCATTGACTTCAAAAAAATCATCCAGCTCATACCCATCTATTCTGAATGATCCTTCCACTATGCATTTTCTGTTCTTCTCGAGGAGTACTGAAACATCTGCCCTGCTGCCGAGTATCAATGAAAGAGCTCCCAGCAGGATTGATTTACCTGCACCCGTTTCTCCTGTAATAATTGTTAGACCTTTTTCAAGTTCAAGGTCCAGGCTTTTTATTAAGGCATAATTCTGAACGAACAGTTTTACGAGCATAAGGGGATATTATTTTCAGCCTGCAGAGGCTATTCTCTCATATTTTGATTTATTGGCCGGGTCGATTTCGGAAAGTATCTCTACGACTCTTCCCTTCTCTTCAGGAAAGGATTCAGAAAAGATATTTACAAACTCATCGCTTCTGGCTTCCAAAACAATCTGTAACAAATACATAAAAGGATCAGGCCTTCTCCTGTAAACCGATTGTAATAGTCTGATACTCTCTACAATACTTGATCTGGCTTCAGTCACCCGTGATTCCATTCTGTCAAGTCCGTTCATATAATACTGGTAAATAAAATGACGCACTTCTTCATATTCCTTATTAAGGATATTCTCTACGAGCCAGTATCTGTTACGGTTACGCGAACCGTCATAAGGTTTCCATCCCGCCTGGGGAGCATTCTGGGCATTGGTCACAATTTTTTCTGCCATCCGAAAATACTCTGTACCTCCCAATGGAGAAAAAGAATCATAATCAAATCCCAGTATTATATAAACATAATAGGCCAGTACCGAAACAAGATTTGAGCGATGGACTGTCGGATCAAATTCAAGAGGTTGGAATTCGACGTACTGGAACCTGAAACTATTATCAATAAAATTGAGCATTGTGGCGCTGTAGGTCGTATTATATACGGGACGCCGGGCTTGTACCTGTATTGTTCCGGAAAATTCATCGGCCGATAACTGATCGGTAAGGTTAATAAGTATATTACAGTCTATCCTTTCTGCATAACTAAAGACATGATTTGTCCAGACGGTACCATTAAGAAATTCGTAAATATCGCGCTGCATATTTTCAAAGATCTGCCGGTTGGAACCCTGTATCTGTTGGGCTGAAACCTGTACATTGCAGTTAAGTTCCTGGGAACATACTGTTTGAGTCAGTATAACTGTTGCCAGTGCAAGAATAAGATATCTTAAAACCCGTATAAATTCCATTCTGACAATTATTTGATCATTGACACAATTTTGTCGAGGATGTCTTTTGCAGCTTCATCCTTCGTTTTCAACTCAAATTTATCAATATTATTGTACTTGTCAATGACAGTAGTTTTGTTAGTGTCGTATTCAAAACCTGCCCCTTTATCTCTGAGTGAATTCAGAACTATAAGATCAAGATTTTTCCTTCTAAGTTTTCCCTGTGCATTTTTCATTTCATCACTTGTTTCAAGGGCAAATCCTGCAATTATCTGGGATTCTCTTTTTTCCTTTCCCAGTGATTCTGCAATATCAATTGTTGGTTTGAGTGTTAAAGTCAGTTTATTACTGCTTTTTTTCATTTTATCATCATGGGTCTGAGCGGGGGTATAATCAGCCACTGCAGCTGCGAGAATGGCAACATCGGCATTTTTAAACCTCTCAATACACACCTCTGCCATTGATGCAGCATCTGTCACCCTTATAACATTAACAGCGGGATTGAGGGGAGATAGAGTTGTGGGACCCAGAACAAGTGTCACATCAGCTCCGTAGTTAACGGCGGCATCTGCGAGGGCAATCCCCATTTTACCTGATGAATAATTACTTATGAAACGTACCGGATCAATAGGTTCTCTGGTAGGACCGGCATTAATCAGGATTTTTTTCCCTTTCAGGGGTGCTTTTTTTTTTTGAAAAAGTCACCGATCTCTTTCACTATATCTTCCGGTTCAGGCATCCGTCCCTTCCCGGTCAGGCCGCTGGCCAGTTCTCCCGATTCAGGCTCCAGGATGATGTTCCCATAGGCTCTGAGAGTCTCTATATTGACTATGACGGCCGGATGTTTGAGCATATTTTCGTCCATGGAAGGAGCAACAAAAACCGGACACCGGGCTGCAAGATAAGTTGTAAGCAAAAAGTTATCTGCAATTCCGTTGGCCATCTTACCTATTGAATTGGCTGATGCAGGAGAGATAAGAAAAACATCTGCCCACAGAGACAGCTCAATATGATTGTTCCAGTCACCGTTTTCGGTATTATAGAATTTTGTAAGGACAGGATTTTTAGATAAAGTTGCCATGGTGAGGGGAGTAATAAAATCCTTTGAACGGGGAGTCATTATAACCTTCACTTCTGCTCCTTCCTTAATGAGCAGTCTGACAACACTTGCAGTCTTATATGCTGCAATACCGCCGGTAACACCTACTAGTATTTTCTTACCTTTCAGCATCGCGGGCTGAGGTTTATTTTTGCTTGTTAGGCGATTCAGGATTCCTGTAAAATATCCTGCCCTCTTCCAGTTCCTGAAGAGCTATTAGTGCAGGTTTTGGGAGACGTTCATAGAATTTGGATATTTCTATCTGCTCACGGTTTTCAAAAACTTCTTCCAGATTATCGCTATAAGATGCAAATTCCTCAAGTTTCTTATTGAGTTCCTGTTTCATCTCAACAGCTATCTGATTAGCACGCCTTGCTACAATTATCACTGTTTCATAAATATTTCCTGTATCCCTTGTCATCAGCTCAAGATTTCTTGTTACAGTGCTAACCGGGGCCGATGTTTTTTTGTAATCCATATTATTCATTTCTTTGTTATTTCAGTTTTATCCGCAAGTTCTTCTTCGTCCATAACGGGTTCCAGATTAAGAGCCCTGCTGGTGGAGACATATATCCTACTGGCATCTTTTATAAAACGGCTATCGGGAAACTCTTCAACAAAAGAATAATAATCATCCAGTGTTTCCTGATATCTCTCCGTCTGCCTGCTTGCCATACTGTTTTCTGCATACAGAAAAAGAGAACTAAGCCTGAGAAACATCATCTCTTCCCTGTATTTTGAATCAGCATGATCCTTCAGATTATTGGTAAGAGCTACCACCGCAGCTTTGTATTCAGTCATATCATAATACAGTCTGGCACTCAGATAGGATTTTTCTGTAAGCTTCTCTTCACATTCCGTGATATATCTCCGGCACTCATCTGCCCGGGGATTATCAGGATATCTGTTAAGAAAATATGTAAAACCTTCTATTGCCGACCTGGTATATGACTGATCAAGTTCCGGTCTGGGAGAAAGATGATAGTCACACATTGCAGCCATAAAATAAGCTTCTTCAATATGTTCACCATAACCAAACTGATCAGTATAGGATTTAAAATAACTGCCTGCAGTGATATAATCCCTCATCCCGTAAAACGCCATGGCGTTCATCCATTCAAGGGCTTCGGATTCCTGTGAAGCCCTGAAACGTGGCATAATCTGCGTCAACAGTTCAGTTGTTCTCACATACCTCCCTTCTTCATAATACTCTTTTGCTTTGTCTTTTTTAAGATCAAAATCACTACTCTTGAGTAACTGCTGATATTCTCCGCAGGAACTCAGAAAAGCCAAAACAATAAGTAATGTGAATAATCTGGTTCTCATCTAAAAAAATGTTGTGCAAAATTACAATATATTTTTCAAATCAGATATAAAAACGTGTTTTTTGCCTTATTATTCTCTCAAAAGCAGTAACGCGACAAATTAGGTATAAATAGGTATTATGGCAAAGGACCGAATCTATACTTTTGTAGAAACTTTAATTAAACAACTGTATAATGGATATTTTTGACAAAATCAATTCGGCAAAAGGTGCTCTGGGACAATATTCCGGTGTAGGTGATGGCTATTTTATGTTCCCCAAGCTGGAGGGAGAGATAGCTCCAAAAATGAGATTCAGGGGTAAAGAAGTGTTGACATGGAGTCTTAACAATTATCTCGGGCTGGCCAATGATCCTGAAGTAAGGAAAGCTGATGCAGAATACACTAAGGAATATGGATTGGCCTATCCCATGGGTGCAAGGATGATGTCGGGGCAAACAGCTATGCACGAGAAATTTGAATCGATGGCTGCTGAATTTGTCGGGAAAGAATCCGCTTATCTTCTTAATTACGGTTATCAGGGCATGCTGTCAATCATCGATGCTCTTGTTGACAGACATGATGTCATAGTATATGATTCCGAAGCACATGCCTGCATAATGGATGGTCTGAGGCTTCATGCCGGCAAAAGGTTTGTCTATCCGCACAACGACATAGAGAGTTGTGAGAAACAGCTTCAAAGAGCCACCAGACTTGTGAAAGAGAGTGGCGGAGGCATACTGGTGATAACAGAAGGCGTATTCGGTATGGCAGGAGACCTTGGGAAACTTGATAAGATAGCCGCACTCAAAAAGAAATATAATTTCCGCTTCCTTGTCGATGATGCTCATGGTTTCGGAACAATGGGGTCTACAGGTGCAGGTACTGGAGAACATTTCGGAGTACAGGATCAGATTGATGTGTATTTCGCCACATTTGCAAAGGCAATGGCAGGAATAGGCGGTTTCGTTGCAAGTACAAAAGAAGTTGTAACTTATCTAAGATTTAACCTCAGATCACAGATATATGCCAAAGCTCTTCCTATGGCAATGACTATGGGAGCTATCAAAAGACTCGAACTAATCAAGAGTAATAAGGCATACAGGGAAAAACTCTGGACTATAGTTAATGCCCTTCAGTCAGGACTGCGAAAAGAAGGTCTTGATCTGGGAAAAACAGAATCACCAGTCACTCCCGTGTTCTTTAAATGCCCTCTCGAACAAGTAACACAATTTGTTTATGACCTTAGAGAAAATTACGGCATTTTCTGCTCTGTTGTCATCTATCCTGTTGTTCCAAGAGGCGTTGTGATGCTACGTCTTATACCTACAGCCTCCCACTCACTGGAAGATGTGAAATATACCGTGGAGGCATTTAAGAATATAAAAAGGAAACTGGACAATAATGAGTATCCGACCGAAATGGCCGACTTCTCAAAATAATACGAACAAGTATACATATCATGTGGCAGGGCTATAATACAGTCCTGCTTTTTTTCTTTATCAGAAACACACCCTCTTTTACATAATCAAAGGAGAATAATTATCTAATGATAATATTTATCAAAGAAAAGCTATTGTCAATCAATATTTATTTAAACTAAGCAAACCCCGGCAAATAATCTTTCATGTCTGTTCAGGAAAAACAGAGACCCGGATGGATAATTCTTCTATCACCTGTTTTGAACAATTGCTCATATTAGTGGTTATACTGATGAATTTAATCTTATTTTGCAACTCCATATTATTTTAATAAGCTGAAATAAAGCATGATGACCAACGAAAAAGAACAGGGAAACATATTAAAAGCCTATACACTTCTTTTATATTTCTCCGGTAGTATGATCATGCACGGGCCCGGCGATGAGTGTATTTCAGATTTTCTCAAAAGCGGACTGCTGAAGCGTCTTCCCTTATCGAGTTCCAATCCCCGTTTCATTCATGCCGCCTCACTTCTTCGCAGTCAGGACACAAGCGATAAGGAACGCTGCAAAAAAGAGCTCAATTCAGATTTCAACAGACTGTTTGCGCAAAATTCTCTGTCTCTGGCTCCTCCACACAAATCATTTTATGAGAAGGATGACTATCAGAAAAAAAACGGAAACAGTGAAGGAGTAAGCGGATTCTATGATTCTTACGGCTGGCAGTCACACATAAGGGATACCTACAATGATGATCATCTGGGGACCGGACTGCTTTTTCTCAACCGGCTCATTGAGTATTACATGCAGCTTGACGATGATGCCTGTAAACGTGAAATGAGATCAGAGATAAGCAGATTCATAAACAAACATATTCTTTCATGGGTACCTCAATGGCAGGAAGATGTTATGGCACAAGCCCGGACACAATTCTACAAGGGTATTGCAGAACTTATATATGCCTGTACAGAGGATATTGTAACACTACACGGGGATAAGTGATCAAAAATCAGGATTGAACAAAGCATTTATTGCTCCCATATAATACTCATTCCATCCTTCAGTAATATTTTCATAATCATCATCAGGGATATTGGTATGTTCAACAGTAACCAGGGAATAATCTCTTTCCGGCCGGATAGTAACTGTAACGACCGATTTTTCCTGTTGTTCACCGAAATACCATTCCTGGACTATTTTTCTATCAGGGACAAACTCTATATTCCTTCCTGTTATATCGCCTTCCCACAGTGAAAACTCAGTTCCGGGCTCTGTCGACATAACAGCAGGATGACCGGACCACAGTTCAATAGTAAAAGGATTAGTAAATGCCGAATAAACATCAGAAGGCAAGGCATTGATCCTGAAGGTTTTTTTGAAGGCTTTCATTCCGGTGGAATTATTTTTTTGATTCGGCTAAATAGCGTTCTGCATCGATAGCTGCCATACATCCAGAGCCGGCTGCTGTCACAGCCTGTCTGTAATGAGGATCCTGAACATCGCCTGCAGCAAAAACGCCGGGAATCTTTGTTTTTGTTGTGCCCG
>ERZ795048.3285-NODE-3285-length-12207-cov-6.496050_pt1 | contig 12207 bp, 17 predicted proteins | sample MGYA00375132_ERZ795048 | MGnify/ENA primary metagenome ERZ795048 (study PRJEB30177, sample SAMN05720225) | activated sludge metagenome | isolation source: Anaerobic digester | place: Hong Kong | collected 2014-12-17 ...
TTGTCCAGTATTTTTTTAATAATACTGATTTTCATTTTTTTTCTTTGTCTTGTAATAAGCTTTTTGGCAAATATTTCACAGTTTTAATTTCAATAATTTATGGTGTCTAAAATGATTGATGACAAAGACGCAGTTATCATCATTCCTCCTGAAAATAATAATCCTAAAGCAGAAGAGAATGAAAACATCTCTATCTCAGTAGGATTTGGTAACTTTCAAGAAGCCAAATATGCTAAAAGTAAAGACAAACAAGTTTACTTCTACAATAAAGAGGTAAATTCTTTATGTAAGCTTATTGGCGGGAAAGCATATGATGATAATTTTAAGGGTAAAAACCCTAAATATATGTACGGTAAACTATACGGTAAAACCTCTATTATCGATGAATAGGATTAGTGATAAACGCAAAAAACAGAATGAAGAGTATCGTAAAGCTAAAAAAGAAATGTTCTTACAAGACTTTAAAAACGGTACTCTTCGTTGTTACTTTTCCGGTAAGCCTATGAGAATACCAGAAGAGAATAGAGAAGATAGTGATGATGAATTAATAAATTTAGTTACTTGTCATCATATATCAGGAGAGAGAGAAAACGAACATCTATACGATAAAGAAAATATGGTTCCGGTAATAGGATTTTATCACAGATTATATCATGATCTTCCTGCTAAAAAATTATTAAAATATCCATGGTATCATAAATTCTTAAAAAAACTAAAACAAGATTATCCAAAAATATATGAACGAGAAATCTATAAGCAAAAGAAATGATTTAAATAAAATTATTAATGACATATATGGTAAAGCACCTCCACAAGCTGTAGATATAGAAGAAGTTATTCTTGGAGCATTAATGGTTGACAATGAAGGGATAGTAAAAGTAAGAGGGATATTGAAACCTAAACACTTTTACAAAGAAGAACATCAAATCATTTATAGTGTTATACTTAAAATATTCGAAAAAGGATTAGATGTTGATATTCTTGTTATTCTTGATGCACTAAAGGATCTAGACTACTTAGAGAAAATAGGTGGTTTTTCTTACATAACTGAACTAACATCTAAAGTAGTAAACAGTATGAACATATATACTCATACTCTTATTGTAGTTCAGAAATACATGAGGAGATTTATTATTTCTATATGTCAAGAAGCTATTAACTTAGCTTACAATGAAGGAGATGAAGAATACGATATAGATGAAATAAAAGAATTTATCATTTCTAAAATAGAAGATGAGTTTGATGAAATCTCAATGTTTGGTTCTAGCTATAAGCAAAGTGTAACAGACGCTATTAATACAATAGAAACAATATTTGAGAATGGTGTTAATAAGGATTTATTGTTATTAGGCTGGGAAATAGATAACGTAATAGAGTTCTATGTAGGACAAATTATTTATCTTGCATCGGCACCTAAACATGCTAAGACTAAGTTAACAGCATATATGCTATATTCTCTATTATGTGGATATAATAATCTTTCAATACTATGGTACGCTATGGAAGATACTACTCCTAAAATAATAAGGAATATGATTGCTATTGAAACAGGTATCGAAGATGAAAGACAAATGGGGAAAAGGGGATTAAAACTTACCGGAGAAGAAATGAATAAAATAAAAGAAGCCGGTAACAAAATATCTACATTGCCTGTTAAGCTTATAGATAGACCTACAAGAATATCAAGTATATCATCAAGCTTTAGAACTCACTGCAAAAGAAATAAGGATAAAATAAATTTCCTTGTAATAGATAACTTTAATATTTGCATGGAACTTGAAGAAAATGGTAAGTCTGCTACGGAAAAAGAATCTTATGTAGCTTCTTTTATTCAAAATCTTAATGCCTCACTTCTATCACAAGGATACAAAGTAATAATTATCGTTATAGACCATTTAAAGAAGAAGGACAAGTCTAATTTAGAAAATGGATATAGACCTCAAACAGAAGATTTAAAAGGCTCAGAACGTAAATATGCTATTGCTACGCAACTTATAATGCTTAACTTATTAAATAAGCATAAGGACTTGTTACGAGAAGAAACTCTTAAAGGTTCTGTTAGTATTAATAATAAAAGATACTCCAGAGCTGATATTCTTGATAAGTTATTGATAATAGAAAGAACAGACGGTAGAGACTTAGGTTCTGCAAAAGGTGGAGATATTCTTAGAATGGTTGCAGACTTAGGATCAATGAAATTTTATAATCTAAATGAAGCTTATAAATTAATAAAACCAATAGAATAATGGAAATAAAAATTAAACTCAAAGACAAACCAATTTACATCGGACCATCGGAAATAGGATTTGGTCATGATGTGTATTACAAGAAATTCACAAACGACAAAGACAAAGGTAGAATAGAAGTATGTGATTATGTAGCTTTTGGTGTAACACTTAAAAGAGCTATACACATAGTAACACACTTAGGTCTTAAAGAGAAAGATGAAATAGTAAGCTTTCAAGAATATGTAGAAAGATATGAAAAAGCAATTGATTTAATAACCAAACAAACAATTTAAAATGGCACAAGAATTATTAAAATTAGAATTAGTAAACTACAAAGGTTTACCGGATATGTCTGTAGATATATCTAACTATGATGTAGTAGTAGTAGAAGGAGATAACCGCAAAGGTAAATCTTCAATAATTAATGGATTATTAGAAAACTTTCAAGCGAAAGCACTATCCGATAATCCTACAAAACAAGGAGAAAAAGAAGGAGAGAAAAGAGTAGAAATACTCGTTAATGGTAAAAAGTATGTTATCATACATGACTTTTCTTCTAACAAAGGTTCTGGTTCATTCTATGCTTTAGAAGGTAAAAGACAAATTAGAAGCGTAAATGAAATACGTGAAATACTTGGAGAAGTAAATAACCTCACAATAGAAGAACTATTTTCTAAAGCAAAAACAGTTCCGGGCAGAAGAGAGATTATAAGAAACTATTTCCTTAATGATTTATCACAAAAGGATAAGGATAGATTAGAAGAAATAGAAAGAAAAATTGCTCCTCGTACCGGTGATCTCTTTATCGAAAGAACAGCACAAAACAAACTTATTGAAAAGTTGAAACAAGATATTGATAGAGCTCCTTCTGATAAAGATATTGAAATGGTTGAAAAACTTAATAGTGGTAGCTATCAAAACTCATTAGACTATTTAGAACAAATATTTAGAATTAAAGAATATTATGATGAGTTTATTGATTCAGTAAAAACTTTTCATGATAAATATCAAAGTATAAAAGGAAACTTAAAAGAAAAATTCTCTAAATCATGGAGTGAAGTAGGATTATCAGAAAATGTAGAAAAAGCTATTGCTGAAATAATCAATATAGAAACGAATACAGAAGAAATATCTGAACGTATAGATAAGGGTAAAGAAATTATTGCTACAGCAAAAGCTATTAAGTCTAATGTTGATAATTACAATAAAGCTAAACAAGACTATGATAAAGAACTTAAAGAACTTGATAATATCAATGAACAATTAGAGAACTTAGCGAAAGAAAAAGAGACCATAATGAAAGGTGCTAAACTTCCTAAAGGTGTTAAAATATTAAGTGAATCAGAGTTTACTGTTAATGGTTTTGATTTCTCTGCTGCTGACATATCCGAATCTGAAGCATGGATGATATTAGCAGAAATAATCATAAAAAGATTTAATAGCCCTTATATGAGAATGGGTAATGCTAGTATCTATAACAAAGAAAATCTAAATAATCTCGCTAAAATAGCTGCTGATAACAATAAAGTTATAGCATTAGAAAGAGTTATAGACAACCTCGATAATATTAGAATGGTAGGATATGTTGCAGATAATACTGAAGGGATAGAGTTGGATATTGAAACTATATCTCCAGAAGCCAATAGCTCAAATACAAGCAACGAAATACAAAAAGATGAAGTAGATACTACCGAAGAAAAAGAACCTGTTAAAACGCCTATAAATGACAATAAGGATATAGATACAGAAAATGATATTAGAAATATAGAAATAGACTTTTAAAAATTAATATTATGCCTATAAATCAAATTGGAGAATACACTAGCAAGTGTACAGTGTTAACAAGAAACACTAAAGAAGACAATTCTTATCAAGGAAGAGAAACATTCGGTTTCGATATAGAGTTTGAAAATGGTCAAAAAGGTATATACCAAGCTAAAGACCAAAATAACCCTAAATTCAAAGTAGGAGAAACATTTACATTTACAGTAAATAAAATGACTTCCGAAAAGAACCCTGAATGGAGTAAAATATATATCAAGAAAAAACAAGAACCCTTCTCTAAAGGTGGATATAAACAATTATCTCCAGAAGAACAAAAATCTATTGCTTATCAAATAGCATCCGAAATAGCTATTGATACATTAGAACTAAATCTTGAAGGTATTGATAAACTTAAAGAATACACTAACTATTACCTTAATTGGATCACTGAAGCTAATAAATCAGGAAAAGAAGGACAAAGAGTTTCAGGATGTATTAGACTAGCAATGAGACTACGTAAAGCCGTTAATAAAGATTTACCTAATCTTAAAACTCATGAAACAATCATAAAGTATGCAACTCAATTCTTTATGAGTTCTAATCCAGAAAACTATAAGTAATGATAACAATTAATCAAAGCTTAATAAAACAATTTATACTTAGTGGCAATGTAATTCCGCATTGCCCTAAGTTTATCTACTACGTTTCTATTACAAGACAAATAGAACAAGAAGATAGACTTTGTTGGCAAAGAGGTAATTTCTTTGAACATAAAGCATTAGGTTATCCCGGTAGAGCTCCTTCATTACCCAGACATAAAACTACAGGTAAAAAGACTGTAGTAACACAAAGAATAGAAGCTCAGGCTGAAAGATTTAAACAAGATGCTCAATTCAGACAAATAGAAATACAACCTCTTATTAATACACAAGTATCTATCGTTAAAAGATGGGAGAAAAACCCTAATGTAATACTCAAAGGTACTCTTGATATTTTTCCTACTCCATATATGAATGATGAAGGAGAAATAGAATTAGCTATAATAGATACAAAATACACAGGAAACCTTAAAAACGATTTCGGACAATTTGGTTGGGGTAATCCTGCAAATATGGACCACCTACAATTAGTATTCTATTGGTATCTAGCAAAAGACATAGACTTTGATCTTAATGATAAATATGTTCCTGATAACTATCTAAGAGAACTAATAAAACCTGATATTAAAGAACTATTAGACGCAGGAGTACATACAGCAAGATATATGATATATGACGGAACTCCTGAAATGAATGCTAAGAACCTTAGAGTAGAACCTACACCTGATAAGATACAAGAAATGCACGAATCAATTAGAAAAACAGTATCATACATCAGAGACTATAATGATGCCGGTTGGCCAGCAATTCCAGATTTTGAAGTATGTAAGAATTGCCCTATAATAAATTGTAAATCAAGAACTACAGAAGAAATAATATGAAAACCTATAAGTCAACAATAGACAACTATAAAATCGTAAAAGAACCATCTGATATTCCTAAAGTTAAAATAATAAACTCTACAGATGTGAATGAGTATGTTAGAAACTTCTATTTTGAAGACTTAGAAGTCTATGAAAGCATGTTCTTATTGCTCTTAAACAGAAATAACAATACTACAGGATACGTTAAAATATCGCAAGGTGGAATAACAGGTACAGTAGTAGATGTTAAAATTATATGCAAATATGCTATTGATAATTTAGCGTCATCTGCTATATTAACACATAATCATCCTAGCGGAAATAATCAACCCTCTGAAGCTGATAGAAATATTACTAAAAAAGTAAAAGAAGCATTGGCTATATTAGATTGTAATTTGATAGATCACATAATAATAACAAAAGACTCATATCTCTCTTTTGCTGATGAAGGATTATTATAAATTTTAGTAATATGGAGAACCAAAAACACATTGAGGCATATCAGGGATTATTTAACTATTTGCATGAGCATGGATTGATATTGGTACAATCTGAAATGGACCAAATAATAAAATTGAGTGAAAAGGTAAAACTAAAATACAACAAAGCTACTCAATTAAATAGAGCCAAATTGGCAAGTGTACAAGTGAATTGGATAGATGAAAATGGAGATGAACATAACCATCACTTTACAAAAGCAACACTTGAAGAAGCTAAAGTATTGCTAGATTTAATAACAAGTAAATAATAAATAATTGGTTTACTTATTTTTATTTTTGATATATAAAGACTCTGTAAAAACAATATTCGTAAATAAAATAATACAATAAACAAATGAATTCAAACACAGAACAATTAATTAAAAAAGCTTTACGCTTTGAAGAAAATGCTAAAGACGTTATCACACGTATGGCAATAGATAATGGTCAAATTGAAGACTATTTAGTAACTCCCGGAAAACATATTGTAGTTTTCCCAGAACCTCACAAAGGATTAAACATGGTAATAAGTGATGATGTTGATGATGATATTGTTGAATTTAATGATAATATATATCTTGTTCATCCGCATGCTCTTTCACAATTAGCATCAAAGAATAATTTACCAGGCTCCCATTTAGCTAAATGGTCTAAAGGTGAATTATGGGAGCAACAAATAGCTACTAATGTAATAAATGAACATTTTGCTAATAGAAGATACAAAAATCAAGTAATGCTAAGAACTATTGACAATACAGTAAGAGCATATGTGTCCGATAAATTTGACAGATACAATTCTACAGAAGTATTTAAAGAGTTTATCCAAATGAGTAAAAATCATGGTGCAAGAATTTCTAATGCTTATTATAACGACATATCATCTTACATTGAAGTTTTAATACCTGAACCAATAACAATAAATGATGAAGATTGGGTATATGCAGTACAATTTAGAAACTCTGACTTCGGTGGTGCAGCAATGGATATTCGATCTATGCTTATAAAACTTATCTGTACTAATGGAATTACAAGACAATCTATGCTAAGACAAATTCATAGAGGCAGTACTATTGAAAGCTCTGATATTAAACTTGGTATGGATACAATAAAAGCTAATACAGAGGCTAAGAAACTTCTTATAAGGGATTACTCTAATCACATCTTTAGCAAAGACCATATAAATCAAGAAATAGATAAATTTGAATTCGTTAATAGAATAGAAATCAATATAGAAAAACCTATTGCTAAACTTCCTAAATTCGGTGCAACAAAAGATGATATTGAAAGTATCAGAAACCTATTAATGGATAATAATCCAAATACAGGAGTATCTAAAGGCGGTAATGTAATGAGAGTTGCTAATGCTATATCATATCTTGCTAATGAATTTGCCGATATGGACTCTAATGCTGATAAGATTGCCAGCTATAAAGATATGGCTGGTAAATTAATAACATCATATGAACCAAAAGAAATAAATGTTTAATTAACAAAATAATAAAAGCATGAAAAAACAAGACTTAAAATCCGGAATGATAGTAGAACTTCGAAATGGAACTATCGGAATAGTTATAGCTGATAGTATTACAACTATTGATAGAGGTGGACAACATTTTGATTATTATAATCAATACCTTGAAAACATTGCTTATAATATAGGTAGAGATTGGGATATTATGGCTGTATACAAACCTATAAATTGTCATGGTAGAAGTTTGACTAATGTTTTAAAAAAAGAAAGAATGGAATATTATACTCCAATATGGCAAAGAGTTATTCCAAAAGAATATACAATTGAAGAAATAGAAGAAAAGTTAGGTGAAAAGATAAAAATAATATTTTAAAAATAAAATTAAATCCATTAACAATTAAAACTAAATTTTATTATGAAAATTAATTTTGATAGAAAAAGTATCATTGATGCTTTAAGCGAAGTGGCTATAATTGTACCACAAAAATCAACACTACCGGCATTAACTTATGCCTTATTTGAAACAAAAACATTAGGAGAAAATAAACTTCTAATAATTTCAGGTACTGATTTATTGATCTCTGCAAGAAAAGCTATATTCTTAGAAAATAAAGATATATCTGAATGGGTAGAAGATGGTAAATATATCATTGATATTAAAAAGATGATAGCCCTCTTAAAAACATTCTCTCAAGAAAGAATATATCTTGAAATTACAGGAGAAGAAAATCATACCGTTAATATAGTTACAGAGAAAGCTAATTATATGATAGATAATATCAGTATCGATAATGAATTCCCTGAAATATTTGAAGCTAAAGAAAATCCTATCACACTTACAAAAGATATATGGAAAACTATAAGTATGTTACAAGAATATGCAGGTACTGATGAATTAAGACCTATTATGACAGGAATACATCTTGTGAATAATAGCGATGAACTTATAATAGAAGCTACAGATGCACATATGCTTGGTAGAATTAAATTAGATAGTATTAGTGATGATTCTATTGATATAGTTATACCTTCTGCTGTAAGTAAAATTACTAAATACTTTGAAGAAACAACAGTAATGACTTTTTCTGATAAGAATATAACTATCAAGTCTGATACCATTAAATATACTTTAAGGTTAATTGAAGGTAAATATCCTAACGTAGAATCTGTGCTACCTGATATAACGAAAGCAGATAGCATTTCTATTGATAGAAAATATTTAATAAATGTTATTAATAGAATGAATATATCTGTAAAAGATGAAAGATGTAAGATAGCATTCAAACCATCAGGTATGTTTTTAAATGTTTCTGCTGAAAACTTAGAATATAATTTAATGTCAGAAGAAGATATTAGTGCTGAATTATCTAATGCAGAATTTCAACCATTTGCTCTTAATGGAAACTTCTTATCTATTATTCTTTCTAACCTTACAAGCAAAGATGTTTTGTTACATCTAATAGACCCTAGGAGAGCAGTTACTGTAATAGACCCTGAAATAAATGGCTTAGTACATATAATTATGCCTGTAATACTATGATAAAATTAACTCATGTATCAATACATGACTTTTCTGAAAAACGATATAAAACTATCTTTAAGGCAGCAGACATTAATAAATTGTTTGCTAGCCTTGAAGATATGTATTCATATATTGCTAAGATGACAGAAAATGTTATGATAAATGATAAGTGTGGAAGAAATATTCATTACATAGAAATAACTAATAAATTATGCAACAAACATTATTTCCCATTCCGGAAAAAGAACCCGAAAGGAAAAGAATTTCGATTGACAAATACGATCAATGGACAGAAATAAAACTATTCTTAGAATATCCTGCCGGTAAAGGTAATCCTAATGGTGATCCTGTAGCAAAACAAAGTGTAAGAAGTAAGATTATGCCTAGAGGTAAAAATTTAGGTATTAGAGCTAAGAACGGAGAACTATACTATAAGTTATCAGATTTAAGAGTATCTCATTATCAACCTGCGTATTTAGAACATGTTAAAAAGATACTCAAAGATCAAATATATCTTCTTACTAACAATAAAATAAATAAACCTTTTGAAAATGAAGTCCACGTATTGCAACTATGTTTTTATTTTTCTCCACTAAAAAGCTTTAGTAATCGTAAGATAGAAGAAATTAAAGCAGGACTTATCGTAAGGAAAACTACTAAACCAGATATGATGGATAACCTAAGTAAGATACTCTTTGACAGTTTAAGCGGTATAGTATTCAAAGATGATGGATGTATCTCTTATGCACAGGAAGTTGAAAAGCTATACAGTACAACTCCGGGAGTATTTGTAAAATTATTATGCAAATGATAGTAATAGGAGATATAGTATTATTAGAAATCCCTAAGACTGCTACTGACTTTAAAATTATAGGTCTTAGTACAGTATCATATAAAACTAAAGGGAGAGAGTCATCAATGAAACTCCCTATACAAATACAATTACCAAGATATGATCTAATAGGTGCTTGTCAAGATATTGAAAAAAATAATGAACTGATAAAAAGAACATTATTAGACCCATGGATAGACTATATCGATAAAACAGAAACTGATAATATTAATAGCTTTATCTCATGGCTAAAAGCTTATAATATACAAGACGATTATAAGGGGTTATTAGCCGTTAAAATATCACAAGGTAATAAGAACATCAGATGGTTCGAGAAACTGCCTAAAACAGCCTCTATATTGTCTCCTATCATAAGTAAAGATAATGACAATAACCTAGTAAGATTAATACCTGGTAAAAAGAAAGTATTTATCACTAATAAATGGGGAGTAGAAGTAGAAGATGAAAAAGGTAATAAAAAACTAAACATAGAAAACTTTGAAGTATATCCTAATAGATATTTTCTTGTTGAAAGTGCAGACGGTTTACAATACTTATACAACACAGACTCATTTACCGTTAAGAAAAAAATATTTAAAAAAGATCCAACATTAGAAATGATTAAATTTATAAATCTATGGAAAAACAAAATTCACATCCTAAAAGAAGTAAAATCATAAAAGCAATAGTATATTGGAAAGGATTATCGTTTATAGTATGGTTTAAGAAAGATAACAATATAGTAAACATATTGAATTATAACTGCAATGACATGGTTGTCGCTGAAGATACATTCATAATAGCATCAGAAGAAGACGTAATGGAATCAGAATCTATTACCGAAATGCTAAGAAAACATATAGAACAAGGAAAATACAGACAATTTTTTCCTTCTCTATCTCTTAAACTTAATGGTGTAAATCTCAAAGTACACGATACATCATATTCATTAGAAGTAAATAACAAAATGTACAAATTCAAAAGTGAAGGAAACATTACAGAAGAAGAAGCTACATTTATAACAGAAGCATGCAGAAATGACTTCGATAAACTATGGAGAGTAATGCTAGTATTATGGCATAATAGTAACGGACTAAATCAAAATCCTAATGAATAAAGTAAAAGGGAATATGTACGGTTTCATAAATCATACATGGAACCCACTATCAGGTAAATGTAATTACGATTGCCAATACTGTTCTACTAAAAGTTTTATGAGGTATCCTGTTATAAAAGAAAAATATTCAGGAGAATTAAGAATAAACGAAAAGATACTTAATGAAAACTTAGGAACAAATAATTACATATTCGTATGTGCTCAAAATGATATTGCTCCTGCACCTATAAAGACTATAAAGCAAATATTTAATGCTTGTTGTAATTATCATCATAACACATATCTTATTCAAACTAAAGACCCTTATAAGTTATTTAAAAAGGTAATAGAAAATGATATAGGATTACCGGATAATGTTATCATAGCTACCACAATAGAAACAGATGATAATGAACTTCTAAAGAAATACTCTTATGCTCCTAATATACAAGAAAGAATATTGGGAATGCACGCATGGAAACAAGAGTTCTCATTTGTTCAAACTATGATAACAATAGAACCTATTCTTAAGATAAAAGATATGCAAATGTTCTTATCAATGATAGTATCTACACAGCCAATGCAAATAAACATAGGTGCTGACAGTAAGAAACATAATCTTATAGAACCCTCTAAAGAACAAATAAAGGAACTGATAGAAGAATTAAAGAGATATAATATCAAATTAGAATATAAAGAAAACTTAATATGAATAATACACATATAGAAAGAACAAAAGAATTTGAAAGACTTTATGAATTAGAAAGAAATACTCTTCGTAAAATAGATGAAAGAATAGATCAGCGAGAGAAACAAATCGAAAGATTAAAAAAGAAGAGAACAAGAGCCTATCAAATAACTCCTAATTGGACAGAATTCATCCTGAAACCTTTAATTGAAGAATTAAAAGGATTATTACCAAATGTAGAATTTAAAGATGATGAGAGATATACTCCAATGGGACTATGTTCAAGAGTGTCAATTTTTCCTAAGTACAAGGGTAAAACTATAATGCTATGTATCGTTCCTATGGACATAACAAAAGGAGAAATTGCTTACGAAACTGATAAACAAATTGAGAGCTTTCCTAAAGGTACAATTGGAGAAATAAATGGTATTGGAAAAGAAACTATAATCATTACATCTGCTAAACAAGTTGCATTTTATTTGATAAAAAAATATAATATTGAAATGAAACTTCAATGGTGTTCTTTTTATGAGTTCCATGAGAAATTACAAAATGTAGATGAGTAAAACAATAAAACTAAACTAAAATAATATGAAAAATAAAGTTGTAATTATCAGACAATGGGTAGAAAAAATAATTAACGAAGAAGTTATTGCCCTGGTAGA
>ERZ795048.3287-NODE-3287-length-12206-cov-5.173731_pt1 | contig 12206 bp, 9 predicted proteins | sample MGYA00375132_ERZ795048 | MGnify/ENA primary metagenome ERZ795048 (study PRJEB30177, sample SAMN05720225) | activated sludge metagenome | isolation source: Anaerobic digester | place: Hong Kong | collected 2014-12-17 ...
CGGCTGCTGAAGTTGCCTCCGCTATGGAGATGAAGATATATACTATAGGCATAGGTAAATCCAGAGCGCCTTACCCGTTCCAGACGCCGTTCGGACAGACCGTGCTCCGCGAGGTCGAGTTCAAGATCGACGAGGAGATGATGACCAAAGTAGCCTCGACTACGGGCGGAAAGTTCTACAGGGCTACTGATAAAGATAAACTCGCCAGCATATACAAAGAGATCGATGAACTGGAAAAAACGAAGATAGAGATCAAATCATATAAGCGGTTCCACGAAAAATATCACCTTTTCCTGCTGCCCGCGATATTTTTATTTTTGCTTGCATTGCTGTTCGAAAACACTATATTTCTCAAAAACCCCTAGGGGGAACTCATGGGAAGAAAAATACTCGCTTTTGTCGGCTATGTTCTGATGGCTTCGGCTTTTTATAACGGAATTATGGCTTACGTAAATAAAAATCTGACGGGTCAGATACCAGATATTGAGATCGGGATGGGAGAATTCCCCATGTGGCACCTTCTCGGAGTTCACGCCGTTCTTTTTCTTGTCGGGCTTAGCATCGTCATCATCGCAAGACGTAAGAAGGACAGGTAGAAAATGATTTAAATTAAGAAATGTATAAGAATACAAAAAAATATAATAAATTGATTGTATTGTTATATCTTTACACAATAATGATTTCATTAATATCCTGCTCCGAAAGTAAAAATTATTCAGTAGAATTGATAGACGGAATTAAACATTACTATAACAAGAACGAGCCGTCAGCCAAGAATTCTATTATAAAATACGAGAAGATAAGAACACTTGATCTTGAAGAAATTTATGGTAAGCCTATATACACTATAAATTTTAATTCTCCACATTTATATTTGAATGATAAGAATCAAATAGTCTTACGATTTTGTTACTCTCACAATAAAGATAATTATTTAACCGAACTGAATTGTGATGATGCCTCTTATCAACAGCATAGAATAAAGTATGGTATTGGTCCTGAAGAAATTAAATATTTAGATTTTATGTGTAAATCTGATTCACTGATCATGTGCGGCAATCGCAATAAAATATTAAGCTTAGATAGAGATTTAAATTATATATCTGAATTAAGTAACGGCGAAACCTATGATGATGTAAAAGATATTAGGGATGTTTATGGAATATTCAGTAAAAAACTACTGTGTTATAAATTTATTATTAAACATGTTAAAGGTAATAACCAAGATGCAGAGTTTTGTTTTAATGTCGGATTACATGACGAATATACTTTTCAAGAAAATAAGAGCCTTATTTCTTGCAGTGTGACTGATGAATTTGAAGAAATAAATTATTATTCACTTTTTAGAAAAGTATTTGATGCGGCTTATAGTAAGAATGAAATATTTATTGCCGAATTAGATCCCGAAAAGTACAGGATTCATGTTTATGATCACAAAGGTGATAAAAAATATGTTATAAATAAAAGTTTCAGAAAAATAAAATACCATGAAAATGAAATTGAAATGATAAGCGATAAATTTTTCAAAGTGAGTAAAAGAAAATTAAAACAGCAATACAAGCAGATCATTAAAGACATTTCATCTGATGAGAACGGATATTTGTTTGTACACACTTCTGAAGAGTACAAAGATATGAAAGAGAATGAGCTTACTTATGAAATATTTAAAGATGGAGTATTTATAGATCGTCTTGTGCTTGAATCAAATAATAATGCTGAAAGATTTCTTTTTAGTAAGAATCTCTTTTTTGCGGGTGATAAAATGATCAATATAGGGTATAATAAAGATGGAAATATATTGCTGGAAATTTATAATTATAAGATAGAAGTAGGTGAAAATAGATAAGTATTACATTGAGATATTTTGATTATTGCAAAACGGAAGAAGGACGAATAAAAAATGATTAAAATATTGATAAGATAAACTAATTTGACTATATTTGTATTTGGAGGTTTTCATGAAAACAATTTTGAAAGACAAAACTTCACTCCATTATATATCAAGCGAAGTATTTGTTTCTGATTCTGAAATGAATTCTATTGTGAATAATAAAGAACTTGTCAAATCTATTAAGAAGGGTATAGATGACGCAAGAAAAGGAAAATATAAAATTGTAGAGAAACTCAAACTATGAAGATACGTGATGTAATAAAATTGATCGAAGCTGACGGGTGGTATCTCATAGTAACAAGAGGCAGTCATCGTCAATTTAAACATCCCGAAAAAACAGGCAGAGTTACAATAGCAGGTCACCCCGGAGATGACATTGCTCCAGGTACTCTGAACAGTATATTAAAACAAGCCAGACTTAAGGAGGAAAAATAGTATGCACAGATTTTTAATTGTTATAGAAAAAGCAGGGAATAATTATTCGGCATATTCACCGGACCTTGACGGATGTGTTGCAACAGGAAAGACACGTGAAGAAGCAGAACAGAATATGTATGAGGCTATTCAATTGCATTTACAAGGAATGTTGGAAGACGGTCTGGAAATACCTAAATCCACATCATATGCCGAATATTTAGCAGTCAATTAGCGTAACTGTAATCTACTCCCCGATCACTTTGACCAATACTCTTTTCTTCCTTTTGCCGTCGAATTCGCCGTAGAATATCTGTTCCCACGGTCCGAAATCGAGCTGGCCGTTCGTGATCGCGCATACGACCTCGCGGCCCATGATCTGCCTTTTCATGTGAGCGTCGGCGTTGTCCTCGTATCCGTTGTGTCTGTACTGCGAGTGCGGTTTTTCGGGCGCCAGTTTTTCAAGCCATATTTCATAGTCGTGGTGAAGTCCCGATTCGTCGTCGTTGATAAATACCGAGGCCGTAATGTGCATAGCGTTGACCAGTACAAGTCCTTCTCTGACCCCGCTTTCGTCGATCGCCTGCTGAACTTCGTGCGTTATATTGAGAAACTGGCGTCTCTGTGTCGTATTAAACCAAAGTTCTTTTCTGAATGACTTCATATCCGCTCCGTTGTCAGTTTAAGTTTATATATTTCTCCGACAGCTGTCTCCATAGCGGAAAGTTCGTCGTCTGTCAGAAAATCAAAGTGTTTTTTTCTTTTATTCAAAGAAATACTGCCATCATTTTGAAGGCATAACTGAATGAAAAGGTCTATGAGTCTGTCCGGCATATCGATTATATCCTTAAGGGCAATTTTTGCGCGGTCATAATTAACAAGAAAGTCAAGTTCTTCGGTAAGTTCATTTTCGATCGTACGGACAACAAAATCATAAAGATATTCGGTCTGAACTGTCATATCGGCGAATCTGTAAAATTTATCCGTGCTGTTCAAAACGGTCATAACTCCTCTTTCATCAAGGCTGTATTCTGTCAGCTTCATGATCTTTTTAGAGAAGGATTCGAGAGAATCGTTGTAATCCGCTGGATTTTTTAATATTACGGCGGATACGGGAAACATAAGCCCTGCAGGTACAAGTCCCCTGAGAGATAAGATATTATGGATCAGAAATCTGTGGATCCTTCCGTTACCGTCTTCGAAAGGGTGCAGGAATACAAATCCGTATGAAATGATTCCGGCATGAACTACAGCGGGAACTTTACCTTTTGTCATGTTCAAGTGAGCAGCTTCAAGGCCTTTCATCATGCTGAGCAGATCATCAGGTTTGGGAGATATATAATGGACGATCTCCTTCTGATAAGATACGGTCTGCCCGACATAGTTCTGCGTACTTCGGTAGCCTTTGTCAGCGAACCTGGGATCAACTGTCTTGTTCTGCAGCTCAATAAGTTTTTTTTCACTGCAGAAATCTTCCTGTCCGGCTGTTTCGAGCAGTGAGATAAATCTCTCCGTTCTGGAAAAACCGGGTTTGATGTTCTCTATCTCGAACGATGATTTTGTTTCTTTGTTGTAAAAATAACTCAAAGCTCTTTTCAGCAGTTCGGGAGGATACGATCTGAGCACGTTCTCGCACAATTTATTCAGTTCCGCGGATTCAAATTTTTTCAGCTTTTCGGTTTTTCTGACCGACGGGCAGAAATCTTTATTGCCCGGAAGGTTATTTACGACACGGTGTCTCGGACTTCTTGCACCCGGAGAAACGCTATAATAAAATCCACTGTCAAGAGCTTCTATATAGTTTCCGCTGTCCAGATCATTTAAGGGCAGTCTGACTCCTTTGAAAAATTCATAAAAGAACCAGATCCGACGGGAATACTTTCCGGTGGGTTTCGAGCTGATATAGTCAATTATCTCATCCTTCCCGGCTGCATCAAAAATTAAATTCAGGCAGAGAAGATCGACACCGTCATATTTTAAAGCGAACTCAAGATGGTTTCCCGTACTATCACCCGGCCAGTATTTATGAGGATAGATATCTTCCGTTACATCACCGTTCGTTAATGTCCTCCGTTCACTTTGAAATGATATTCTGGATATGTGCTTAAGGGGAAATGTGCTTATGCTGTACTTACTTATCAGAAAAGAATAACCTGCAATTCTATGTTCCTGACGGTTCGCTCCCATTCAAACTCCGTAAAATTGTTATCGATCGTGTAATATAAATAAAAAATGTCTAAATGTCAAATAAACAGTTATAATGATATAAAATTATGGTAAAACGATTATCATATCTGTGTTTTGATGCTTTTCCAATATAAAATCGGTAAAAACATTATTCAGCTTAATATTCTTGACTAAACGATATGATATTTATTATATTCAATACTCTTTATGTAAAAGATAAAAATAGAAGTTAATTAACCATGGAAGCAATGAGATGAGCGAAATTTCAAAAACCTACGATCCGAACCTGATAGAGGACAGGATCTACGCTGAATGGCTGAAAAAGGGCTATTTCAAAGGCAAAGTAAACAAAGACAAAAAACCTTATACTATAGTGATCCCGCCGCCGAACGTGACTGGGATGCTTACGATCGGCCATGTGCTGAACAACACGCTTCAGGACGTTTTCATCAGATGGCACAAGCTGAAAGGTTTCGAGACCTGCTGGGTTCCCGGGACTGACCACGCATCTATTGCCACCGAGGCAAAAGTTACTGCCATGCTTAAAGAACAGGGTGTAGACAAGAAGCAGATCGGAAGGGAAGCGTTCCTTGATAAAGCGAAGGAGTGGAAGGAAAAATACGGCGGGATGATAATCCAGCAGCTCAAGAAACTCGGATGCGCATGCGACTGGGAAAGAGAGCGTTTCACGATGGACGACGACTATTACAAAGCCGTTATCGACACTTTCGTCGACCTGTATAAAAAAGGTTATATCTACAAGGGCTACAGGCTCGTTAACTGGTGCCCGGCCTCGATGTCGGTAATATCGGACGAGGAAGTTGAGTTTGTTGAAAACAAGGGACACCTGTGGTATTTCAAATATCCGATCAAGGACTCTGATGAGTTCGTTACCGTTGCGACAACAAGGCCGGAAACGATGTTCGGCGATACGGCGGTCGCGATCCATCCGGACAACGCGAAACTGAACCATCTGATCGGAAAAACCGCTGTTCTTCCGCTCGTCGGGCGCGAGATACCGATCATAGCGGACACTCACGCCGATCCGGAAAAGGGAACCGGAGCCGTCAAGATCACTCCCGGGCATGACCCGAACGACAACCTCGTCGGTCAGAGGCACGGACTCGCTGTCATCAACGTCATGAACCCGAACGCTACGCTTAACGACAACGTTCCGGAAAGGTTCAGAGGTCTTGACAGGTACATTGCGAGGAAAAAAGTAGTTGAGGAACTTCAGGAACTCGGTCTTATAGATAAGATAGAACCTCACCTGAACCAGCTCAGCGTCAGCCAGAGGGGAAAGGAACCGATCGAATACCTGATGTCGGAGCAGTGGTATCTGAAAATGTCCGAGCTGGTCAAACCGGCAATTGAAGTTGTTAACAACGGAACCATTAAATTCCATCCCGAAAAGTGGGTTAAAACATACAATCACTGGCTCGACAATGTTCAGGACTGGTGTCTTTCAAGACAGCTCTGGTGGGGACACAGGATCCCGGTATATTACTGTTCGAACCCCGGCTGCGAAAGCGTTAAAATGGTCGGATCGGCAAAGCCGGAAAAATGTGAAAAATGCGGCTCGCCTGAGCATATCCGTCAGGACGAGGACGTACTCGATACATGGGCGTCAAGCTGGATATGGCCGTACGCGGTATTCAGAACTCAGCAGGAGCAGGACTATTTCTATCCTACGGATATTCTCATAACAGGACCGGATATTATTTTCTTCTGGGTAGCCAGAATGATCATGGCAGGTATGGAATATAAGCACGAGATACCGTTCAAAGACGTATATTTCAACGGTATGGTAAGGGACGAGCAGGGCAGAAAGATGTCCAAGTCTCTCGGTAATTCTCCCGATCCTCTCGACGTTATCAGAGAATACGGTGCTGACGCTTTAAGATTTACTATGATAAGGCTTACTCCTGTCGGAAACGATATCTTTTTCTCAAAGGAAAAATGCGATATAGGAAGGAATTTCGCGAACAAGCTCTGGAACGCGGCAAGATTTTTGATGATGAACAAAGATAAAAACCCGGATGTCAAACAGGTATGTCATACCGAGCAGATCGAGGATAAATGGATCAATTCCAGGCTGAATCATACTATCGAGACAGTCGAGGCAAATGTAAAGACTTTCCAGCTTAACGAAGCTTTGAAAGCCATCTATGAATTTCTGTGGAACGATTTCTGCGACTGGTATATCGAGATGGCCAAGTCAAGGTTTCAGTCCGAGAACGAGGAGGAAAGGATCTCCGTACTCGAGAACGCTTTTTACAATTTCGATATAGCTTTAAGGCTGCTTCACCCTTTCATGCCGTTCATAACAGAAGAACTTTGGAAATGGATAGCGGACAGAAAAGAGGAAGATTCTATCATGCTGTCATTTATACCTGAACCGGACGGATCGCTTATCGATGTTGAAGCAGAAACTATAATGGAAACGGTAAAAGAACTGATCGGTAAGATAAGGATTATCAGGGCTGAGAACAACATACCGCCTTCCAGGACACTCAAGCTTGTTCTTAAGACTGAGAATGAAGATCTTAAAAAATTCACTTCGGTTATAAAGTTCCTGGCGAAGATCGAGGATATTACCTTTGACAAAAATGCTGACAAACCTAAACTCTCGGCTTCAGAGATGGTTAACGGAATTGAGCTTTTCATACCGCTTGAAGGAATAATTGACCTCGGTGCCGAAAAAGAAAAGATCGAAAAAGAGATCGCAAGACTTGAGGGGATAAATACGGGAATCAACAAAAAACTGTCTAACGCGCAGTTCGTTTCCAACGCGCCCGAGGCTGTAATAAACAAGGAAAAGGAAAAACTGAATAATAATATAGAGTCCATTGCCAAACTAAAAAACAACCTCGAGAACTTCCTGTAAAGTTATCTGATGGGAAAAAAACTCATAATACTTCTGGCCTCCCTTGTCACTCTGCTTTCAGGCATCGATACAGAAAGTTATGAGGCGGTTCAGATAACTACCGAACATTCGGAGGAAACTTCTTTAGCCGTAAAGAACTCAAATGAGATATATTTCGCTTCTGACAGGTACGGAAATTTCGATGTCTTCAAAAAAGACCTGAAAACAGAAAAAGTTACCCGCATTACTTCGCAGCCTTCGAATGAGTATCCCGCTTTTTACGGTAAAAAACTTCTGATGATCTCGGACGAGACCGATGTTTACGGCAATATTTACGAGCTTGAAGATAATGGTTCGCAAAGACTGCTCTATCACTCGGTCGGCGCGGAAAAAAGTCCCTTTCTGAAAGGTTCAGATCTGTATTTCACTTCCGGCGGTAAACTGGGCGTAATAAAAAGGTCAGGGAAAAAGCAGTCTTTCACAGGTTCAGATATAGGAGAAAAAGCCGTGCTTTCGGGCACGGACCTAATCTATTCGGTTTCAGGGGACATTTACGGTTTCTCCAATATTTTTGTTTCCAGAATGGAGAACGGAAAATTATCCGAGCCGGTACAGGCTACATTCGGTACAAAGATCATAACAGGATTAAGCGCTCCGCCTGACGGTTCATATATCGTCTATTCGGCGATTACCGGTGATACCAACGGCGACCTGCTGCTCGATATAAAGGACAATTCAGTTCTCTACAGGATCGATAAGGACGGGGAGTATTATTCCGATCCGATGCAGCTTACCCCGGAGTCATATTCGTCGAAAGATCCGGCCATTACGCCCGAAGGCAGAATTTATTTTATCTCGGACAGAATGGGCAGCAGCGATATTTGGTCATGCGGGAACGAAGGAATAATCCCCGACCTCAACGATTTTACTGCACAGGCTGAACTTTCGGAGAGGCTTTTTGACGAATATACGGCGAAATCGGCACTTTCCACAATAACAGGTTCTACCGGTACACAGTACTCAGAACTTCTGAGCAGCGCGCTTCTGTCATACAACAGGACGATCTCATTCCAAACCGGAAGTGTCGAGGCCCGCGCTGAAGTATATTTCAGGATAGCGGAGATATATGAGATCCAGAAAAAATATGCTCAGGCCGAATCAATATACAGGATCATCATCAGCAGGTATGCCGGCGACGAGATCATATCGTCTCAGGCTGAAATAAAAAGGATCAGCGTCGAATTAAAGAGAAGAAACATCCCCGAAAATGTTTACGGATACGAGATAGACGAATATATCAGATACTTAAATTCGCTTGCAGAAAAGTACAAGTCGAAAGACGCTCTGAACAGCATTTATCTAAAGATCGGGCGGATATATTTCTTTCTCGGGAGATACACAACGGCGGGAAGTTATTTTTTGAGGTGCAGAACGAATGCGGACGGTACAGATGATCCTGAAAGCCTGTTCAGTCATTCACTTTCGACTTTGGGTGAAGGTAATGCGGCTGCTTCGGAAAGCATGCTTGACATATCCGTCAGGCAGGCAGAAAGCCCTGAAGACCGTGAAAGGTATATAAGTTCGTACTTCGAATTATCCGAGCAGACTGGTACGATAAGGAACAGGATCTACAACATAATCACGAATGAAAGTATCTCTGACGAGATCAGATCTTACGCCGGTCTAAAGGACGGTGATATGAAGGCGAACTTCGGGGATAGAGCTTCGGCCTACCGGGAAGTAAAAAAATATTATGTTAAAAAGCCCGATAATGTTACTCTGAAGAGATTTTCCGCCCGGGCAGATCTGAAACTTTCTGAAATTCTGGCAGAAAACGGTTATGAGGACGAATCGGAAGGACTTCTTAAATATATGACGGACAGTTACAGAGGGATCGACTATGACCTCTATTCGATAGCAGCAGGAATAAAACTCTCAGAAATATATCTGGAACGCGCCGAAAAATTCACATCCCGCAAGCTTTACGACAACGCACTTCTAACCTATACATCCGCTTATGAACTGGACAGCAGGAACGCAAAGATCATAAGAGGGATAGCTGACTCGTATTCAAACCTCAATAAAACGGATGAAGCGGTCAGGTTCTTTTCAAATCTGTACAACAGTAACACCAACGATGCGTATTTGAATTACGCGATGGGTTACTCCTACTCGCTCAAAGGTGCTGTAAAAAGGGACATGACCGAAGCGGTGAATTACCTGAACAGGGCTCTTGAACTCGACAGCGGCCTTAAGTACGCTTATCTGACACTATCATTCTGCCACGAAGCTCTTCATCTGATCGTGCTCCGGGAGGAATCGGAAGATGATGACAGGAACTTTTTTCTAAAAACGCTGGACTACATAACGGGACCGTTCAAATTTATTCTTGAAACAGTCAATATTATCGAAGATACAGATACGGACCATACGGAGACCGCTATATCCCTGCTGGGAAAAGGCCTTATCCTCTGTCAGAAAGAAAGCGACAGGGAACTTGAGATGAAAATGAAGCTCAATCTGGCGAACAATTATTATAATATGGGTGAATATGCAAGAAAGCAGGCTCTTTTCTATTATCTGGAAGTCATAAACGGCGGATATGAATTTTCATCCTCTCTGCAGAAAGCGATGATCTATGAAAGGACTGGGCACTGCATGTTCACCGCCGATGATGAAGCTGCTGTCGAATATTATGACAAAGCGCTTGAGATATACAAAAATATCAACGACAGGAAAGGCGAACTGAGGGTATCGATGAGAACGGCGCTTCTTTATCTCACTAAAGAGGATAAGGAGGGCGACATGATCGGCGGGGACGAAGCTTTCAGCAGATATTCCGAGATAATTCTCAAGCTGAAAAGCGAGGACAATCCTGAGGCGGTCAGCCTGATCAAGAGGAACAGCGCCTTCGCAAAACTTGTCGATCAGGAATATGCAGCCTCAGCGGGGATCATCGATGAAATATTTGACAATGAACCGGATTTTACTGACGAAAGAACTAAAAATAATATGATTGTTCTGAATTTTCTTGGGCTTGATATCCCGGTATGGAAGCTGGATCTTGTCATAGGATCGCAGTATTCGGAAGGGTTTGAAGGAACTGACGAACTGGCGCTTTTATACGCGATGCAGGCGTCGAACTATCATTTCATAAAAGACTTCAACAAAGTCTCCGAATACCTCAAAAATAAAGCCGAAGTGTTCAGAAAAAAGGGAAACAGGCTCGCTTTAAGTCTGATAGAGAACAGGCTGGGTATAGTTGAATATTACAGAAAGAACTGGAAAGAGAGCGTAAAGAGGTTCGAAAATTCAAAAGAAGCCTGTCTCGAGCTCGAGCTCTACGGCGCAGCACTGGAGAACGAGAATAATATCCTGAAGGCTATGCTGAGCGGATCACGAATAATGAAATTATCCGATCTGCATGCCGCTGCGGCCGATACTATGGTTCTTTCGGTCTCAAAAACAGCATCGGATGTTTTCAGCAGGTCAGAAAACCTGAACCTTAAAGGAGCCATCAACTACTCGCTGTTCAAAACTCTGGTCACGGGACAGCCTGCAGAAAAATATCAGGCTTTCAAATATCTTGACAGATCAATAAGGGACCTGACGGCGGCCGACTCTGTCATATCAGCCGTAAAAAGATCGTCAGAACAAAAGAACAGCATCTCAGCTGCGATACTGTTCAACCTTTCAGCGGCTCTGAGTGAAAGCGGCGACCTTGAGCGCTCTATTAAGGTTTTTGAGAACGGAAAGGCATTTTCAGACCTCACCCGCGACAAGCTCCTGAAATGGAGATATCTGCTGAGGGCGGGCGACGTAGCACAGGAGCCTGGTCAAAAGCTCGAATACTGGACAGAGTCGGAAAAAATTCTCTCGGAATACCTTCCCTCTACGGCGGATTATGAGCTTATCACCGGCTGGAGAGAAGACATCAGACCGCTTTATGACAGGCTGATATCGTGGTATTTAAAAAACAACGACCCTTTCACCGCTATGAACTACGCCGAAAGGTACAAAAGCAGGATACTACTAAATTATTACTCCAGCAGGTATATCGACTATAAAGAACAGCTCCACCAGATACATATTAAAAAGATAAGGTTCAACAACGAGGAGATAATCCGTTACAGGCAGAACGCGGAAATAATGAGGAATAAAGACCCTGTAAAGTACGCAAAAACTATTGAAGAATACGAAGAACAGGCTGATTTTTATGAAGAAGAGCTCAACGAGATATACAGCCAGATAAAAAGATCGAACGATGAGAGGCTGCTTCAGTTCGTCAGCATAGAAGACATAGACGAAGAGTCCCTTGATGAGATAACAGGTGAATATAAAGCAGTTCTGAGCGTTTATTCAATGCCTGACAGAGATTTTTATTTTCTGAAAAGCGCCGGATATATCAGATTTGCGGAAACAGCGCCCGGCGAGGCTGAAAAGATATATGAGATATTCTCGAAGGAGCTTGAAGATACGGAACATCTTTTCATAATACCGGATCCTGAGAGCGGTTCGTTAACGGATTACTCAATGAGCCCGGAATATATTCCCGACCACCTTATAGTGACTGTTATTCCTACGGTCAGGAGCTTAAAGACCGTTACTGAGAACGCCAATATTAACTATTCCGAGTTTAAGAAAGCATCGGAGATAAAGATTAAGAATGAAGACATGGCTCCCGAGTTCGAGAACGGCGGTATAATTTACTTTGACGTTCCGGTCGTATGAGGAATAGGAAACACGCTTGAAAAGCCGATGTCGTTCGGAGGCAACACCTTCAGGGTAAAAGATATCCTTAAGTATAAGATACCCGCCTACGCCGTTTTAACATGCGGGACAGAAAAG
>ERZ795048.3289-NODE-3289-length-12202-cov-6.977031_pt1 | contig 12202 bp, 12 predicted proteins | sample MGYA00375132_ERZ795048 | MGnify/ENA primary metagenome ERZ795048 (study PRJEB30177, sample SAMN05720225) | activated sludge metagenome | isolation source: Anaerobic digester | place: Hong Kong | collected 2014-12-17 ...
GCAGGTCCATATGATTGAACATCAGCTGGGAGCATATACAGACTGTGCTCACGGCATGGGGCTTGCTGCCATCTCACTGCCATACTACCGTTATATATCTCCATACGGAATTGATAAATTCGTCCGTTTCGCAACTGAAGTATGGGGCATATCCTCCGAAGGGAAAACAAAAGAAGATATTGCAAAGGAAGGGCTCGATGCACTGGAGGCATTCACAAAAGAATGCGGCATAGTAACTTCACTGAAAGAGCTTGGAGCGACAAAGGAGATGCTTCCAAAAATAGCTGAATCAACAATTATTATCGGAAGCGGATACAAAAAACTCACTGCTGAAGAAGTACTGAATATTCTTGAAGCCTGTTTTTAATTACAGATTATCAAATCCCGGCAGCGAGGTTTAATGCACTGTTACCGGGATTGATACACCATATTAAAAACTGATCATATTTTTATCAGCTTCCTTCCCGTTAAACTCTCTTATCCAGCCAGTTGCCAGAGAATAGACAGCTCACCTGAAAAGGCCTGATTCAATTTTGCTTCATGAAGTGAACAATAAAATTATACCGGTAATTATTCCTGAATATATAGTTCGGTGTAAAACATAAAAATCATTGGGGCTGTCCCAAAAGTATGGCTCGTCATCACGAGGAGGCCGGAGGACGACGTGGTGATCTGTTTTTGATCTCTTTATAGTATTATGGATTTAATAAAAAGTTAAATTAAACACTATTTATATGTTACAGATTGCCACTGCGCTTTGCGCCTCGCAATGACATTTTCTTTTCAATCAGCCTCAAACAGAACATTTTCACCTGAAGCAAGTTAAGAGATAAATACTAAAATCATGCAATAAATCCTGCATATTTATCTAAAATTATTCTGTATGTTGTAGAATCAGGCAACTATAAAGAGGATCGGATATTTACAGAACAACACTTCACCTGTATATTCACAGCATCTCGATGAGATAATTTATAAAGATATAAGGAGAAATAAGCATAATGAAGAAAGGTAAAATAAATCCTTCATTAATAATTCTTACAGCTTTAGCTGCGGCGCTCTTTATAGTAACGGGATGCGATAAAACCGAAAAGCAGGTTGAGATAAAACCGTTAAGTAAGGATGCATATCTGACATTTAAACTCAGTGACAGGATCACCATACAGGAAGTGCGTTATAAAAACAGGTTCGGCATAACCATTGCCGCTCATATGTACCTTCCCAAAAATATCGATAAGAGCAAAAAATACCCTGCCCTTGTTATAGGTACACCTTATGGCGGAGTAAAAGAACAGGGAGCCGGTATCTATGCTCAGAATCTGGCGGAAAGAGGCTTTGTGACAGTGGCCTTTGATGAGTCTTTTAACGGGGAGAGCGGCGGCAGCCCGAAAGATGTTTCTTCACCTGGAATCTTTGTTGAAGACTTCAGCGCAGGAGTTGACTTTTTAGGTACACGTGAATTTGTGGATCGCAACAAAATCGGAGCAATAGGAATCTGCGGCAGCGGTGCCTTTTCTCTTACAGCAGCACAGGTTGACAGGAGAATAAAGGCCGTTGCCACTGCAAGTATGTATGACATGAGCCGTGTTCTCCGTTACGGCTGGAAAGATTCCATGACAGAAGAACAGCGCAATAAAATTCTTGATAAGCTTGGCGAGCAGCGATGGAAAGATTTTGAAAAGGGAAAACCTGAAGCACCTGACGGATTCCCGAAGACAGCTCAGGAGAGTATACCGGAAGGGCTTGATCCTATTACAAGCGAGTTCTTTGAGTACTACGGCATGAAGCGCGGGCATCATCCCAATACTGTACCGAACTTTACTGTGACAAGTACAATGGATTTTATGAACTTCCCGCTTGTAAACAATATAAAATCTATTTCGCCAAGACCGATACTTCTTATAATAGGCGAGAAGGCACACTCAAGATATTTTACTGAAGATATCTATAAGATGGCAGCAGAGCCTAAAGAGCTGGTTATTGTTCCGGGAGCAAGACATATAGACCTCTACGACAGAACAGACATGATTCCCTTTGATAAACTGGAGTCATTCTTTAAAAAGAATCTGAAGTAGGCTGTTGATATTGAGCACAGACAGATATTCCTGTAAGGAAGATCTGTCTGTGTACGTATTAGTCCCCCGGGGGGAATCCGGCTATGCCCTCCGGGTTTGAATAACATTACAGATAAAAAAACAGAATACATAACTTTAAAACTTTCGAGAAAAACAGATATGTCTAAAATATTTATCACGGGCTCATCAGATGGACTCGGGCTGCTGGCAGCCAGGATGTTACTTGAAAAAGGGCACAGGGTAGTCCTTCACGCCCGCAGCAAAAAACATGCTGATGATATTATTGCACAGGAACTGTTGCTTAAACTGTGTGAGCAGCTCACCGGTATCCGTTTCCCTACCCTATCTGCCGGGTAATACAAAGGAATAGGAAGAATCCCTTAAAAAAGAATTTACAGCTGACTACGGGTTCTTTTCTGCTTGAAAACTCTCCTTTATTTAATTATTCTTTGATAAAGCAGCCTTGAAATAAGCTGTCATGGCGGTTTTCCAGAAAGGAAATACCGGCAATTCATAGTATTAATTCAGGGAAAGTTTAATTTATCCTTTCCGAAGAATGAAATAATTGTTACACCTAAAAGGAGGTCCACATGAAATTATTATCATTATTTTCTTTCTCAAACACTCTGTCAGCAGTAAAAAATTTCAAAGTCAGAAAAGCGGGGAACAGAATCTTTTTTATTTTCCTTATAATGCTTATAGCGATTTCTTTCACGTCATGTAAATCATATGATACAAAATTTAAAACTGCGCAGGACACCATTCTTTACGCGGTACGAACTGACGCTTTATTCAGCTATCGCGATACGGTCCATTTCTACCTGAACGGAAAAAAAATTACAGAAATCAAACGGGATTCATATGTTGCGGTTCACCTTAAACCGGGAAAGTATTCTGTACGCTATAAGGTCACAGCAAGTGACGGAAAGGTTTTAATGGATAAGGATTATGGTCCCCATGTTTTTAAACCGGGAGTGGCTTACGGATCAGCAGTAATCTTTGCCTTCTTCTGGCATCCACCTTTTGACTTTTATGATACAGATATTCAGGGGGCAAAACGCGTAAGTCCCAATCTGCAGGAGGAGATAGATCTGAGAAACAAAGTAAAGCCGCAATAGCATGATGTTATTTTAATGGACAGCACTTAATAACTTTCGTGCGGCATGCGGACAACCTGCCGGGTTACTAATGTATTGTCGCACGAATAAGCGAATTCGCCAACCTCCATCCCTAAACTTTTAATAAAAAACATTTTACTTTTTTTAATATAAAATCAATATTTATTCCTTAACTTATTTCATGTTAAAAAAGCTCTATTACCCCCGCCGCGAAGCGGCGGGGGTATATATTTCTTTATTTTTTACACCAAAATATATCTTTAGGAATTATTACTGATATAAAATAAAAAAACATACTGATAAGCAGAATTAATTATTCTTAAATAATTCAGGTTTTTCTTATCCGTGAAGAGGTGACTCAGCCCCCTTCACAGTAATACAGCCACACCATCTTAACAGGAGAAAGTATAATGAAACGAAAAATATTATTAACACTTGTCATTATTTCAGCAGCAATAATCGGTTGTACCGGTATTGGCAAAGTTCAGGATGATCGTCAGGGAGAGTCAAAATCTGTTGCACAGGTACTGAAAACTCCTGAATATGACAGGGTAATACAGGTATACGGAACAATCCGTGAGCTTGGAATCCGCAACAGTAAATCCTTTCTTCTGGAATCGGAAAACAAATCGCTCAATGCCTGGTACGGAATGATGGTAGATGATAAACACAAACCGCAGCCGGATGTTGATATAAGAAATTTCAGGAACAGTGACCAGGTAATCCTTACAGGAGCACTTAAAGATAAAGGAAGATATGTTTTAAAAAACCATTTCTGGATTCATTCAATCAGAAAAAAATAACAACAATAATTCCTAAATATATATTTTAGAGTAATAAGCAAAGATTATATATCTCCGCCGCCTTCGGCGGCGGAGATAATAGAGTATTTTTTACCCGAAATAAATTAAGGAATTAATACTGAAACAATAATAAAATTAATAAACTCAAGGAGTATTTGCCAATGAAAGATACTGAAACAGAGATGAAAAAAGACACCCTGTTTCCGGTAATAATGTTTTTTGTCTGGATAATCGGAGCTACAACTTCCGCATTCATTTATAAAGGAGAAGTTGCCATCTTAATCCTGCCCTTTAAAACGTGCCTTCTTATAAGTATCGGCGCGGGAATTCTTATGGGGATTGCAACAACGATACGTTATAAAATGCCTCTCTCTGCATTAATCAAAAATATCATTTTAGGACTTCTGTCAACAGTTCCGGTATTCCTTGCAATCATATGGTATATATCGGTCAGAGATTCATTCTGGCGGATTGAATCAGTTCTCCCCATTGCTGTGGGGATGATCCCCTTTGCCCTATTGGCTTATATTCTTTACCTGAGAAGATGGAGAGCAGAAGTAAAAGCAGAGAAAACCGCCGAAGCGAAAAAAATAAATAAGGAAAAAGGATAATACTATGTCTATACTGAAAAAAGAAGATATGCAGGCTGTTGAACTCAAAATAGAAACTGCAAAAAATGTAACCAAACATACCGCGATTACCGGCAATGAGGGCTGGAAAGGATGGTCCATGAGGATTTTCACACTGGGCAAGGATGGCCATACACCACGCCACAGCCATGACTGGCCTCATATCAATTATATCATCAAAGGTGAAGGGACTCTTCTTGTTGACGGTAAAGAGCAGCCGGTAAAACCGGGAGACACAGCCTATGTTAAAGGCGGAGAAGAACACCAGTTTAAAAACACGGGAAATGAAGAGTTCTCCTTTATATGCATTGTTCCGGAAGAAGGGGATAAGTAAGTTTTAATTAACTGCTGCAGATGAAAAGCCGGGCTGCAGGAGGGGTATACTTTTCCGCTCCCGGCACTTATCCCGTACCCCGGCAAATATCTGAAATATTTTTTAATCAGCCGAGATATGCACGCACAGCTATTGAAAACTCCTCCTGCGAATACCTGAATTCCTTTTCCTTCTCCGGGAACTGCCTGTCAAATTCCTCAACCGCTCTTTGATCCAGATCAAAAACTTTACTGTAATAAAACTTCCAGCTTTTACCTTTAAAAACACCCGGTTTCAGTTCCAGCACCAGCTGCCCGTATGGATACTTCCCTTCACTATTACTTATATTATAATCTATTGAATTTTTAAACCCGTGTTTACAGTAATTATGCGGATGACCCAGTATTATTATTGCAGCTGCCCCATTTTTAACAGCTATCTCTTTCGTATGATTTATCAGCGATGTGCCGATCCCCTGTCTCTGATATCCGGGAAGAACTGTTAATGGCCCGAATGTAAGCGTCTCAAGCCTGTTATTGTTTTCATCCATAACACAGGATTTTGAATACATAATATTCCCGACAATTTTATTATTAACTTCAGCGACAAAATCCATTTCAGGCATAAAATCAGGGTGATCACGTATAACATGAACAAGGTAGTGTTCATCACAGCCCGGCACATTTAAATTCCAGAAAGCTTCCCGTGTCATTTCTTCAACAGTTCTATAATCATTTTCATTTTCTCTTCGGATAGTTACTTTCAATCTGTTCCTCCCTGATATAACGATATATTAATTCCCTCCTTGCATGAATAATGATATTTCATTTCATTTCAACCGCTTTTTGTTCAGAGGACTTTCCTTAAAATAAATTTTAACGGATATAAATATTATTCTTTATAAAAAATAAGAACCTTTCGATTAAAAAACAGTCAAAGGTATAAAAGAAAAGCTTCCGGAAATACTTTTACAGGTATAATTCAGCCGGAAGAGGGAGAGTCGAACATGAAAAAGACAGTTTATTTAACATTAGTTTTTCTGTTATTTATGAATATAAGCATATGGGCCTCTGTGGCTATTGTGAACCACGGCAGCTATGAAAACGATGACGTTAAATTCACTATAACCTACAACTGGGGAAACTCCACACCGACGCCGGAAAGAGCAGCAGTACACTTCGCAGATGTCCGCTTTGAAATCGAATCGAAAAAGGGCTTTAATATTTACAATAAAACATATTTTATTTTTGAAGGGAGAGATTACATCTTCAACTCCGACGAAATTAGAAATCACTTTTATAAAGAAGGTTACCGCGAGTTTGACAACAAAGACCTTAAAAATGGAACTGTCATAAAACTTGTGTATGAATTAAGAAAAAAGGGTTCCGAAAAATATATCCAGACCCGCAAAGTGGAGAAGAAATTTAAACTTCTTCTGTCTGAAAATCAGAGCAAGTCAGAAAATATTATAAAGATTGTTGAATTAAAAAAATAGATCTTAAACAATATCAGGGGTCACAGGCAACTAAGAAAGTCATGACACCTTAATTTGTGGTGTCATGACTTTAATGAATGCAGGGATAGTGTTCATATAATATTTTCAAAAAAATAATTATCAGTGGTTCTGTTCTTTTACCTTTTTATTACTTTTCCAGAGGATCGATTTGATTTTTCTCCCCTGGGCGCTATACCTGTATTCCCATCCGTCCTTCATGCCGTTATTATAGGTTATTGTGCATTTCTTTTTTTTGCCCGGCATGTTATAGTATTCTGTTTCAACACCGTGCGGCTTTCCACTGACCCATCCTGTTTTATAATGTACAAAACCGCTTTCATAGTACCAGTGACCTGTTCCATGTTTCTGTCCGTTCACGAACGGAACCCTTCGTGCTTCCTTTCCGTTCTTATGCAGAGGAACCCAGTATCCTGTAAAACCGGCGAAAGGCCCGGTGCGTTTTATGTTGCCCGACACGGCACCCGAATTATTGTTGCCTGAACCTGAATTTATTGATCCGGATACACTGCCCCGTTTTATAAGATCCGGCTTATTGCTTGTATGCCAGTACAGGTAAAGGTGACTCCCTTTCTGCCTTACATCGTATTTTATTTTTTGAATATGCTTCCATGAATCGATCTGAATCACAGGCTTTGAACCACTGACCACCTTCCAGTGTGCAACATATTCACCTCGTTTACTGCTCCATATCGTATGATTTTCTTTAAATACTAATTCGCTGCCATAATTTTTCACCCACCCTCCGTGAGTGCTCCACTTGCCGACAATCATCTTTTCGAGATTTGAAGATGCAAATGCCGCAGCTGATATAAAAATAAAAGCTGTTATCAGTGTAGAAATGATTTTAATTTTTTTCATGAGATACTTCTCCGTTTACATTTTTACTTCAGATATATCAGATGTTCATTAAGAAGACATTGCAAGGATTTTTTAAAAAAACAGGGTATATGCAGGATGCAGTTCAGGGTCTCTTGTCGTTTACCTGTATCAGTATACTCTCATCCATCTCCCTGATGCAGTAACTGCCATCCGGATGCAGATCAACTTCAGCGGCAATAAAAGATACTTTATTTTCGTTAACAAACAGATCCAGTGCCGCAATATTGCCTGACGGATTTTTCTTTATTGAAACTTCTGTTATCAATCCGGCAGGGAGCTCAACAAGTTCCCTGTATCTGAAAATACTCTCCGGACTTTCTACTATATTAACAGGAGGCATATCCATATTTATGAACAACCCGAACTCATCATCATCCTGATATGTCATCAAAGAAAAAGTCTTACCATTTTCAAGATGAATATCGACCCGGGCACATTGTAAATACTCTATATCAGGACTGTACCACTGAACAGGATCTTCCGAAAGTGCCATTTCAACGCAATCCCATTTAACTGCGGCCTCCCCTTTAAGTTGAGAAAACCCCTTCTCTATCTGCTTAATCCATTCTATCATTGCAGCCTTTAATAACAGATAACTGTTCAATAAATAATAAAGAAAACCTTTACATTTTATCAGATTAAAATAAACTTTCTGTCAATAAATATAACTTTAATCTTTAAAGACACTTTACTGAAAGGCTCAAAGCAAATACAGGTTGACATACAGTTTATATCAGTATTTATAATTATCGCATTTAATGTGATTGAAACAATACCTTTCTGTCATTGCGAGGAGCCCTTCGGCAGGCTCAGGATAAACTTCGTGACGTGGCAATCTGTTCTTTTTTAAACAGTATGCGATGTACAGGGATGCAAAGAACGGTCTTCATCCTCTTTTGATCATTCGCAATTTCAGTTTCAGGAGCTGCAAATATGCCCGAAAGAAATAAAAAATCCCCCTCCCCTTATAAGCTACTGATCGCGGCAACCCCCTTTGGCGGGGACCTTGACAGCATTAAATCACTGACAAAACAATATGACTATTCAATTGATGAATTACAGGGAGCAATCGACTTCCTTGCTGACGGGACCACCTCTGCGCTGGAACAGCAATGCTCAAAAGAGGCGATAAATTATCTGAATATGCTGATAGACGGGCAGAAATTTATAAACAAACACCCGAAGCGTTAGCTGCCGGGAGTCTGAACCGGAAACAGGAATAATGGGAATTCTGACAATAAAAGATGAAATGCGACGCCGAATCACTTCAACGCCGCACTTTTATCTTCATAAACCTATCGTTACTATTTCAAGCGCCCGACATCTTAATCATTCAATGTCAAAGCGGTCCGCGTTCATCACCTTGCACCATGCTTTAACAAAATCAGTGACGAATTTTTTTTGTGAATCATCACATGCATAAACTTCTGCAATCGCGCGGAGCTGGGAGTTAGACCCGAATACAAGGTCAGCGCGTGTACCGCTCCATTTAACTTTACCGGTAACACGATCATAACCTTCAAACAGATCTTTATCCCCCGATGAGGGTTTCCATCCTGTACCCATATCCAGAAGGTTCACAAAAAAGTCACTGGTAAGCGACTCAACACGATCTGTGAAAACACCATGTTTTGTCTGTCCAAAATTTGTACTAAGGACACGCATCCCCCCGACAAGAACCGTCATCTCAGGAGCTGTAAGTGTCAGCAGCTGGGCCCTGTCCACAAGCAGCTCTTCAACATGTTCTGCATACCCTGATTTTGCATAATTCCTGAATACGTCAGCCAGCGGTTCAAGGACCGCAAAAGATGCTGCGTCTGTCTGTTCCTGTGATGCATCCGTACGCCCGGGCGTAAACGGCACCTTAACTTCATGACCTGCGTTTTTTGCAGCCTTTTCAACAGCAGCGCTGCCGCCAAGAACAATCAGATCCGCTAGAGATATCTTCTTCCCTCCTGACTGAGCTGAATTAAACTCTTTCTGAATTTTTTCAAGGGAATCCAGTACTTTCTTCAGCCTTGCGGGCTCGTTGACTTCCCAGTTCTTCTGCGGTTCAAGACGGATACGGGCACCGTTTGCACCACCCCGTTTATCCGACCCCCTGAAAGTAGACGCGGAAGCCCATGCAGTAGAGACAAGCTCAGAGATCGAGAAGCCTGACGCGATGATTTTATCTTTTAAGGATTTAATATCCTTCTCATCAACAAGCTTATGATTTACGGCCGGAACAGGGTCCTGCCAGATCAGCTCCTCCGCCGGAACTTCTTTGCCAAGGTAACGTGAACGAGGTCCCATATCGCGATGAGTCAGCTTAAACCAGGCACGGGCAAAGGCATCAGCAAATTCCTCAGGATTCGCGAGATAACGTCTTGCTATTTTTTCGTAAACCGGATCAAACCTGAGAGAAAGGTCAGCTGTGGTCATCATTGGACGCACCTTTTTAGACGGATCATGGGCATCAACAACCATATCTTCATCATCAACATCTTTCGCAAGCCATATATGAGCACCTGCCGGGCTTTTGAAAAGCTCCCACTCATACTTGAAAAGCACCTTCAGATACCCCATGTCCCAGTTGGTGGGGTTCGGCTTCCATGCTCCCTCAAGGCCGCTGCTTATAGTGTCGCCACCTTTACCGCTTTTGTAAGAGCTTTTCCACCCCAGCCCCTGCTCTTCAACCGGTGCAGCCTCCGGTTCCGGTCCCACGAACTTTGCATCACCAGCTCCATGGCACTTGCCGAAGGTATGCCCCCCGGCCACAAGGGCGACAGTTTCCTCATCGTTCATAGCCATTCTGGCAAATGTCTCACGAACGTCATGTCCCGACGCAACCGGATCCGGGTTACCGTTGGGCCCCTCGGGGTTTACATATATCAATCCCATCTGTACAGCGGCAAGGGGATTCTCAAGCTCGCGCTCCCCGCTATAACGCTTGTCTCCAAGCCACTCACTTTCATTGCCCCAGTAAATATCTTCTTCCGGCTCCCATATATCCTCCCTGCCGCCGCCAAAACCGAAGGTTTTAAAACCCATTGACTCAAGCGCGCAATTCCCGGCCAGGATCATAAGGTCGGCCCATGAAATACTCCGGCCATACTTTTTCTTAACGGGCCAGAGTAAACGGCGGGCCTTATCAAGGTTCACGTTATCAGGCCAGCTGTTCAGCGGTGCAAAGCGCTGAGAGCCGGAACCGGCACCTCCCCGGCCGTCCCCCATACGGTAAGTCCCTGCGCTGTGCCAGGCCATGCGGATAAAAAGCGGACCATAGTGCCCCCAGTCTGCCGGCCACCAGTCCTGCGAGTCCGTCATCAGTTTATACAGATCATCCTTGATCGCTTTTAAATCCAGTTTTCCGAACTCCCTGGAGTAATTAAATTCTTCATCCATGGGGTTACTCATTAAAGAATTCTGATGAAGAATTTTAAGATTTAACTGGTTCGGCCACCAGTCACGGTTTGACATACCTCTTGCAGCTGTGCTTCCCGTTACCGGGCATTTACTGTTCTCTTTCATAAAGTTATACCTCTTCTATACATTTTATAAATATTTAAAAATAGATTTGTCTGATTTTTAACTATTTGTTCAGCATACTCATAAAAGAGGCAATAGTCAAATAAACCTGATTTTTCACAGTATATTAAGGTAACAGTATTCCTAATTTAAATCAGAACCACCGGCAGAAGCATAAACCGTCAGGTATGGAGTTGTGTTAAAAATTTATTTTGTGAGCATCAGAGGTTATGTATTAACAAACACCTAAAAGTAATCTTTTAATTCAGGCGGTCTGTCTTTAATGGTTCCTTTAATTTTCAGCGGAGCTCTTTCCGAAAATCCCGCCATGAACGGTTCCCCTTTTAAACCGACCCTGATGATCATTTTACAGCTTTGAGGCAGGTAAACGATTGACCATAATGTCCCCATCATCAATGAGTAATTCTCCATTGCCGGCCCGTTTTTTACCCGGCCCATAAAGTTAAGGACGTCTCTAAAACCGGCATCCGGATTGCAGGCCTGAAAACCCTCAACAGCTTTAACACGCCGTTTGCTGTTGGGCATTACACTGACCCCCTCCTCTTTATTGTCCAGACTTTGAAAATGGTTAGCCGCTGTAAGGAAACCCTTTGAAGAATGATCTTTTCTCACGACAACTTTGGGAGGAGATACCTCAACAACCGCGATATTGCCCGATTTATCAGCCAGAGCGTAATTGACAGGAGTTGTATGCGGCACCTGTTTCAGAATCCTCACTGCTGAATCAACGTCAGCGGCTCTTTCAAGCACGCCACGGACTATAACCGGAATGCTGAGCCCGCCGGGATTGTGATAATTCCTGTTACTGCTGATGCCTGCAATTGCAATCGACAGGCCCTTTTCATTAATACCTGAATACGCGCCGAATATCGATGCTGTCATTGAAAGAGAAGCAAAGCGGGTACTCATCCCTTTATGGGCGGCAAGTATGCCGTCAACAAGTGTGGGTGCCCAGTCATAATTTCTCGCCAGCAGAGGATGCCTTCCTGACCTTAATAATATTGTGCAACTGCCGATGGCAAAATGAGCACCGGCAAAGGAGTAAACATCATCCTCGCTGTAAGGGCTGTATTCGGCAAATGCCTGTAATTCCTTTTGTAAAGATGGAAAATATTTCTGTAGAGTTAATTTAACCTTTTCCGGATCCCCCTTTTTAACCCTGGAAAGACTGAGCAGATCTTTTAGCACCTGGTGCAAGCGCGGCTGCTGCTGTAATAATTCCGCTTTCTGTTTTCCGGTTTCCCCGGGCGAACCGGTAAAATCGATCTTATTAACTTCCAGAGAAACCATTCTGTCTTTCAATGATGCAAGTGTTCTCTGGTAGACATCTTCATTCAT
>ERZ795048.3296-NODE-3296-length-12178-cov-7.465479_pt1 | contig 12178 bp, 11 predicted proteins | sample MGYA00375132_ERZ795048 | MGnify/ENA primary metagenome ERZ795048 (study PRJEB30177, sample SAMN05720225) | activated sludge metagenome | isolation source: Anaerobic digester | place: Hong Kong | collected 2014-12-17 ...
GCTTCATTATAAGCAGGTCATCAACACCGGATACCAACTGGCTTTGTGGTTTTCCGCCTTTATTATTGCACATTCTATTATGCTTGCGATCAAATTCTCTAATGAGCACCAGATTATTGAACAGCTTTCAAAACGTCTCCAGGTACTTGACAGGCTGAAAGATGAGTTTCTGGCAAACACCTCCCATGAACTCCGGACCCCGATCAACGGTATCATCGGTATAAGCGAGTCTCTCATAGACGGCGTGACGGGAGAGCTGCCGGAAAAGACGCTGCAGAACCTCAGAGTCATCAGTTCGAGCGGGAAGCGCCTCTCCAGCCTTATCAACGATATCCTCGACTTCTCGCGTCTCAGAAACAATGATATTATAATTCAGAAAAAGCAGATTGATTTACAGCAGCTTGTGGGAATTGTAATGACCGTTGTAAAAGCCACAATGCCGGGGAAAGACGTTGCAATGATAAACGACATCCCGGACGATTTTCCCTATATCGAAGGAGACGAAAACAGGCTCCAGCAGGTTATGTATAACCTGATAGGCAATGCCTTCAAGTTTACTCCTGAAGGACATGTGAAGGTGACAGCGGATGAATGGGAGGGTGCTGCCCGGATATGTGTCGAGGATACAGGTATCGGAATAAAACCCGGTATGGAGGAGGATATATTCAAGTCCTTTGAGCAGGTGGACGGGTCATTGTCACGGGAATATGGCGGCACGGGGCTCGGGCTTTCTATTACAAAGAGGCTTGTGGAGCTGCACGGGGGAAAAATATGGGCTGAATCCGGGCCTGGAAAGGGGTCAAAATTCTATTTTACAGTAAAGATATCATCAGATACCGGACTGGAATCCGCTGATTTCTCAATGACTCCTGTCATAAGTGATGTAGAAGCTGTTATTTCCGACACCGGCGGTAACAAAAATGCTGAATCAAGGGAACAGATCCTCGTTGTCGATGACGAGTGGATCAACATCCAGGTATTACTGAACTATCTTTCAGGTAAGCACTTTTCTATAGATTACGCTCCGAATGGTATTGAGGCGCTTGAAAAGATTGAGAAAAAAAGGTATGATCTTGTTCTGCTTGATATTATGATGCCGAAAATGTCCGGGTATGAGGTGTGCAGAGAGCTTCGGAAGAAATATACTTCCTATGAATTACCTGTTCTGATGCTTACTGCGAAAAACCAGACAAACGATATAATTACCTCGTTCAACGTGGGTGCAAATGATTATCTGGAAAAGCCCTTTGACAAGAATGAACTGCTGGCGCGTATAGAAACCCATCTTTCACTGAAGATGGCAGTTGAAAACGCGATCACCAACGCGAGACTTGCGAATATTGACCACCTGACCGGGCTTTATAACCGGAGGTTTTTCTGGGAGGCCGGAGGAATAGAATTTAACAGGGCCAGGCGTAACAATGAAAATCTTTCTGTAATTATGCTGGACATTGACAGGTTCAAGAATATTAATGATTCTTTCGGGCATCATGTCGGTGATCTGGTAATACGTCAGCTTGCGGTGATTATATCAAGGAATATCCGTGGGGTTGATATTCCCGGCAGGTATGGGGGCGAGGAATTTATCGTTATCCTTCCAGGAACTGATAGCAGCGGTGCCATGTTTGTCGCTGAAAAGATCAGGAAACTCGCCGAGATGGAAAAAGTAGACTCCGGAAATGATGGTAGTCTGAACTTTACCGTTAGTATTGGTGTTGCCAGTTGTCATAATAACATTGACAATTTCGAATATCTGGTACGGCAATCAGATGAAATGCTCTACAGGGCAAAAGAAGGCGGGCGAAACAGGGTTGAAGGAAAATAACAATATTTTAAAATTATTATTGTAATAATCCATACTGTTATATAAACCCGTCGAAAAAATATGAAGTGAGGATTTATGAAGACCAGTTATATTATCTATATTGTGATATTCATCGTTATTGGAATTGTAGCGGCGTTATATTATTATTATAAGCGTGTTGCCCAACGGAAATATGCCGAGCAGCAGGAAATACTAAAGCAGCATAAGCAAACAGTGTCAATCCTTGTTATTGATAAAAAGAAGGAGCGTCTTTCGCCGGAACATATCCCCGCGGCGATGTATGAGAAGCTTCCGAAGTTGGCCAAACTGAAAAAAATGCCCCTTGTGAAAGCAAAAGTCGGCAATCAGGTGGTTACGCTGCTCTGTGATGAAAATGTTTTTGAGGAAATTCCGAACAAAAAAATGGTCCGCGTTGAAGTCGGTGGAATCTACATTGTTGGTATTAAGAAAGACAAAAGATAGTCTGTTGCTGTATCAGTATACGTACATTAATATCGGGCGCCCTTGCGGGCGCCTCTTCTACGAAAAGCAGAATTTATCTTCCTCTGCGGTTCATTCCCTGACGAGTTCTCAATTCATCCTGAGTTAAAAATCCGTCATTATTTGCGTCTTTATTCTGGAACATTTTCTGATGGAATGCGTTCCATTCGTCCCTGGATACTTTTCCGTCATTGTTGGTGTCCATCCCGCGTAAATGCTGCTGGCAGTTGGGCCTGTTCATTCTTTTGCCCCGGGGGCAGTTGTTTTGTGCGAATGCTGAAGCTGTGAATGAGATAGCTAAAACAGCACCTGTAATGACGGCAAACATTTTGATCTTCATCTGGTGATTCTCCTTAATGGAAAAATTGATACAGTATATGTATCGAAATATACTAATGAACCTTTCAGGAAACAGAGAGGTTCCATTTTTTTTGTGATATGACATTAGATGAAGATGGACGTGGAATGTTACATAGTTTACTGCTTCGTAATTATTTCTGTATTTATGTCCATCGTATGTGAGAACAGTGAATTGTTATTACCAATAGCTTGAATTTCAAAAGTATGAATATCCGGCAAAAAAGAGAATAGGTTTAATAATTTTCATATATACCGGGTTACATGTAATATTTTGATTGACTTATAGCGATTAATGTTGTGTATCATGGATCAGTTTATATATTATTTTGGAGGTTTTCCATGAAAAAAGTTGTTTTTCTTGCAGTATTTGCGTTTTCTGTTGTGCTCATGGCTGACGCTTTTGCGGTAACGAAAGCCAATACCGGTTGCGGACTTGGATATGTTATTTTCAAAAACAAAAGCGGTTTGATTTCTGAGATTTGTGCCATTACAACTAATGGTACATCATGTAATCAGACATTCGGTATCACATCCGGCACACTGGACTGCGGGCAGCAGTCAGCAAGCCTCTCTTCAAACGAGCGCGTCAGCAGATTTTTAGCGGACAATCTTGACAATGTGGCAAGCGATATTTCCCGTGGAAATGGTGAGTATCTGAATACACTCGGGATGCTCATGGGTGTTAATGAAGCTCAAAAGAGTATGTTTAACACAAAGCTTCAGAGAAGTTTTAATAGAATATTCACATCAGAAAATGTTACACACACAGAAGTGCTGCAGAATATCAACAACGTATTAAATGCCGGTTAATACGCAGTTACTATCTATCTGGAAAACAAAACGATACGGAATTTGCAAGAGTTCCGTATCGTTTTTTATTGTTTTCCTTTGTTTACTTCTTCCGTTGGATACTGTGTGGTCAGCAGATGATGAGCAGTCCCGGGGAAGCTATATCAATTCTCTCATCAATGAAGCGGATAGTAGAAAACTGTACAATGAACGATACTGGCATGTGCTGCTTCATTACAAGGGAAACTGTTTCGGGACAAAAAGCCTCATCGACGATCCGCGGTTTTTCCTCGCGGAGAAGGGGAAATATGATCCGAAGGCTGAACTCCATGCCACAATAAGGGCGTTCTTTGAACCAGAAAGGGAGGGACAAAAGCATCCTGTGTGCAGGTTTATTGCCCGGTATCACTGGCTGAAGGAACAGCTTTCAATTGATTCCGGCAGGCTGCCAGTCCCGGTTTGTGAAGAGTTTAATAGAATTATTGAAAATGTCCGGCCGGAAACTGCAAATATAATTTTTCCCACATCGCATATTAATAGTCCCGCTTCGATGTTCGGTCACACGTTCCTCACGGTCGATACCGCGAACAGGAATAAACTGTTATCGTATGCAGTCAATTATTCTGCACTTACAAGAGAAACATTCGGACCCCTGTACGCGTTCAAGGGGGTTTTCGGGTTTTATAAGGGGTATTTCTCAATTCAGCCCTATTATGAAAAGATCAGGGAATACAATGATTACAATCAGCGCGATATATGGGAATACCGGCTTAATTTAACGAAGGAAGAAGTTAAGAGGATGATGTGGCATATCCTCGAGCTTGACCAGATATATTCAGATTATTATTTTTTTGATGAGAACTGTTCCTATAATCTTTTATTCACGCTTGATGTGGCGCGTCCTTCGCTGAATCTTACAGATACATTCTATTCATGGATACCCACCTGGGTGATACCTGTTGATACTGTGCGCTCCGTCCGGGATAGCGGGGCCCTTGATAAAGTCTGGTATCGTCCGTCTCAGGTTACCCGTATTAAGCATATGATTTCTCTTCTCAGCAGGAGAGAGCAGGATGTTGCGTTAGCAATTACTGATAATGCAAAGAAGCCGGATGTTATCCTTGCCTCTCAACTCTCACTACAAAAGAAGATTGTTGTGAGCGACCTTGTGATCGAGTTTACTAAGTATCAATATTCCCAGGAGGAAATATCCAAACAGGAATATACGAAACGGTTTCTTGGTGCCATGAGGGTCCGAAGCAGTCTCGGCTCTCCGGAGATGAGCAGGTATGATATTCCTGAACCGGGAAACCCGGAAGAAGGGCACCGCTCCAGCAGAATTTCAATTGGCGCTGGGGTAAAAGACAGCAGTGTGTATCAACAGTTTCAGTACAGACCGGCATACCATACTCTTCTCGATCCGGAAAAAGGATATGTCCCGGGGGGACAAATTGTATTTGGCAATATCGCGTTCAGGTTTTATGATGATGAGAAGAGGTTCCAGGTTGAAAGGTTTGATGTTGTGGACATTATGTCACTTGCTCCACGGGACCGGTTTTTACGTTCAATGTCATGGAAGGTAAATACAGGTTTCCGTCGGGAACTGTATCCCGGAAAAACGGGACACCTTGTATATGGTGTTAACAGCGGGGGCGGGGTCGCGTTTGAGAACAGTCTTCTCGGTATACTGTATATAATGGTTGAGCCGGACATCCTTGTGAGCAGGAGTCTTGACCCGAACTATTCTATTGGAGCGGGAGGGTCCCTGGGTATTTTGAAAAATCTGGCAGGATGGTGGAAAATGCACCTTTCAGTGAAGGACCTGTATTATGGTGCAGGTGAGAAACGCAATATGATAAAAGGGGAGCTTTCGCAGCGTTTTTCTTTTACAATCAATACCGGTATTGTAATAAGCGCCTCACGGACCCATGTCTCGGATGAAGACTTCCGGCATGGATATTATATTAATGAATTATGCTGCGAAGGGAACCTTTTTTTCTGATCCCGGCTGCTGCTGATCCGTACCGGAATGACAAATTTCTCGGCTACAGATTGCAGTGTATATTAATTATTTTGGGTTGAGGAGAATGTATGAAGCAGATAATAAATGCGGTTAATTGTGCCGGTATACTTTGTGCGATGTTATTCGGTGTCACGGTGTCTTCTTTTTCTCAGGAACTTCCGGTTGCAGCAATGAACATGCTTGCAGAAGCAAAGTCTGAGACATGCGTCATCTGTCAGGAAAAACTGAGAAAAAAAGCTTTTGTTATTCTGGAAAAGGAACTGCAGCCGGGGAAAACTCTCACGTTCAGCAATTCAAACTGCCTGGTCCTCAAGCAGGGATATGCATCCCATCTTTTGAAGATACAGCAGGTCCGAAGTGGAAGCAGTGATAATGAAGATATTGAAAACCGTCCTGAGGTAATATTAAGATTTCACACTGACCGCAATCATCGTACCGGAATCAGAAGGAATGATTATACCGGGGGGGCGGTGGTTGAAAAGCTCAAGAGAGTACGTCCGGGAATATCGCTGCATGGTACTGTCCGGTTAATCGAGTTTAAATATGGTGACGGTACATGTTTTAATTTTTTCCCGAAACGCAATGAGATTATTATCCACTGCAGAATTTTAAGTCTTGACTAGGAATATTGCAGAAATATAATTTATTCTGACAGGAACATTGTAACGAAAGTGGCGGAGGTTTTTTTTGAAGGGGCAGAAGAAAAAAGTATCCGGTAAAACATCTGCGTCAAAGGTTTCTGTGGTACTGGAAGACGTAACTGAGAGTCTTTCTGATGCTGTGCGCCGGTGTTTTGAGCAGTTCGGAGGAGCCCGGGCGCTTCTAAAACCGAGCCGGGATGTCTATATAAAAGTTAATGCTGTTGACCTCAAGGAGTATTCCTATACTGACCCTGAAGTTCTGCGCCATGTTATATTGTATTTCAAAGAGCGCGGTTCCCGGAGTATTTATGTGATTGAAAACTGTACCCAGGCCAATTTTACGCGCCTGGTGTTCCTGGCAACGGGGATTACTGATGTATGCCGTCAGACAGGGGCACAGCCGGTGTACCTTGATGAAACAGGATCTGCCCCGGTTTTTCTTGAAACCCTTGAGGAGTTCATCGACATATCTGATTTTGTGTACGAACGCCTTGTATTGAACAGGGCGCAGAACCTGTATATTTCCCTCCCGAAGCTGAAAACCCATTCCATGAGCCAGGTGACGTTATCAATCAAAAACCAGTTCGGTTTTGTACACCAGTTCAGCCGGATCGCAGACCATAACTACCGGCTGCACCGTAAGTTTGCGGACATATACCGCCACATCCGTCCTGACTTTTCCCTCATTGACGGCCTTGTGGCGACAAATCATGGTCACTATATTGCCTGTGGTAACCATGATCAATGCATTGTTCCCATGAACCTTCTTATCGCGGGGCAGGATCCCCTCGCGGTGGATGTGGTGGGGGCTGAACTTATGGGTTACGCTGTGCAGGATGTGGAGCATCTGAGGTTATGCCGGGAGACCGGCATAGGAACAGGGGACATCCGGAAGATTGATGTCATTAATAAAAATCTTTTAAAGGAACGGCGGAAAGAACTTACCCACGAACTCCTTGATGATTTCCCTTCAAATTTGAAATTTCTGAGGGGTAAAGAGCGTTGCTGTAAGGAGGGGTGCAGGCGAAACACTGAAACTGTTATTGAAGTGCTCCACCGGGACCATGGAGGAAAGGGGGGATTTACTGTTATCATGGGAAAGGGGATTTCCAGTGATGACGTGAGGATGCTGACGGGGAGGGTGCACATTGCCGGAAGCTGTGCTATACAGGAACACGGCATTGATCTTGTGAAACGTCTGGGACGGAATAACGTCACCATGAGTCACGGGTGCAACAACCTCGCGGAAACAGTCGAGGGCCTCTGCTGCCAGATGAAAGTGAGTCCGCTTAAACTTGTCCCCGGGAGCCCGTTGTCCGCGCTGGCCCAACTGGCAAAGGCCCGGCTTAAGGGCACAAAGGCCAACATTACCCCGGTATTCTGAAGGGTATTCTCCGATCTATCCGGTTATGCCGAGAAGCCACTGATGAAGGGGATACATGTTTTTGAAATGCCTGAAACAGTATTCCACCAGATCAGCTGAAAAAAGTTCCTCCGGCACTGCGCTTTCAATCCCGGCATAGAGGCCGTTATAGAGGAGGAGCCCGCTCCGGGGATGTGCGGGATCATATCCCCGCGGGGTTTTTTTATAGGCTATTTCTCCGAAACTGTAATTTCCTCTTTTTGAAACTGTCTTCATTGCTTTTGAAAGGAGAGGGCCCTTCGTGTCGTCAACAACGGCGTCGCGGTACAGTTTCAAAAGGTCTTTCGGAAACATGTATAAACCTGTCCCCGCCATAAGGCGGTCTTTTTCCAGATGAAAATAAAATCCTGAACATTCCATCCTGGGCCGGGAGCCTTCCCAGAACCAGAGTCCGAGGTGTGTTTTATACGGGGACTTGTCTTTGCTGAAGCGTATGTCCCGGTGTATACGGAAGATGGATTTGTCGGTGCGGGGATCAGCATGAATTGCGGGCGATAACGCGGTAAGCCTGTTCCCCATTGCGGTGACAAATCTCTGTGCGGGCCCGAGAACCAGGGCTTCATAATCACGCCGGTGCTCTTCAAACCATGACTTTGAATTGTTTTTTTCAAGGTTTTTAAGAAACGAGCAAGTTTCCTGCGGAAATCCAGAGAACGTCTCAATAGTTTTCACACCGCTACCTCCGCTAAAAATGTGTCAATTCTGCTGTATGGTAGTATGGAAAGATTTGAAAAGCAATAAATAAATACTTATACAGTACCCTTCAGGTATCCCTGGCGGAGGTCTTCGGGAAATTTTTCAATGGCGTACCGCAGCATGGTGCGCGGCATCTGTGTGTAGTGTGCGTTCAGGAAGCCGGTCTCGGCCTTCAGGTTCCGGTTGCCGGCCTCGCGGAGCATCCATCCCACGGCCTTGTGGATCAGGTCATGGGGGTCATTCATGAGGATCTCTGCTATCGCAAAGGTGGTATCAACATCTCCCTGTTTTATGAAATAATGGGTCGCGACAATGGATATACGTTTTTCCCAGAGGTTTTCAGAGCGTGCAAGTGTGCGGAGAATGCTTCTGTCCCGGTCCATGAGGTAGTGTCCCGCTATATCTGCCGCCGAAAGGTCAACGAGGTCCCAATTGTTTACGCGGGGAGCGTTTTTTATATAGAAGGTGAAGATATCGCCCTGCTCATCGGAGGTGCCGTGTTTGTATCTGTCAACAAGGATGAGGAGCGCGGAAAAACGTTCTTCATGGATGCCGGAATTCAGCAGTTTCTGCAGGCCTGAAAGGGGGATATTCCGGCATGATTTTGTTATCTTCCTCAGTTCCGGGACTTTTATTCCCAGAAAGATATCGCCCTCACCGTATTGCCCTTTTCCGGTTTTAAAAAAACGGCTGAGGTGCGCAGCCTGGACGGGGTTTTCCTGTGCGCGAAGTGTTGACTGAAGCTCTTTCAGGTTCATGGTATCCCTTCATTCGTCAGATTGCATAATCATAGAGGGGGCCATCGCGCGGATGTCAAGCATTGTACGTACGCACAAGCAGGAATAATAAAAAAACAATTGATCTTGCTTCGATTTTGTGAAATATTGTAGATATGGATTTTCTTCAATCTTTTGAGACATGGCACATTACCTATATTGCGGTTGTCACAGTGAGCGTGCTTTTTGTACTGCTGTATATCAGATGGGCGACATCCCGCGTTGAGGGTGAACGCGTTGAGCACATTGATGAACTGAAAAACTTTAATGCCGTTAAAACTGAATCTCCCCTGAAAAACCCCCTGAAAAAAGCCCGCGAAAATGCACGTGAAAGTGTTGTGGGGCGTTTCAGCATCATACGTAGAATGATGGGGTTTGCGTTTTTTACCGTCTGGCTTGTGCTCATGGTCATTCCGTTTCTGGGAAAGATACCGGCGGCCATGGTGTCGCTCATCGTGACATGTGCGGCGGTGGTCATTGGTATTGCAGCAAAGCCTGTGGTGGAGAATATTATTTCCGGTGTGGTTATTTCTTTTTCACGTCTTCTCCGTACCGGGGACACCGTCATCCTTGATGATCATTATGGTACCGTTGAGGATATTTCAATAACCCATACGGTGATAAAACTCTGGGACTGGCGGCGGTATATTATTCCAAACAGTTCCATGCTGCATAAGGAGTTCCTCAATCTTTCAATAAATGACAGGTACATGTGGGTCTATGTGGAGTTCTGGGTATCATACGATGCTGATCTGGGAGTGGTCCGCGATGTGGCAACCGGGATTGCCGCGGAAAGCCGGTATTACAGTGATTATGAACCACCTGCCTTCTGGACAATGAGCATGAACAGGGAAGGGGTGAAATGCTGGGTGGCGGCATGGACAAAAGACGCGGTGAACGCCTGGGAAATGCGGAGTGAGATCAGGGGCCGGCTGATTCAGGAACTTCAAAAGCGTGGCATCAAGACGCATTCTTTCAAGTATGAGATTGATTCTTCTAAATCTCCACTCCCCGGTGGAGTATTTCAGGGATCCGGAGGGCCGTGTCATGATTGATATTATCAAGGCACGGGAAAGGCGGTACTCTGATTTCGGATGGCTGAAGACATACTGGCTTTTTTCATTTGCGGATTATTATGATCCGGGAAATATCCAGTTTGGTCCGCTGCGGGTTTTTAATGATGATATCGTTGAACCCGGTACAGGCTTCCCGACACATCCCCACGATGAAATGGAAATTATCACAGTAGTGCTTGACGGTGAAATGACCCATGAGGACAGCATGGGAAACAAAACCGTTATTGCCGCAGGGGATGTGCAGCGGATGTCGGCGGGGACCGGCATTACCCATTCCGAGTTTAACCTCTCCCCCGGGCCGGTGCATTTTTATCAGATATGGCTCTATCCGGAAGTACCGCTTCTTGCACCGTCATACGATCAGATGCATTTTGAGAGCGCGGATTTCCACAATACCTTTTTCCCTGTGGCATCAGGGCAGGGCCTTGAAGGGGTGGTTTCATTTCATACGGATGCCACTGTGTACAGGGCTGCTATTGATGCGGGAAAGGTCCTTGAATACCGGACCAGGGAGGACCGCAGGATTTTTGTGTATCTCACCGAGGGTACTATTGAGATTAATAATGTGCGCCTTCAAAAACATGATCAGGCGCGGATTGATATGGAAACAGTCCTGAAATTTGATGTATGCAAACCATGCGAACTTGTTTTGATCGATATTCCCTCCTGCAGGGGCTGGGGCTATTCCAGAGACACACTGAAAGGTGAACGCCGCTCCCGGTAATACCTTGAGAACATGGCTGCGGTGCGTTACGGAACAGGGATGATAACATTGTATCTTTCATTCTGTTTGATGACAACGCTGCATAGATGAAAAATATTTGAATTGATGGAATTCTGTGATCAACTGTAGTGAAAGGGTGTTCCGGAGAAATACTGTATGGATATAATTGAAGAAGCGAAATCGTTGTTTCATGGGCCGGAAAGATATAATTGCGCCCAGGCTGTACTGAAAGCGTTCCAGGGTAAGTATAATGTAACTCCGGAAATGGTGATTCTCAACAGCCGTTTCGGCGGAGGCATGGCGGAGCAGGGAATGTGCGGCGCTCTTTATGCCGCAGAAAGTCTTATTGCTGATACAGAACGGCGGGCCATGCTCCGGGAGCGGTTCAGGGCTGCAGCCGGTGCAATTGAGTGCAGGAATATCCGGCGTTTGCGGAAAGTGTCCTGCCGGGAGTGTGTTGCAATAGCGGCTGAATTGTTGATGGAGATTGATATGCCCTGTGGTGTCGATTTATGATACCGCTCCTGTAAAGAATGACCTGTCAGGGGTTTTTCTTTATCAGCACTCTTTTCCGCAGATATGATTTCCACAGTTCCGGTGTAAAAAATGAAACCCTGTGGTAGTACCGCTGTATTTCATTCTTCGGCTCATCCACAAGGGGAAGCAGTGAAGAGAATAAGGTCCCGGCATCATCAGTCCCGATGGCATTCCCGTGTGCGAGATAAATTTTTTTCAGATCCAGGGCCCCAAGGGTCTTAAGCGAGCGCTTCATTTTTCCGGGGAAGAACACAGGGATAGGGAGGTTCAACTTGTTTCCTGCGTTCAGGATTATATCAGCCCCGTACAAAATCTTTTCCCTGCCGTTGTACAATACAATATCATGGAGTGTGTGACCGGGAACATGCAGGACCCGCCAGTCACTGAACATCGGCAGCACCTCATTGTCGTGAAGCATGTGGTCGGGTTTCAGTTTCCTCCGGTAGTGGATAGCCATTTTTTTGCCGATCTGTTTTCGCACCATTTGCGCCATGTAGCAGTCAATCCGGTGCTGGATGAACCCGCTTACCCCCGCATACCAGCGGTCGCAGGAATGATATGCCGCAAGGGGTATACCGTATTTTTCACGAAGAACCGCCGCGCCGCCTCCGTGGTCCGGGTGCATGTGGGAGACAACCGCAAGTCTGATGTCAGTTACAGGACGCTGTAATGTTTCACGGCAGTAGCGTTCAATTCGCTCTACATCGGTAACCGCGCCGCAGTCAAGCAGCAGCATCCCCTCCGGGTATTCCGCTATGAAGAGGTTGCAGATGTAACCGTTGATGGTATGGATAGTAAAAGGGGTTTCCGGCATTGAGAGTGTCCTTT
>ERZ795048.3299-NODE-3299-length-12172-cov-6.049352_pt1 | contig 12172 bp, 12 predicted proteins | sample MGYA00375132_ERZ795048 | MGnify/ENA primary metagenome ERZ795048 (study PRJEB30177, sample SAMN05720225) | activated sludge metagenome | isolation source: Anaerobic digester | place: Hong Kong | collected 2014-12-17 ...
GATGTGTCTGCGGCGTGTATAAATCGTCTGACAATTACAGCCGAGGCTTGTGGGCAAAGCCATACGTTGTATTGGACCGGGAATGAATACGCCTTTGCCGAATAAAATTTTAAAATCTTTATGCGTGTTTTGCGCATCTTCATCTGAGGTTCATCAGAAATATATAGATTTGGCCGCAGATTTGGGAACAATGTTGGCGCAGGCGCGTATTTGTCTTGTTTATGGCGGGGCACAGGGCGGGTTAATGGGAGCGGCGGCTAATGCGGCTCTTGCGGCTGGTGGTGAGGTGATTGGGGTAATTCCTGAAGTGCTTTTCGGGCAGGAGCGTGCACATCAAGGACTAACGAAGCTCTATATAATGCGCGATATGCATGAGCGTCAGCAGAAAATGGCGGCGTTGGCTGACGGGTTTGTGGTCTTGCCGGGCGGACTTGGTACTTTAGCGGAATTCTTTGAGATTTTGACGTGGAAACAGATTGGTTTGTATGATAAGCCGATCATATTGGTTAATATTGATGGATTTTGGGATTCTTTGATAGAAACCATGGGTAATTGCCAGCAGCAGGGTTTTTTGCATGGTGATTTTCTGGATTTGGTTCGAATTTGCAATGATTTACACACAATAAGGACTTTTTTTGTATTTGAGTAATATATTTTACTTTTGTTGAATGAGTTGGCTTGTTAGAGTTTGTTTGGATGCATTATTGAGTAGAAATTAATACACCGTGCAATATTCACATTCAAAAGATAAGGCAAATGACTTTGCGAGCGAAGCTCTGGAGCGTATTCACTCCGGGGGTTTGTCACCTGTGCCGCAAACTTTTGAGCTTTGGTATGTTTACTATGCCGGATGTGATCCAGATGTTGTGCGCTCGATTGATGTGCTTGTGGCGAAGGAAGAACCTATTACCGATGAGCAATGCGCGGAGTTGCATCAGCGATTTTTGAGCGATACTAAAGAAAATGAGAGGGTGCGTCAGGCTGGTGACCAAATTCAGGAGACTATCAGGGGCGTTAAAAGCAGTGTTAGCGAAATTAAGAACGTTACACATGAATATAGTGAGGTTTTGCAGGATGCTGCGGGTTCGTTAGGTCCTGATACCACGCCGGAGGAAGTTCGCGAGAAACTTCAGTCTGTACTTGATAATACGTCGAACGTTCTTGAGCATAACCAAAAGCTAGAGCAAAAGCTGGAACGTAGCGCGCTGGTGATGCAGGAATTGCAGCGTGATCTGGAAGTTGTACGCCAGCAAGCTTTGACCGATAGCCTAACCAATTTGTCAAACCGTAAGGCTTTTGATAGCGAAATTGTCCGGATTGCTGAAGAAGCTAAGGCTGATGGACAGACGTTTTCATTGATTCTGATGGATATTGATCATTTTAAAGCATTCAACGATAATTATGGACACCAGGTTGGGGATCAGGTTTTGCGGCTTGTTGCACAGACATTGATTGATGGCGTTAAAGGGCGCGATGTTGCAGCCCGTTATGGTGGAGAAGAGTTTGCAATTCTTTTACCGCAAACGAATTTGACAGGCGGAATAAAGGTTGCCGATTCTCTGCGAAGCGTTGTGCAGGGTAAGGAATTGATTAACCGTAATTCCGGTGAGACATTGGGGCGGGTTACTTTGTCCGGCGGTGTGGCACAATATGTTACTGGCGAGCCATTGGAGAACCTGATTGAGCGTGCAGATTCAGCGCTTTATACGGCCAAGCATAATGGGCGCAACCAAATTGCCGCCGCGCCTGCACCGGGGCAGAAGAAATAAGTTAGAAGATTTGTAATTGCTTGCATCTTTATGATGGAATCGGCAATAATCTTTGTTGAGAACAAATCAGAAACGGAATTGTTATGAAGAAAGATTTGATTGTTGCTCTTAACAATAGTTTTGAGGGCGCTGCGCATACTGAAGATGGTTTGACATATTGGTATGCGAGGGATATTCAGAAACTACTGGATTATTCGAAGTGGGAAAATTTTTCATCGGTTGTTATTAAGGCAAAAGAAGCTTGTCAAAATAGTGGACAGTCTATTGCGGACCATTTTGCCGACGTCAGGAAAATGGTTAAGCTTGGCTCTGGTTCTGAAAGAGAGATTGATGACATAATGTTAACACGTTATGCGTGTTATCTGATCGCACAGAATGGTGATCCCCGAAAAGAGGTTGTTGCGTTTGCACAAAGCTATTTTGCAATTCAAACCAGAAAACAGGAGCTTTTAGAAGAACGGCTTGAGCATCTTGAACGGCTTCATGCCCGTGAAAAGCTTACTGAAACCGAAAAACAGTTATCCGGGACGTTGTATCAGCATGGTGTGGATGACAGGGGTTTTGGAATTATTCGTTCTAAAGGAGATCAGGCGCTTTTTGGTGGGCACAATACGCGGAGTATGAAAACACGTCTTGGCGTTAAAAAAGGGCGTCCGTTGGCAGATTTTTTACCGACAGTGACACTCAAGGCGAAAGAGTTTGCTGCGGCGATTACGGATTTTAACGTTCGTGAGCGTTCTATGTATGGAGCTGATCAAATTGGTCGTGAGCATGTTAAGAATAACAAAGATGTTCGCGGGGTTTTGGCAAAGAATGATATTCAACCTGAAAGCCTTCCTGCTGCAGAAGATATAAAGAAGGTTGAGAGAAAGCTTAAATCTGAAGATCAGAAAATTTTGAAAAAAGAAGATAGTTTGCAGAAGATTAAAGATGCAAGCTGATTCAATTTCCGCTATGGCTGTGCCGCAACCCCCATATTTAGAAGGTCTTAATGATCCGCAACGCGAAGCGATTGAGACGCTGGATGGACCTGTTTTGGTGCTGGCTGGTGCAGGGACGGGCAAGACGCGGGTGCTGACCACGCGTTTGGCGCATTTGCTTAATACGGGCCGGGTGTATCCATCGCAAATTCTGGCAGTAACCTTCACTAACAAGGCCGCGCAGGAAATGAAAGAACGCGTAAGCGGCCTTATGGGCGGACAACCCGTTGAAGGTTGGTGGCTGGGCACGTTTCACTCGCTGGCAGCGCGGATGCTTCGGCGGCATGCGGATATGGTGGGTTTATCAAGCAATTTTACGATCCTTGATCCCGATGATCAGGTGCGTCTTTTAAAGCAGATTATGGAAGTCAATGGGGTCGATCATAAGAAATGGGCGCCCAAGGCTATGATCAGTTTTATTGATCGCTGGAAGGACCGGGGGCTTAACCCACCTCAGGTAAGCGGTGATGATGTTGGCGATATTGCCGGGGGCAAGTTGCCGTTGCTGTATGAGATTTACCAGCGGCGCTTGCGGGAGATTAATGCGTGTGATTTTGGTGATTTATTGCTCCATATGATTACGATCTTGAAAGACCCGGCCAATAAGCATGTGCTCGACGAGTATCACAATCGTTTCCGCTATATCATGGTGGATGAATATCAGGATACCAATGTGGCGCAATATTTGTGGCTGCGGTTGCTTGCACAGGGTCATAACAATATTTGCTGCGTGGGGGATGATGATCAATCGATCTATGGCTGGCGCGGGGCGGAAGTCGGTAATATTTTGAAGTTTGAAAAAGATTTTCCTGGTGCGCAAATTATCCGGCTGGAACAAAACTATCGCTCGACCAACAATATTTTAAAGGCTGCTCATGCAGTGATTGCCAATAATGACGGGCGGCTTGGAAAAGAGCTGTGGTCGGAAGCCGGGGAAGGCGACAAGATTCAGGTACGAGGCCTGTGGGACGGTGAGGCCGAGGCTCGCTGGGCCGGTGAAGAAATTGAGCAGCTTCAACGTAAGGGGCAATCACTCAATGGTATTGCTGTTCTTGTGCGCGCGGGCTTTCAGACGCGCGAATTTGAGGAGCGGTTTATCAAGCTTGGTTTGCCGTACAAAGTTTTAGGCGGGCCACGATTTTATGAGCGGATGGAGATTCGCGATGCGCTGGCTTATTTGCGGGTGATTGTGCAACCAGCGGATGATCTGGCGTTGGAGCGGATTATCAATAAACCCAAGCGTGGACTTGGTGATACAACTGTGCAAACGCTGTACGCGTACGGGCGCAGTCATGGAATTAACCTGTATGATTCGATTATGGACCTGACGCAAACCGATGAACTCCGGCCTAAGGTTAAAACGACGCTGATGAAATTGCTGGATGATTTCGGGCGTTGGCGCTCGCTGGTTGAGACAATGGATCATGCGGAGCTGGCGGCGCAGGTTTTGGATGAGTCGGGCTATATGCAGATGTGGAAAGAGGACAAGACGCCTGAAGCACCTGGCAGGGTGGAAAATTTGAAAGAGCTGATTTCCGGGATGCAGGAATATGAGGCCTTGCCGGAATTTTTGGAGCATGTGGCGCTGGTGCTGGAAAATCAGGATGCTTCGGGCGGCGAATTTGCGACGATTATGACGTTGCACGGGGCGAAGGGGCTGGAGTTTGATTGCGTATTTTTGCCCGGCTGGGAAGAGGGCTTGTTTCCATCCCAGCGCTCTATGGATGAAAATGGGTTGAAGGGGCTGGAGGAAGAGCGGCGTTTGGCCTATGTCGGGATCACGCGGGCGAAGAGACGCGCTTATATTTCTTTTGCCGCCAACCGGCGGATGTATGGAAGCTGGGTGAACGCGATCCCATCGCGCTTTATTGATGAGTTGCCGAAAGAGCAGACGGAGGTGCAGTCCGATCTGGGGCTGGCCGGTAGCGGGCGGTCATCGCATTGGGATAGTTCGGGGTTTGCACCAAAAGTTCAGAAGCGGCAAGTTGCTTCACAGACTCATGATCGCAAAGTGATGAGCGAAAGCGGTACAGTTTTTCAACGCGGGGATCGGGTGTTTCATGATAAATTCGGTTACGGCAAAATCGTCAATATCGACGGTCATAAGCTCGATATTGCGTTTGAAAAATCAGGCAAGAAGCGCGTGATGGATAGTTTTATTGAGAAGCCTGATTAAAACCTGCAGGCTTGGCTGGATATTTTGTTTGAAACCCGCCATATTGGAGGGGTTGTTTTGGAGGCTTATTATGAGCATGAAGAATAAAATTGCGACTGTGTTTGGCGGGACGGGGTTTGTCGGGCGGCAGATCGTGCGAGAGCTTGCGGCGCGCGGCGTAGCGGTTAAGGTTGCTACGCGGGTGCCGGAGCGGGCCTATTTTTTGAAGCTTGACGGCAGTGTTGGCCAGATTGTTCCGGTTGCCTGCGATTATAATGATGAGCAAAGCGTAGCCAAGGCAGTAAAGAATTCTGATTATGTAGTGAATTGCATCGGCGTTTTGTTTGAGCGCAAGCGTGGGGATTTCAAGCGGGCGCATAAAGATATTCCGGCGATCATTGCCAAAGCTTGCGAGGAAGAGGGTGTGCAGCGGTTTGTGCATATTTCTATTCCGAATATAGAAAATGATGCATCACGCTATGCCAGCACAAAATATGAAGGTGAAAAGGCGGTCCAAAAGGCGTTTCCCAAAGTATCAATTTTACGGCCGAGCGTTGTGTTTGGTCCGGATGATGATTTCTTCAATAAATTTGCTGAATTGATGCGGTTTTTTCCTGTTTTGCCGTTGATTGGCGGGGGAAAAACCAAGTTTCAGCCGGTCTATGTCGGGGATGTTGCCGATGCGGTCATAGCCGCATTGGAAAAGCCAGAGGCGCAAGGTCAGATTTATGAGCTGGGCGGGCCGGATATTGTGAGTTTTAAAGAGATTTATGAGATTCTTTCTCGCTATACCGGGCGCAAAAGGTCTTATATCTCTTTGCCGTTTTGGTTGGCCAAGGTGCAAGCGGTTTTTATGGGGCTTATGCCCAAGCCGTTGCTGACCTGTGATCAGGTGGAATCTCTGAAAACGGATTATTTGATTAAGCCTTCTGCGCAGGGTTTGTCTGATTTGGGCGTAAAAATCACAGGGATGGATACGATTTTACCAACCTATCTTGAGAGCTATCGTTCCGGTGGGCGTTTTGCTGCGCTTCATGGGCATTAAATTATAAGGATTTCACAAAATGCGTGTTTTGACTTTATTTTTAGCGATGGCGGTTTTTGTTGGCGGAGTTGTTTCCGCGCACTGCGCATGGGCGGCGCGTTCTGAGAGCATTGCCGTGGTGGTGAATGAAGATGCTATCACGATGTCGGATGTGAATGATCGGATGGCATTGATTATCGCGTCTTCAGGTTTGCCAAATAAAAAAGATGTTCAGGAAAAATTGCTGCCGCAAATTATAGGTTCGTTGGTAGAGGAACAGGTGCGTTTGCAGGAAGCGCGGCGGCTCGATTTGAATGTTAGTCCGGAGGATATTGCGCAAGGGTTTGCCGCTGTCGCGCAGCAGAATAATATGTCGGCGGAAGAGTTTCGCAGCATGATTACACGCGGCGGCTTGAATATCCGTACGCTGGAGGCGCAGATTCGTGCACAGATAGCCTGGAGCAAGGTTGTACAGGCAAAGTTGCGGCCACAGGTCGTTGTTTCGGATAGTGATGTTGATAGTTACTTAGAGCGTTTGAACAACAATACGGGCAAGCCAGAGTATCTTGTGTCCGAAATTTTCCTGCCGTCTGTCAGTGCGCAAGAGGAGAGTGAGACGCAGCAATTGGCGTATAAACTGGTGCAGGAAATTCGCAGCGGTCAGGCACCATTTTTTAAGGTTGCGCAGCAATTTTCACAATCAGCCGGAGCACCGCAAGGTGGAGATTTGGGCTGGATTGCGCAAGGGCAATTGCAGCAAGAGCTGGATGAGGTTTTGGCGCGCATTCCCCAGGGGCAAGTGAGTGATCCAATTCGTAGCGCTTCGGGGTATCACATCCTTAATGTGCGCGACCAGCGTTTAATCGCAGTTGAAAATCTGCCGGGCCGTGAGCAGGTGATGGGTGTGATTGGAATGCAGCGTTTAGAGCGTTTGCAGCGTCGCTATTTGATGGATTTGAAATCTGCAGCCTTCATTGAGAATCGTCTTGCCCAGTGATTTGCCGGTTTTTGAATTAGAGGCTTTACCGCCTTTGCGTGAAGTGATCGCGCAGCATGGTTTGCGGGCGGAAAAGGCGTTGGGACAAAATTTTCTGTTCGATCAAAATATTACCAATAAAATCGTGCGTCAGGCCGGGGATTTGTGCGGTAAAACTGTGATTGAGATTGGGCCGGGGCCGGGCGGTTTGACGCGCTCTTTGTTGCTCAGCGATGCGAAGAAGGTGATTGCGCTGGAATTTGATCTGCGTGCGGTGGCAGCGTTGAGTGGGCTTGTCGAGGCCGCGCAAGGGCGGTTACAGGTGGTGCATGCGGATGCTCTGGCTACGGACTTAACGGCGTTGTGCGCCGGCCCTCGTGTCATTGTCGCCAATTTGCCGTATAATATTGCCACGCCTTTGCTTACTGGCTGGCTCGCGCAAATCCGAGGCGATTCCGGCGTTTATGATGAAATGATCCTGATGTTTCAAAAAGAAGTGGCGCAGCGCATTGTTGCGCCGGTTGGGGGAAAATCTTACGGGCGTTTGTCTGTGATTAGCCAATGGCTGTGCGAAGTGCGGAGATGTTTTGATTTGCCGCCGAGCGCTTTTACGCCACCACCGAAGGTGAAATCGAGCGTGGTGCGTTTTGTTCCCAAAGCGTTAGCGGCGGATGCGCCGGAATTTTCGGCTGTGGAAGCGGTGAGCGCCGCAGCGTTTGGTCAGCGGCGCAAAATGATCCGTTCCAGTCTTGGCGATTATGCGGATGCGGTTGCTGCGTTGGGGCTTGATCCGACTGGGCGCGCGGAAACCTTGAGTCCGGTGGACTTCATCCAACTTGCCAAATATTGACATAATATACGCCTTGTGGTACTTCCTCCAAAGGTTGTATGGGAGTAAGAATTATGTCTGAGATAACAAAATATTTTTATGAAGGCACATATCCAGTAACAAAAGACTCGAAGAATCGGGTAGCTATGCCAAAACCCCTACACGATGTTTTCTTACAAGCGCGTGATTCCGATGATTATATTTCCTCATATAAACCAGGAACCAATAGAATCCTTTTCCTTCCCCGAAAACTTTTAACAGACTTGTTTAATACACAAGATCTAAGAGAAATATCACCTCACATAAGACCTTTTTCTACTAAGTCACTAGGACGTTTTGTATTACCGAAAGATCAGGTTTTGTTCCTAGATATTTCTGACAGTAGAGAATTAATTATGACGGGGAATCATGATTATTGGTCTCTTTATAAACAAGAGGTATGGATGCGTCATTTTGAAAACATTACAAACCACCCATCAAACCCCGGACAAAGTCCGAAAGGCCTTGAACCCGGCGACGTTTGAGGCGCTCGGCATCCAGAATAAGCTGGGCCTGGGTGATTGCTTTTTCGACATCGGTATTGATAATTACGTAATCATATTCGGTATAGTGCGACATTTCATCGGCGGCCTTGGCCATGCGGCTGCGAATTTGATCTTCGGTCTCCTTTGTATCGCGGGAACGATCACGCAGGCGTTTTTCCAGAGCCTGATTGGAAGGAGGCAGAATAAAAACCCGGACAAGATCTTCGGCGGCCAGTTCAAAGAGTTGCTGCGTCCCCTGCCAGTCAATATCGAAGATTACGTCCTGACCGCTTGCTAGCGCTTTTTCAACAGGAGCGCGCGGTGTACCATAATAATTATCAAAAACTTTGGCATGTTCGAGCATTTGCCCATTGTCGATCATATCGCGGAATTCGTCCTGAGAGACAAATATGTAGTCCTGGTTATGGACTTCCCCGGCGCGGCGCGGTCTTGTGGTTGCCGAAATAGAAGGAGTCAGGTTTTCATTGTTTTTCAATAGCGCGCGCGTGATGGTTGTTTTGCCAGCCCCTGACGGGGAAGACAGAACATACATAAGACCGCGGCGTTTAAGAGTTTCCAAGTTTATGAACCTTGTGTTTTTGAGGTGGCGTTCGTGTTTCTCCGGTCAAATTTAAGCATCCTGACGCAGGCGGCGCAATGCAAAATTGCCTGCAATTGTGCTGAGTAAAATTTGTTTTAATGTTTTGATCTGTGATACCAATAGTTCGTTCATGGGGTTTTTTAGTATGATTTTTGAGTCAGGGAAGAGTTTTGGTAAGAATTTCAGAAATTTAAATAATTGGAAAATATTTTAACGTGATTGAATTTTATTAGATATGAGTGTTAAATGATTATGGGCTTAAGATCTGCATATTGAGTTTTCCTTTTGTCAAACTGATCTTAATCTGCGTGATTTCTGGTTGTTTTGTTAGCATTTTGAACTCAGGAATAGGATAAAAGTGCCTAGGGATATAAAAAAAGTCGAAAAAAATGTTGAAGTCGCAGCTAAGATGTTGAAAGCCTTATCGAATGAGCGACGTTTGTTAATCGTGTGCATTTTACACATGGGAGAGAAGAGTGTTGGCGCGCTGGAGGAAGTGATTGGTCTTAGTCAGTCCGCGCTTTCTCAGCACCTTGCACGGTTACGCAGGGACGGTATTGTAAAAACCCGTCGGGATGCGCAGACAATTTATTACTCCTTGAATTCTGGTGAAGCGGAACAAATTCTTGCCTGTTTGCACGATATCTACTGCGATGAGGATGCCTGCTGATTCGTTTTTGTGTTTAATGTGATGATTTCGCGGCGCTTTTTGGGCTCTCTCGCATTGTCAGGTGTTGTAGCAGCGTCTCAATATCTAAATCCTGTAGATTGTTCTTTTGCAACACTTTGACGTTCTCGCCTTTTGGGGCGTGGCGGGTTGGGTTGCTGGTTACGGAAAACAAGACAAGGCATGGACAGGCGGTGGCAGCGATCAGGTGCATCGGGCCTGTGTCGTTACCGATGGTGGCGGCTGCGTTTCGTCCTAGCGTGGCAATTTGTTCTAAAGTTGTTTGATTGGTTAAATTCAATGCTTCGGGGCAGGTGTTTGCGATGGTTGTTGTCGCTGCGGCATCGGATTCGGTGCCGATGAGTACAGGTTGATAGTTCATTTTTACAAGTTGTTGTGCGAGCCGGGCATAATTTTCGGCGGGCCAGCGTTTTTGCGGGTGCTGCGGTGCGCAACCAGGTACAAGTAATACGTACGGGTCTTTGAGGGTGAAGTTGGAGAGATCGCCGTTCATCCAATCAAGACGATCGATTTTAATATCACTTATTTCTGCAAGTGCTAATGTTTGTACGTGTCCGTCGAACGCATGCCCGGCTGTACGTTTCGGCGATGTATTGCGGTGAGAGGCTCCGGGCGCGGCGCCGATCCATTCTGGCTTATTTTTGAAGAGTTTGAAGTAAAAGTTGGTGCGATCGTTGTTTTGCAGGTCATAAACACGGGTAAATTTGCCATCGTTTAAACGTTTGCGCAGGGTAGCCCAGCCTTTGAAATTTAAAAGTTTTGGCCGCGTGTCGAGCCATACTTCGTCAAAATAGCCGCATTTCCTTGCAAACCCTTCAAAGGCCCGCGTGGTCAGAATTGTGATATGTGCGTCTTTATGGTGCTCACGGATTGCCGCCATAGGGCCGAGTGCCTGGATGAAATCACCCAGCGCGCTGAGTTTGATGACCAGGATTTTTTGCTTGTTGGTGTGATCCGGCATTTAAAGTCCTGTCTGGGCATAGCTTTTTTGTTGGCTATGAAAGGGATATTCGCCGCTGGACGGGGCGATTTCACCGCGCAAGAGTTCAGCGTATACATCAAGAGTTTTGTCGGCCATTTGCTCTTTTGTAAAATTGGCGGCGATGTGAGTCATGGCTCGCGTGGCAAGCATAGAGCGCTGTGTCGGGGTGAGGGCCAATGCATCTTCGATGGCGGCTGCCAGCGCTTGCGGATTAGAGGGTTCGACCAGCCAACCGGTTTGACCGCGTAAAATTGTTTCTTGGGCGCCGCCGTGGTCAGAGGCAACGACAGGGCGGCCCATGGCCTGGGCTTCGACGGGAACGCGGCCAAAACCTTCTGGATCTGTGGATGGGCAGACAACAACCGTTGAGAGCATATAGGCGGCGGGCATGTCGTTGCAGTGATCGACGATTCGCACGCGGCCTTCCAGTCCCTTGGCGGCGATTTGTTCATCAAGTTCCTTGCGATACTCTTTACGTCCCTGATCCGAGCCGATAATAACGCAGAACAGATCCTCTCTTTGAATGCGTTCTAGTGCATTTATGAGAACAGAATGACCTTTCCAGCGTGTGATACGTCCCGGGAGCATTACGATATTAGCGCCGTCAGGAACGCGCCAGCTTTGCGCGAGGGCGATCATGCGCTGGGGCGTTACAGCGGTGGGATGAAAGCGTTCCATCGGAATGCCACGCGGGATCAGGCGAATTGTACGATTATCCAAATTATAATTTTTGCGCAGATAATCGGCGACATAGTTTGAAATCGCGATGACGCGCTCTCCTTGCGCGATTGAGCTGTTATAGAATTTTTTGGCTTCACCGCTGATATTATAGGGCGCGTGGCATGTGGTTATGTAATGAGCCGATGTTTTTTTGCAGGCATAATAAGCGCTCCACGCCGGGGCGCGGCTGCGAACATGAACGATGTTGACATTATACCGCTCGATAATTTTGCGCAGGGCGGTGATGTTGTGCCACATGACGAGCGGGCTTTTGGAATGAACAGGCAGGTTGATGTGCACCGCACCGATGCGTTCAAGTTCGTGGACCCGGCTGCCGCCATTTGATACTATAATGGCCTGTGCGCCGCTTGCAACCAATTCAGCAGCAATATCAATACACCCTTGCTCCGCGCCACCGGGGCCGAGTTCAGGGATAATCTGCATAATGACAGGTTGGATTTGGAATGCGTTCATAAACAGCCTTTGCGGAATATTAACTCAGGGGGTGCAGCTACACACAAAACTTGCGTACTGGCCACATTTGCCTAGATCGTTTATCTATATAGGCAGGACATCATTTTCGCAAGATGATCATCAATAAGGATAAGAGAATTTATGACAAATTTATCGCTGCAAAGTGCTTCTGAGCCTCTCTCTACGTTGAAACGCGAAGGTAAGTCTGACTTGGCTTATGTGTATATTCCGCCGGGCCCAGCCGGGGAGGCGTTGCCGCTGGTCATGTTTTGCGGAGGATATCGTTCAGATATGAATGGAACCAAGGCCTTATATCTGGAAGAACGCTGTAAAGCACGGGGGCAGGGCTATGTGCGTTTTGATTATAGCGGCCATGGCGCTTCGGGTGGTGAATTTAATGAGGGTACGATTGGCGCCTGGTTAGGCGATGCAGAGGATGTTCTGGATCAT
>ERZ795048.3302-NODE-3302-length-12163-cov-16.386686_pt1 | contig 12163 bp, 8 predicted proteins | sample MGYA00375132_ERZ795048 | MGnify/ENA primary metagenome ERZ795048 (study PRJEB30177, sample SAMN05720225) | activated sludge metagenome | isolation source: Anaerobic digester | place: Hong Kong | collected 2014-12-17 ...
ATCTGGATGGACTGCCGGGGAGCGGATGCCCTGAAAGAAACACTGAAAGGGCCCATCAGGATCGAGGGGTATCCGCCGATCAAGCTCATGAACTGGCTCAGGCTGACCGGCGGCGCACCCGCACCGTCGGGCAAGGACCCCATTGCCCACATCCTCTGGCTGAAGAGGGACTGCAGCGATATCTACAGCAGGACATACAAGTTCCTGGAGCCCAAGGACTATATCAACCTGTGCCTCACAGGCAGGTTCGCTGCCACCTATGATTCGATCCTGCTCCACTGGGTGACCGACAACCGCAACCCTTCCCATGTGGTATACAATGACAAGCTCCTGAAGCAGGCGGGGATTCCGCGAGACAAACTGCCGGACCTGATCCGGGCCGTGGACGTGCTTGGCCCGGTGAAGAAGGAAGTGGCGGATGAACTGGGATTGCGAGCTGATACCCCGGTCATCGGCGGTACGCCGGACGTGCCTTCTGCCTGCGTGGGCTCGGGTGCGGTCAGGGACTATCAGGGCCACCTCTACATCGGTACATCTTCATGGATCTCGGCCCATGTCCCGTTCAAGAAGACCGATCTGCTGCACAGCTTCGGGTCGTTCCCCAGTCCGCTGCCCGGAAGGTACATGATCCTCGACGAACAGGAGTGCGCCGGCAAGTGTCTGACCTGGCTGCGCGACAACGTGCTCTATCACAAGGACGAACTGATGCAGGAGGAGAACGCCCCTGACATCTTCAAGTTCCTGGACAGGATCGTATCCAGGGTCCCCCCGGGCGCAAACAACGTGATCTTCACCCCCTGGCTCTACGGGGAGCGCACCCCGGTGGAAGACTGCCGCATCCGGTCCGCACTGTTCAACCTGTCCCTGGAAAACACGCGGGAGGACATAGCCCGTGCCGTGTTCGAGGGTGTCGCCTTCAACCAGAAGTGGCTGCTTGGCCCGGTGGAGAAGTTCATGGGACGACGATTTGACTCCCTCAATTTCATAGGGGGCGGGGCGAATTCCGACGTATGGTCGCAGATCCTGGCAGATGTGCTGGACAGGCCCATCCGGCAGGTGAAAGACCCCATCTATGCCAATGTAAGGGGCGCCGCATTTCTCGCAGCCATTGCGCTCAGGTACATCACCACCGAGGATATCCCCGGGTACATCCGGATCAAGGCCGAATACAGGCCACAAGATGGAAACAGGAAGATCTATGATGAGATGTTCGCCGAATTCCTGAACCTGTACAAGGTCCACAAGAAGATCTGCACCCGGATAAACGAGAGGTTCGCACCTCAGGTATGTGAACTGCCCGGGCGGGAACAATGAGATAACAGGAGGATAACTGTAATGGAGTATCAGGAGATCGTGGAACGGAAAGAGGCTATCCTGTCCAGGCAGGCACAACCCATACCTGAGGACATCCTGGCACGAGAGCGGGAGCTGTTTATCAAGCGCAACAGAAGGTCTTTGGAGATCTTCGAGGAGGCCCAGGACCTCATCCCCGGTGGTGTCGAGCACAACCTGAGCCAGAATAAGCCGTTCCCCCTGGCCATGGAGAGGGCAAAAGGATGGCGTGTATGGGATGTGGACGGTAACGAGTATGTGGACTATCTCATGTGTGGTGCTCCCATCATCCTGGGTCACGGCTTCGAACCTCTGGATGAAAAGATCATCGGGATTATCAGGGAAAAGGGGCCGGCTACCGGCCTTACATCCGAATACGAACTTCTGGCAGCCAGGGAGATCATCTCCCACATGCCCGGTGTGGAGATGGTGCGCTTTCTCCAGTCCGGCACCGAGGCGGACATGGCGGCCATACGCATGGCCAGGGCATTCACCGGCAGGCAGAAGATCATCAAGATCAGCGGCAGCTACCACGGCTGGTCGGATCAGATGGTCTATTCCCTGCACGTTCCCGGCACCGCGTCGCTCAACTCCCGGGGCATACCGAACGAGTTCTATACCCATTTGCTCGATGTACCGCCCAATGATTTCGATGCGCTGGAAAAGGCCTTTGAGGACAACAGGGACGATGTGGCGGGAATCCTGGTGGAGCCCATAGGAGGCGAATCAGGCGTCCACCCGGTCCATCCCGACTGGAATCACCGGATCAGACAGCTGTGCGACCACTACGGAGCGCTGCTCATCTTTGATGAGGTGGTCACCGGGTTCCGGCTGGACATGGGCGGCGCCCAGAAGTACTTCGGCATCAAGCCGGACCTGACCGTCATGGGCAAGATCATTGCCCACGGGTACCCGTCGGCCGGGGCAGTGGGGGGCAGGAAGGATGTGATGAGCGTGTGCCACGGCGGCCTGGGTGAAAAGATCTACATCGGCGGCACGCTGGCGGCAAACCCGATCTCTACGGCGGCCTGCTACTATGCACTGAAGTATATGGTGGAGTATGATGCGGTGAGAAAGGCGCGCGAGTATGCCGACCGGCTCACAAAGGCCCTGAACGACCTGTTTGCCACCAGGGACGACCTGGGGTTCTTTGTCTATAATTTCGGACCTATCATGCACTATGTGACCACGTCCTTCTTCTCAGTGGATCTTACCTCGCCTGATGCCTTTATCCAGATCATGACCCGTAAACAGATCGCTGACGACTATCAGGTGGTCACCATGGCCCACGGGCTGTGTACCCTGGCCGGCACCCGGATGTACTCGTGCATGCAGCACGATGACGAGGCACTGAACAGGACCCTGGATATCTGGGAATATGTACTGTCCCTGATTCCTAAGACTTGAGAGCAAAAAATACGTATGTAAGGAGGACCAAGCCATGGTTGATGCTTTTGCAGACAAACCCATAGCACTGCCCGAGGGTATTGATATGGAGAATCACATAGTCGCCACGTACTGGGTCCGGGCTGATAAGTCCATGGACATGGCGCTTATGGGTCAGATCCTGGCCATTGAACAGACCACGGGCACCTGGGTCCCGGTCCCGGGCGAGACGCCCGAGGTCCGTGCCGGCCATGTCGCCAAGGTGATCGGTGTATACGAGGCACCGTTCTATGAGTACGGCCTGCCGGAAGACATCAAGGAGCGCGAGTATATCCTGCAGATCGCCTTTCCTTCGGCCAACGTGGAAGACCAGCTGCCCATGCTGCTGACCGCCACCATCGGGAACATCTCGCTGGTGCCCAATTTCAAGCTCCTCGACATCAGGATGCCCAAGGCCACGCTGGACCAGTACCAGGGCCCCGCCTTCGGCATCGACGGATGGTACAAGGCGCTGGGCATCGAAAAGGGCAGGCCGCTGCTCAACAACATGATCAAGCCCTGCAGCGGCTACCCCCTGGAAGTGGGGACCCGGCTCTTCAGGGATGTGGCCATGGGCGGGTGCGACGTGATCAAGGACGACGAACTGATCGCAAACATGCGCTACAACGATGCGGTGGAGCGGGTGAAACACTACATGGCCATCGAGAAACAGGTATATGAAGAAACCGGCGAGCATACACTCTACACGGTGAACGTCACGGACCGCCTGCCGCGCATGTTTGACCTGGCAAAGCGCTGTATCGATGCCGGGGCGAACGCCATGATGGTGAACTATCTGGCCGTGGGGCCTGAGGCCATGCGTGCCCTGGCTGAAGACCCTGACATCAATGTCCCAATATTGGCCCACATGGACCTGGCCGGTGCGTACTTCATGTCACCCTACCAGGGTATCTCTTCGCCCATCATATTCGGAAAGATTCCCCGGCTGTGCGGTGCCGATGCGATCGTGCTGCCGTTTTCCCTGGGCGGAAAAGGGATCTACATGAATGACCGGTTCATGGCATCTACCCGCAACCTGACCTATCCGTTCGGCAGTCTCAAGCCCACCCTGCCCATGCCGTCCGGCGGCATTACCCCAGCCAATGTTCCTGACTGCATAAACACCCTGGGAAGGGATATCATGATCGGCTCGGGCGGCGGCATCCATGCCCACCCCCAGGGGCCCACTGCGGGAACAAAGGCATTCCGCCAGGCAATAGACGCCGTGCTTAATGGTATTCCTCTGGAACAGTACAGCGAGGAGCATGAAGAACTGGGTGTGGCCCTGGGTACCTGGAAGAAGAAGACGGAGTTTAAACTCTAGTACTCATCAACGTTACCTGAGGAGATGGCAGGGCACCCTCTCCCTTGCCGTCTCCTTTGCTGTTCAGGAGTGATGGGCAGGAGAGATATTTTGCCTCGCATGTGAGACCATTGGTATCAGGGTGATGCCTGATATTCCATGGAGGCAGATTCTTGGGTGTTTTGGCCACATATGTCATATATTTGGCCGGAATAGCTCTGTTCCATCCTGATCAGTTGTGATTATTATAGCGAATATAGAACTATGTACGGGAAACAGCCTCGATTGCGGCAAGAGACGCAGGCCGGAAGACGTGACAGCTGTTACTCTGCCAGGTGTGTTTGTTTAGAGAATCTGTAACTGTGTATTGTCGTTCGATGCGGCAGTGAACCTGGCGTTGATCCGGATGTTGTTCACCACAGCCTGCCGGAGTAAGGATTCCGGGGTTGTTTGGGGCCATACCATTGATGTTCAATCCGTCTTCGCGTCCGCTATGCCGGACGAGAAGCTTTGTTTCATTTTTATGCGGCTTGATTAAGGAAAAGGATCCAAGGCTTGCCTTGGGTCCATGCCATTGAATAAAGGAGGGTAACCATGAAACGCTGCCTGATCTTTACCGGTACTATCGTATGTCTGTTTCTGTTCTTCTCTCAGGGGTATGCGCAGATCGACAACCTGACCAACATGAGCGCAGAATGGATACGCATGTCCAACCGCAACGCTGCAACGGATGCTGCGGACATTGTGGTATTCAACCCGGCAGGCCTGGCTGATCTGTCCGAAGGATTTCATATCAATGTCTCCAACCAGTTTCTCTTTCGGAAACCGAGCCATGACTTCACCGATCCGCTTGGCACCGGGGGATTGAGCTACGAACAGGACAGCCCTGACCTGTTCCTGCCGAATCTGTACGCGTCGTATCGAGACGGAGACTGGTCTGTTTTCGGCGGGATATATATCCCGGGCGGCGGCGCGGTGGCGGACTATCCTGACGGGTCCTACACCACCAGGGCCATTGGTGTCGGATTGCTGGCAGACCCTGCAAGTCCATTCTTTGGGGCCTATACAGGGATCACCAACGAAAGACTCAAGGCCGGATCCATCTATCTCACAACGACTGCCGGTGGCGTGTACAAGATATCGGAGATGATCTCCGTAGCAGCAGGTATCCGCAATATAGCCGTGACCAATACCATTGAGGGAGACCTTACTTTGACCGGCGGCGTGCTCGGTCCCATCGATACTCCGGATATTCCCTTGAGTGTGGATGTGGAGCAGGAGGACATGGGGTGGGGCGCTGTTTTCGGTGTGCAGATAAAGCCGGATGATAAACTGAATATTGCCCTTCATGTGGAGACCCCGGTAGCTCTGAATCTTGAAACAGACATAAAAAGCGGCGATAACCTGAGCGAGAGCATAGGGTTGTTCATCGATGGAGAAAAGAATCCCAGAGATTTCCCGGGAATGGTTGGTCTTGGTGTTTCGTACCTGTTGACGCCACAGTTCAGGTGCGAAGTGGACCTGAACTACTGGTTCCAGGAAGCGGCAGATTGGGGGAGGGCGGACGATGGGAGCGACATCTCCGACCTGGCCGGTGACTGCTGGAGTTTCGGGGTTGCAGGGGCGTACCAGGTCTCTTCTGAACTGGAGGTGAGCGCCGGTTTTCTGTACACGCTCTTCAGATGGGATGACATAGACGCATACTACAACGCGAATGCAGGGGCTGTTGAAGTTCAGTATTCGGACAATTGGAACATCGGGTTCGGGTTCGCTTACACGGTGATCCCCGGGCTTAAGCTCAATCTCGGCGCAGGTTATACAATGTGGGCGGACGAAGATATAATAACACCTCTCGGCGAAGTGGAGATGGAGAATTCCACGTGGACATTTGCCCTGGGGATTGATTATTCCCATTAGAGCACAGGGTCATTCCTGTTCATACACAAGGCTTTGAGCAGGCGGCCGCTCTACTGAAATTTTTAAGGAGAAACTCAGCGATCCATGGGTGCATATGACAGCTACAAAAAAGAAGTACTTGAGGCGAGCCTCTGGCTTTTAGAGCACGGCTACTTCGGTTCGGAAAGAGGATCAGGGGGTAATGTGTCCATGCGAATCTTGGAGCACGATGCCATGGCCGTCACCCCTTCATCTCTGAGGTATCAGGACCTGTCGGCAGACGATATCTGTGTGGTGGGCTTTGACCTCTCTGTCATAGAGGCAGAGCTCAAACCCTCCGTGGAATCGGGGATGCACGGCATTATCTACAACAACCGCCCCGATGTGAACGCCATCGTGCATACCCACCAGGTCTTCGGCAGTGTCTTTGCCCTCATCGGCGAACCTGTCCCGGCCCTCTTCGATGAAATCGCCTTTTCTCTTGGACACGTAGTGGATATCATACCTTATGCCCTTTCAGGGAGCACGGAACTCGCCGATAATGTGGCGGGCAAACTGTCCAACAATGCCAATGCATACATCATCCAGAATCACGGGGTCCTGACCCTGGGCAAGACCCTCGACAAAGCACTTCTCCACACCGAACTTCTGGAAAAGGCTGCCAGGATCTACTGCCTGGCGCTGTCCACCGGCAGGAAGATCCATACCCTTCCTGATCGGGTACTTGAGATGGTACAGGAACTGAGAGACTATGAGGTAAACGAGGCTGCGAAAAGAATGCGGGAGAAGAATAAAACATAATCCCGCAGCTCCACAAAAACCATTCGTATCCTCGAGGAAGCTGAGGGGCATGAATAAATGCAGTATCCCTCAATGAGCTAAGAGGTGCTTACTCGAAATATTGAGCCAGGTAGCTCGTGAGGATCTTCTTGAGTTCTTCAATTGTTTCAGATAATTTCTGCTCGTTTCGTGCTGCATGGTATTCCATCAGGGCGTGATCAATAATGGCAACGGATGTATCGAGAATTATCATGGATATCAGCTGCAGCTTCTCGTCCTGGAAATCAGGAATGCGGGATTTCATTGCTGCAGTCAGGCGCCTCGTCATTTCATCTGCAGATCTTTCATCGATGGCTTTCAGCTCAGGACTGCCGTGCATGGCATCACGGATAGTAAGGAAGGCTGGTTCGGCAAGAGCAGCTGACATAAAGGCATTGATGGTGCTGCCAACGGCATCCCGCCACGGTATTCCAGGGTTTGCAACCGAGGAGAAATTATCGATGAACTCAGCCTGTTTTGCTGAAATCCGCTCTGCCAGGGCATAGATTATTGCCAGCTTGTTTGGATAGTAACGATAGATGTTGCGGATAAGAATATTTGCCCGTTGAGCAAGGAGCTTTGTGGTGAAGGCCTCGAAGCCCACCTCTTCAATAAGCTCTGTAGCGGTCTTCAGGATCAGCTCGACGGTGTTTTTAGCACGTTGCTGTTTTGGTTGTGTTCTCTGTAACAGTCTTGTTCGCATACCGTTTTCTATGGGATAATCGTTTTGTTGAGAATTGTAATTCCCCTCTGTCCCCTGTCCAAATAAAAAAACAAATAATGAAACAAGGCCATATAGCTATTTCAAATAGAAGGGTGTGTCAAGAAAAAAGGAGTAGTACTCCCTTTTTTGCTTGACACATCGGGGCTCTATCTTTATATATTTAAAAAAAGGAGCACTGCTCCTGTTTTTAATCGGACTCTTTTTATAACTGATAGCCTATAACATATTGGTAGTGGGGTTGATTTGGAATAGCTAGAAGCCGCTTTTTTGAATCAACCCCGAATTGTGTGTGCCTGCCTTGCCGGGATCCTGTTCATTCTTGTTCACCGATGCCCTTCGTTTGAGCATTGTTTTTTGTATTCCGGATGCGTTTTGCGAAAACTGATGCCCGAAAGGTCTGCCGGAAAGATCCATATCGTAATTTTAAAGAAAGTATAAGATAGATCCGTACGGGAAGGTCTCCCTGCGGAGTCTGAACAAGCGCTATGATACAGAACCTGTCAAGAGGGAAGGCAGAGACGTTCATCTCTGCCTTCCCGGTTTGTCTTCTTCAATAAGCTTATTTCGCTGTGCGTTTTATCTCAAGGCGCGCGAGACCGGCGAGGATAAACACGAACAGGAATACAAGTGCCAGGTGCATGGCTGCCTGAGAAGAGCGTGCGCCGATGGAAACGAAGCAGTAGTCATCGTCGTCATCGTCATCGACTGCCTCAGGAGTGACAGGAGGGGTGTTGTCAGCCGGTGCCCCGTCGTCCATGATTACCCCGTCTTCTGTCAGGTCATCGTCTCCTCTTGCTCCGTCGACAAAGTAGAGCGTGATTACATTCCCGTCCAGCTCGGCTCCCGTGTCTGTGGTATCATCGTAGAGGAACTCGTACCAGTGTTCTGTCTGGTCATCCTGTGTGCGGCCGTACTTATAGTATGTATCGCAGTCACCACCATCAGGCAGGTACAGATCCACAGCTGCGGTGCCGCCCACGTCCACGCCATTGATGGTAAAGGAAATGCTGCCGTAGGGGAATTCTGTTTCATCAGGAACCGAGGCCGGCTCCAGGGCCTCCACGTCTGCGAGGGTTGCGCCGGCAGGGTCGGTCACCACCAGGGTCACGTAATATTCACCATCATTGGTGAAGCATGACGCCACGGTGTTCTGGAGGTAGTCTGCTATTCCGTCCTCGTTCCCGTCATATTCCGGGTCAGGATTTTCAGGATCAGGACCCTGTTCCAGGTAATCCGGTGTGCCGTCACCGTCCGAATCCACCTGTAAGGCGGAGCACCCGTTTTCATCCACTTCATCTCCCTCTGGAGTTTCGGGACAGAGGTCGAGGTCATCGGTCACACCGTCACCGTCCGAATCCAGTTCGGACAAGGAGCACCCGTTTTCATCCACCTCTACACCGGCAGGGGTACCAGGGCATTGGTCGGCTTCGTTCGGCACGCCGTCGGAATCATCATCTCCAATGGTAAAGATGTCGGATAAGACGGTGTCGCCCGCCACTGTTGAGCTGAACGGTGTCACTTCAGCCTGCCATTGTTCGCCATCGCTCACCTCCGCCGGGACAATCGTGTTCCCTCCTGATTGATACATCTGCAGTATCTGGTCGCTCGAGAGCACGTAATCATAAATCCGGCAGTCGTCGAGCTTGCCCTGCCACATCCAGTCTGTCTCCATCCTCCCGATATATACCCCTGTGTCGGTGACCTCCCAGTACTCTGCAGCAAGCGTATCCGAATCAACCATCACGCCGTTCTTGTACAGCCGCATTACACCCGTGTCATAGTCAAAGGTCACGGCAACAAAGTACCAGGTTTCAAATTCAATGGCTTCGGGGTCCGTGACCGCCATGGTCCCGCCGTTATGACCGGCCCCCAATATGCCCAGGTTACTCACCCTGAAGCAGTGATTGTTCGCATCATGGGAGTGTCCTGAGATGATGTTGTTCCACCAGGGCTCGTCCCCCATGACTTGTCTGTAGATCCAGGCGGTCTTCGTATAGGAAGACCGGACCGGGAAGATGTCACCTGCATCCAAGGCGTCATTCCCGTCGAATTCATAAGCGCCTGAACCATCGTGGCCCCCATTCGGTATCCATTGCGGGTCGCTCCACGGTCCATAGATCTCTACGGGTTGAGAATTCCCTGAATAATCAGTAAGGGAATTTGTCGTCCCGCCCTCAAATGGAAGATACAGAACCATGATAGGTGACCCATCCTGGTACCATGCTGTCGCCGCCGTTAACTGATCCCCAGATACCGGGTCCTCATCCAATGTGTAGCTGCACGTTACCCCCCCAGAGTGTGCGGTCAGGGCAAGATCTGACACATAGGGGGAGGCAAAGCTTCCTCCATTGAAAGCAAATATAAAAACAACTGCAAAAACGAGGACTGACGTTTTTTGAATAGTATTCCCTTTCATAAGATCATCTCCTTTACGATTGTATTTAGATGACAATGCATAAGATCATTTACGATTAGATTTGCATGGCATGGCACAAGAACATTAATTCAGTATGAGATATAAAAATAATCAGCACACAGATGATTACAAGATGTGATCAACAGATTATTTGCTTCATTTACAAAATCGTACTTTTTGCCAGGAAAACTTGGGGTTTTACCTGCTGTTTTTTCAGTGAATATGGCTGGGATCTATGACAGATTTTTTATTCCGTCATTCTGTATTCCTGGTTTTTTGGAAGTTGTCTTAATAAAGGAACCCAAGCAGTCATGCCCGTATCAGATTTTAAATCTCATGCATTACCAATATCCGGAAATCCGGATGGTAAACGTGCATGTCCCGACAGTGCGCATACAGACTATTCTTGTATATGAGGAGAGAAACTGGTGAAAGAGCCGGTCCGCTGGAACGGCACGGCTCTTTTTCAATCGTGAGCTATCAGTCCCAAAGATGTACGATGGTTCTGCCTTTGTGCTTGCCCTGCAGCATCAGCTCAATCTCGGCTTCCAGGCCTGACAGCGTGGTTTCTGAAGTAATCCTGTCGAGCCAGGGGATCTTCCATTCACTCGCAATCTTGTCCCAGGCCTTCTGCCGCATGGGCATCGGGCAGTTCTGGGAGTCTATCCCGATCAGGCTGACGCCCCGAAGGATGAACGGGAACACGGTCAACGGCAAGTCGTGGGAAGCCACGTTGCCGCAACAGGTTACCGCACCGCCAGGTGCTGTGGACTTGATCGACGTCGCAAGGATTTCGCCGCCGACAGTGTCGATGCATCCGGCCCACTGAACCTTCAGCAGAGGCCTCTGGCTCGTGTCGAGGGCCTCGTCGATGCTGATTACAGATTTTGCCCCGATCTCCTTGAGGTAGTCTGTCTCATCCACGATTCCGTTTACCGCTGTCACCTGATAACCGGACTTTGAAAGGATCGACACCGCGATGCTGCCGACTCCGCCTGTTGCCCCGGAGACCAGGACATCGCCCATATCCGGGGTTATCCCGTAATCGATAAGACGGTATACCGACAGTGCTGCGGTAAAACCTGCCGTGCCATACACCATGCTTTCCCGCAGGGTGAGATTTTCCGGCAGGCTGACAACCCAGCCTTCAGGGACACGGATGTACTGACCAAAGCCGCCCGAGGTATTCATTCCCAGGTCATAGCTTGTGACAATGACCTTGTCGCCGGGCTTAAAGGCTTTACTTGCACTCTCTTCAACTACACCGGCAGCATCGATCCCCGGAGTGTGCGGATATTTCCTGGTAACTCCCCTGTTGCCGGAAGCAGAGAGCGCATCCTTGTAGTTCAATGAAGAAAATTCCACCTTGACCAGGACCTCACCTTCAGGGAGATTATCAACCGACAACTCGGTGATCTTCCTGATCATCTTCTTGTCCTGCGTTTCCTCCACCAGCATCCCTCGATACGTTTTCTCACTCATTATGTTCCCTCCTTTGTTTGCAAAGTTATTTGCCAAGAGATAATAGAGAGTTCTGCAGCATCGCTGTACATTACCCCTCAGTTCTTTATGGCATCCAGGTGCCCGATAAGGGCGCCGATCGTCAGGTTGAGATGTTCCCTGGACTTGTCCGATGTGTACATGACACATGCCCCCAGCAGGCCGGAAAAGATCATTTCAGTTACTTGAGCGGTATCGATATCCCGGCGTATCGACCCTGTAGCCTTTTCCTCATCCAGGAGCCGTTTCATCATAGCCTTCAGACGCACGAAGCCTTCATTCACTTCCCTGGCCAGTTCCGGCTTCTGATCGTTCAGCTCTATGGCCAGGTTGACAAAGATGCATCCTCCGGGCAGGTTCTCGCTGTCAGGGAGATACCTGTCCCGATAGTTCTGCAGCAGTTTCTTGATCTTATCCAGGGGATGACCGATCTCGTCCACCCCGGCAAGATTTTTTTCCCGCCAGATTTTCCGGGCCTCGCTCAGGGTTGCCAGGAACAGATGGTCCTTGCTCTTGAAGTGGTTGTAAAATCCCCCCTTGGATGTTCCGGCAGCATCAAGGATATCCGTTATGGAGGTGCTTAAAAAGCCCTTGGCTGAAAATTGCCTGAGCGACTCGTAGATAATTCTTTCCTTCAGGGTCATTCTACTCTATCCTTCATATCCATTCTCACCTCAAGACAGACCGGTCGGTCTCTCTCGGGGAAAGATAAACTCCACCATCCCGGATGTCAACCCTGTTTCTGCAG
>ERZ795048.3304-NODE-3304-length-12162-cov-3.857851_pt1 | contig 12162 bp, 11 predicted proteins | sample MGYA00375132_ERZ795048 | MGnify/ENA primary metagenome ERZ795048 (study PRJEB30177, sample SAMN05720225) | activated sludge metagenome | isolation source: Anaerobic digester | place: Hong Kong | collected 2014-12-17 ...
CTACACGGTACGAAACACTCTTTCCCTACACGACGCTCTTCCGATCTCCTTTTCAGGAAAACTTGTTGAAATACTACGAACGTTGTTTTCCCCGGACGATTGCTTTTGAAGCGGAAATGCCGGATCACCGCTGGGGAGCAGCGGCCAAGAAGATGCTCGAACAGAAGACGCCCAGACCTTTGCCGAGCATTTTCCTGGCCGCAATTTCCGGACCACATTCATGGTCCCCCCCTGCAAACGGTTTCCTGTCCCGCTCAACCGGCGCAGCCGCAGCTGGGCGCAACTTCCTCGAATTCGGTCCTGGTGATGATGTCCTCCTGCAGATCTGGGTCAAGACCGACGAACAATGCGCTGTAGCCGGCAAACTGCACGCGGACCTGGCCAGGAAGCTGGCTTCAGGCAACCCGGAAAAGACCATCGAAGCAAATAATCGACTGATTGCCTACCTGGTTGAAGTAACCCGTGCGACCCTCAACATCGGAGGAACCTGGGGGTAATCGCACCGGATGCCGCCGGTCACCCGGTGATGGCAACACCTATCAGCTTGCCAATGGAAAAGGTAACCACGTGCTCCTGTTCGGTGTCGGCCAGTCGTCGGCATACCTCGGCCAGCTCCTCGTTCTTTTCACTGGCAGCCAGGGCCCGGTACAATGCCGCGCTGTTCAGCTCATCCTGCAAATTGACCCGATAACACCTGATATCCTGTCGTGATGCCATGATTATTTTCTCCCACGGGCTTTACAGATGCTTCTTGTAAAGAGAAGACGGGTTTCCTGATTAATATCATACCAGAGACCGGAGTCGCGCCCCGATCGGGTACGTTTTGGTTGACAAAACCCTTCCATGCCCGCTAGACATAATCTTGAATACGTGACGCCTTCACGCCGAGCGAGCAGAATGCCGGGGCGTGAAAGCGTCATGGATTGAGGAAATTCTCTTTTTTTATAACTGTATGAAACCGGCGACCACCTCGGCGCCGGATGAAAGAAAGGATCACAACCCATGATCAAGGCTACCTTGAAACGGGGCGCGGAAAGGCGGGTAAAAGGGGGACACCCCTGGGTATTCAGCAACGAGATCGGCGACTGCGGCGGCGATGCGCAACCCGGAGCCACCGTCCAGGTTCATGCGGCCGACGGCTCCTATATCGGAACGGGCTACTATAATCCACACTCCCTGATCGCCATCCGCATCCTGTCACGCCGGAAGGAAAACATAGACGATCCCGAGTTCTACCGGGCAAGACTGCTCCGGGCGCTCCATCACCGACACGCCGTCTATCCCGGCTGGGAAACGTTTCGCGCGGTTTACGGCGAAGGGGACTTTCTTCCCGGCCTCGTGGTTGATAAATACGGCGACTTGCTCTCCATCCAGTTTCTTACCCTGGGGATGGATACGCGGCAAGACCTGGTTCTTCCCGCCCTTATCGACATTTTCAACCCCAAAGGGATCCTGGCCCGCAACGACACCGGCGTGCGCTCCCTGGAGGGACTGCCCGAACAGGTGGAAGTCCTGTACGGCCATGTTCCCGAACGGGTGCTGATTGAGGAACATGGCCTGCGGTTTACGGCCGATCTCGTGTCCGGGCAGAAAACCGGGCACTTCCTGGACCAGAAGGAAAACCACCTGCTGCTTGAACGAATCTCGAACGGCAAGGATGTCCTGGACTGTTTCTGCTACTCGGGAGGCTGGGGAATCCACGCGGCTGCCTTCGGCGCCGCGTCGGTCAGGTTCATGGACAGCTCGGAACGCGCCCTTGGCCTGGCGCGGGAAAATGCCGGGATAAACGGCCTTGCCGAACGAACGATCTTTGATGCGGGCGATGCCTTCGAACGGTTGCGAAGTCTCAAGAGCGAGGGACAACGCTTCGACATCATCATTCTCGACCCGCCGGCCTTCGTAAAGAGAAAAAAGGCGCTGAAAGAGGCGACCAAGGGCTATCTAACCATCAACCGACGGGGCATGGAACTGCTGCGGGAGGGCGGGTATCTCGTCACCTGCTCCTGCTCCTATCACATGAACCGGGAACTGTTCCGCGAGACCCTGGAAAACGCGGCCCGGCAGGCGGGACGGGAAATGCGGCTCGTCAGCACCATGAGCCAGGCCCCCGACCATCCGGTCCTGCTCTCGGTACCGGAAACGGAATACCTGAAGTGCTTTCTCCTCCAGGCAGTTTAGTACGCCGATTATGTGCCTGTTGAGTGCCCATCCGAAAGACCGGGGTACTTCCGATCCGTGCCGACACATCACCGACAGAAGCCCCTTACTCGAAGGTGCGATTATCGAAAAGACGCTTGGTTTTGCGTTCCGACCGGGGAAGGGTCCCGTAATCGACGATTTCCACGTTGCAGGAGACGAGCAGCGTCCGCTTCATGCCGGTAACGATGCTTTTCACCACCTGCTCATCGGGAAGCACCTCACCATTGCGCGCTCGTTCCACCCGCACCAGCATGTAATCCCTGCCGTCCTCACCGTGATCGAGTAAAATCTGGTATTCACTGCCGATCCCCTTCATCCGGTTGAGCAATTCATCCACCTGGCCGGGGTAAATATTTACGCCCCGGAAGATCACCGTATCGTCCGAGCGGCCGAGAATCCGGTCATGGCGCGGCAGCGGGCACCCACACGGACAGTCACCCTCGATGATACGGGTCAGGTCACGTGAACGGTAACGGATCAGCGGCACCCCTTCCTTGCAGAGGGTTGTATAGACCATTTCCCCCACTTCTCCCGGCGCTACCGGCTCCAGGGTTTCAGGATTGAGGATTTCGAGAATATAGTAATCGGCCCAATAGTGAATCCCGGCATTGCTGCGGCAGGAAAGGCCGGTGCCCGGCCCGTACAGCTCGGTAAGCCCGGTTATGTCGTAGATCTCCTCGACACCCAGGAATTCCCGCATGGCTTCCAGCATGGCGTTGCTGCTCCGCTCCGCGCCCATGATGATCTTTTTGAGGCTGAGGGTATCTTTGAGGCCTCGCCGGTGTATCTCCTCGGCCAGGAGCAGACCCATGGAAGCGGTGCAGCAGAACACGGTGGTCCGCAGGTCCTGGAGAAAGGCAATCTGCATGTCCAGGTTACCCGGCCCGATGGGTATCGCCATGGCGCCATACTTCTCGCAGGCAAGCTGGAAACCGGCACCGGCGGTCCAGAGGCCGTAGCCCACCGCAATCTGTACCCGGTCCTCCCTGGACACGCTGGCCAGTTCATAACAGCGGGCGAACATGTCCTGCCAATCATCCAGGTCCTTCTGCGTATAGCAGAGAATCTTCCGTTTCCCCGTGGTGCCGGATGAGGCGTGAATGCGGACGATATCTTCGAAGGGAGCCGCGCGCAGGGCAAACGGGTAACCGTCGGCAAAGTCCTGCGTCATGGTAAAGGGAAGCCGCCGCAGGTCATCAAGCGAGCGGATGTCTTCCGGGGCAACGCCGGCCACCTTGAACCGCTCCCGGTAGGCCGGCGAATTTTCCCAGGCATGACGGACCGTCCACTTCAGTCCTTCGGTCTGGAAAGCCGCGAGTTCCGCGGCTGAGGAAACTTTACAGGGGAAACGCTTCAGCACTTTCTTGATCCTCCTTCATCATGCACTTCACTTCGCACCGCTGACTCCAGCCCGCAAGGCATCCAGGGAACTCCGCAGAAGCGAGGGCTTCGCCGCCAGCTTCCGTTCCAGGGAAAGGCAAATATCATCGTAACCGCAGAACAGACGCCCCTCCTCAGCCAGGATGCGCCCCAGGACGATAAGGTTTACCGATCGGGGGGCCTTCATTTCCAGGGCAATGGCATTGGCCTGGACAACGAAGACGGAGGAGTCTCCAGTATCCGGCAGAGGAGCACAAGCGTTCGCCGCTATCCAGCCTTTTTCATGCAGGAAATGACGATGCAGGCGTACATTTTCCGGCTTGAGCGCAATCAGCCCGTCCGCTCGGCCCGGCACTACGAGGGGGCTGGAAAAGGCTCCCACCTTGAGGTGTGAAATAACGATCCCGCCGCGCTGGGCCATACCGTGGGTTTCCGAGGTCATGACCGGCAGCCCCTTGGCAATGGCCGTCTCGGCCAGAAGGCGGGTTATGAAGAGAATTCCCTGGCCGCCTACCCCTGATACGATGAGCTGCTGGGATATCATTATTTTTCCTCCCGTTTCTTGATGGCGCGGGAGGGGCAGACATCAATGCAGACACCACAGCCGCTGCAGATGAGGAGATCGACGGTAACTTTCCCGGTTTCCTCGTCGAAGACCAGGGCCGGACATTCGAACTGGCTGGTACAGACCCGGCAGCCGGTACATGATGCATCAACCATCACCTGCGGTCGCTTTGTCCGCGGGCGGTTGCGGTCAACCAGGCAGGGGCTCTTTGCAATCACCACCGCCACGCCCTCATCCCGCGAAAACTGAACTGCTTCCCGGAGAAGCCGTATAAAAGCGGGCAGATCAAGCGGGTCACCGGTCTTGCAGAACCGCACGCCGCACCCTTCCACCACCTGCCCGATCGGCACCGGGACCCTGCCGGGAAGCGGCGCGGCAGGCGTCGGCTGATTGCCGGTCATCGCGGTCGTGGAATTATCGAGTATTACCAGGACAAACCGTGCCCCCTGGCTGACCGCGTCGATGAGTGGCGGAATTCCCGCATGAAAAAAGGTCGAATCGCCGATAGTCGCCACCACGTCCCGTGGTTCCCCGGCGATCCGGTACGCCTGGTAAAAACCGGCGGCCTGGCTGACCGCAGCCCCCATGCAGAGCACGGTATCCACACCGCCGAGATTGATTCCGAGGGTGTAACAACCGATATCACTGGGGTAGATGCCGTGCGGTGCGGCTTTCTTGATTGCATAGAAACTCGCGCGATGGGGACAGCCAGGACAGAGGGTCGGACGCCTGCCCGCCTCTTCAGGAGGGAGTGGCAGAGGACGCACGTATTTGCCGGCAAAATCAGCCAGGATACCTTCCATCAGCTCGGGCAGCAACTCTCCCGCTTCGGGGACCGCACCGGAGATTTTGCCGCGCACGCGAGAACGGTCGCGGAGTTGCATCTCGATGACACCGGCCGTCTCTTCCAGTACGAGGATTTCGTCATAGGAGGTAAGTACTTGGTGGATGAATGTTTCGTGGAGGGGATACGGCTGGAGCACCTGGTACAGGGGAAGTTCATCCCAGAGGCCCAGGCTCGCCAGGATTTCCCGGGCATGGGCAGCGGCAACGCCGGATGCCACGACCGCCCGGCTTGATCCGGCGCCGGTATTGAGCAGACGGGGCGCGGTCGGTTCATGGGCCGCTATGCGCGACAGTTTCCGGTTCAGTTCGAGGTGCAGATGGTAGCGGAACTTCGGCGTGGCCGCCCACCGGGCCGGATCTTTCCTGAAATCCGCTTTGCGATCGAGTTTCCTTACGGCAATCGGCAGGATATCCTGGCAGGCATGGCACACACGGGTAGTCGGACGAAGCAGAACCGGAACCTGGAATTTTTCGGACAGTTCGAATGCCAGGCCGGTAAATTCCCTGGCCTGGGCCGGGGAGTCGGGATCGAGAACCGGTATCTTCGCCAGCATGGCCAGCAGTCGGCTGTCCTGTTCCGTCTGGGACGAATGGGGACCCGGGTCGTCCGCGCTGACCACGATGAATCCCCCCGTGGTTCCCAGGTACGCCGCGCTCATAAGCGGATCCGAGGCCACGTTGAGCCCCACCTGCTTCATGGCCACCGCCGTGCGCAGCCCCGCCTGGCTTCCGGCATAGGCGATTTCCAGGGCAACCTTCTCGTTTACCGCCCATTCCACGTGCATGGCGAGCCCTTCGGCATCCTGCCACGCCATAACCGAGGAAAGCACTTCGGAGGCAGGGGTACCCGGATAGGAAGTCGCAACAACACACCCATTTTCAATAAGGCCGCGGGCGATAGCCTCGTTGCCTTGCAGCAATATTCGTTCAGTCACCGCGCAAAGAACTCCTTCCCCACATGGTACGCTACTCGCCCCCTCAAGAGGGGCGCCTAATTCTGAGCGGAGCATCGGGTGTTTGTCAACACATATTATATGTCAGGGGAAAGGAATTTTTACGGAGAATGAAAAATTTACAGCATTTTGAGCTCGCAGTATCCCGCGAATTTACAGTTTTTTTCCAGCGGGCTGATAAATATGCCGTCAGTGCGGTTGAAATGCGTCAACTGGATTGGAGCTTTTTTCAACCTGATTATTGCCGCTTTTGTCGGCTTCCAGGGACCGGAGGCGACAAGCGGACCCATCAGAGACTCCCCATTACCGTCGAGATCCCACTCAACATAAGTGGATATGCAGACACTTCCTTGTTCCTCTCTTCGGGAAAGAGTTCTACCGTCACTGGTGACAACCGTCAGTTCGCGGGCATCGAATTCCGAACCGGCCGGGACGGTGACGGACAGTTCATACTCCAGTCGATACAGGGTATAGGGAGTTTTTCGAAAATGCGGGTCCGCCGGGTCAATCTTCATGGAGGTCTCTTCCGGCATTCTCGCCAAAGAGGCGGCAAACGGCGTGGCAAGCAGATTCTTTCCCTTGACTATCGTTCCGTTGGAGCTGCCATGGGAACCTATCTGCCGGTATCCGGCCGGAACCCATAAATCGTCTTTTGCCCGTAAGTGTTCCCATAAGGAAACGGTTATCGGGGTAACCGTTGCATTCCGGATCTCCACACGGAGGCCTCTATCCTCCCATTTGTTATCGATGCTGTTCTTCGGCGTAAAGGAAATCGGCGCAAAGGTGTCCCGATGGAGAAAATCAAGGTACGTTGTCAAGACAAAATCTCTGGTTTCACCGGGCAAGACTTTGTATGAGGCTGTTTTTCCGGCGACCGTAATTTTTGGGGCTGCTTGCTTGTTGTCCCGGTGCGCCACAACAGCATTCGCGGTCTCGTCTTTGAAGAGTTTCGGGTCCGACCTGCTGAAAAAGAAATTTTTCCCCATGATAAGCACCGCCACGACCATCAGCAGCGACAACCAGGGATGAGACGTAACCGCCGATTTGATGCCGCCTGACCCTTTCGATGCTTCCCGAACGCCTTCCTGCACGGGCGCCGAACTTATCTGGAGGGCATCCCTTTTCCTGTTGAACTTGGTGACAATGATGCCACACGCCGGACACTCTCCCAGACCGTCATGGGCGGTCAGCAGGGGATCGTCGGCAGTCGTGGCGCGATAACCGCAATTGGGACAGGTTTTCACCGTCGGGCCATGGGCGCGCCCATCCTTCAAAACAGGACTTTCAATTTCCACGGGCTCCATCCGGCAGACACCGCCGGCATGCTGAATCACGCCCAGGTACTTGAGGGCCGTCTGGTGGTCGATCCGTGACTTGACGGTTACGGGCGCCGCCGAAAGCAGCTCTTCGACTTTTTCCTGCTTAACGCGAAAAATCCCGGCCAGTTGATGTTTCACCGTCTGGGGATCGTTATCGGAAGTAATGCCCAACAAGACGACTTTGTAGCTTTTCGTTTCCATAAGGCTTCCTTTCGAAACGTTACCTTCTGCCTCTTCGGTCAAAATTTAAACCGGCAACGCAAAAATCCGTGGTGACTATTCAATTCTCCTGCGCCACGGCTCTCTTCCTCCTCTTCAGCACCCGGTTTTCGTCCAGATTTTCCGGTAAAAACGACCTCCCTGCCGGGGGACTCCGCTGTTTCTTACCACCGGCAAACTTTTCCCCCGGGAAGACGTCCGGCTACCATGTATGAAACCGCCTTGACAGGCCTGTCCGCGACTAGAGGAAAATACCAGATTCATGACTGCATAACAATTAATTTTTTACAATTTACAACAAACAACTCCTATTTTATCGGCCCAACATCATCGTTCCCATTACCTTCCTTACAAACGGCCGACATACCGCCGGCGATGTCCCTCCCCCGATCATCATCCCCAGGCGAAAGATTCCGCATGAGATCGAATGCACGGTATGCTATGCTTCAGGTCGGCAATATTTTTTCAGGAGTCTCGAAAACATGTCCGTCAGCAACGATTCGATCCTTGACCACCCCACCCTCTCCGCCCGCTCTTGTCCTGGAAAGCGGCATCGCGGAACCGTTGCCGTTGATCTTGGAGCGGGTCAAACCACGACACCTGGCCACGACTGAAGAAGGATTACGGTCTGCAGTGGATCGGGATTTCAACCAGCAGCGAAAGCTGGCCGGATTCAGGGGCAGGACGTTGGTGATGCACACCAGGAACGATGATATCGTCCCCTCTTTTCACGGAGAGGAACTCGCCGCCTGGGCCGGAGGCCCGAAAGAACTGATAATTTTCGAACGTGGTGATCACAACAATATCAGGGAGGTGAATGAAAAGGGCTATTTCGGTCACATGGAGAGGCTTGTCCGGCAGTGCGGATAGTCATGGCTTGATTTCAATCAGGGTACCGTCGGGAACCACACGCCACAATTCATCGATCTCTTCGTTCGTCACCGCGACACAACCCTCGGTCCAATCCCACATCCGGTGCAGCTCACCGACCCACTCCAACTCCTTCCGAAGCCCATGAATCATTATGGAATTTCCGGGAGACACGCCCATTTTCCTTGCTCGTTCACTATCATCCTTGTTCGGGTAGGAAATATGAAGAGCACGGTAGAAGTTGCTGTCATGCTTGCGGTAGTCGATAAAATAAAGCCCTTCCGGAGTCTTACCGTCACCTTCACGCTCCTTGGGTCCTTTTGGCTGTTTGCCCAAGGCTATCTTGTAAACCTTGAGCACCTTTCCCTCCGCAAAAAGCGTGAGCTCCCGTTTTGATTTTTCGACCACCACGAGCTCGGCCCTGGTGCCCCGAGGAAGAGATTGACCCGCTTCGACGAGATTCGCGCACCACGAAAAACAGCATATCAGCGGAAAGACCACAAGGAATATTTTTGACATTATGAACCCCTTGTAAATCAATAAATCAGCAGCGCAACTGCAATCGCCCGGCAACATTCTCCCGCGTGACGCAAAGAGAAAGCGTCACCGCCTCAACACATCGAAAAAGCGCACTCTTTGCATGCAAAGCGATGCTGTTGAAGCGGATAATAGCAAAGAGCTGAAGAGTTATCTACGGGTGATTTTGCCTTGAAGGAGGATATCGGGAATTCGGCCTTACCGGCACATGTACCCATCACGACGCACTGATTGAAGTTGGCCGGCCATATGGTAACCTTACCAGACCATGACCGATCACCGGTTTTTCCGCATGGCTTCCGATACCCGCGATCTGTCGAAAAGAAGGATTCGTCATGAAAGTGTTGATACTGAGCGCGGACAACTTCGAAGACTTGGAACTCCTGGTTCCCTACTACCGCTTCCTCGAGGAAGGATTCCAGGTGGAAATCGCTTCCATGAAAAAGGGTGCGATCATCGGCAAGCACGGCTACGAAGTAGCTGCAGACAAAACTCTGGAGGAAGTGGATCCGGACGATTACGACCTGTTGCTCCTCCCGGGCGGCAAGGCGCCCAAAACACTGAGAAACCAACGGACCGCGCAGGAGATTGCCCGGCATTTCTTTGCCGCGGACAAACCGGTCGCCGCGATCTGCCACGGCCCGCAGATACTGATCAGCGCCGGGCTGCTGAATGGCAGAAAGGCTACTTGTTACCGCACGGTTGCGGCTGAATTAGCGGAAGCCGGCGCACAGTACCTGAACCGGGAAGTCGTTATGGACGGCAACCTGGTTACATCGAGGCAACAGGCCGATATTCCGGCTTTCCTGAGAGATATCATGAAAATGCTGAGAGGACAAATCGAGCGAAAACAACCTGAAAAGAAATAAAAGGCCCGCGAGAACAGGCCTTTCCGGGAACAATGGACTGATCAGCCTGATGCTTATTGCATCAGGCTGTCGGCAATTTGAACAAGGTTGGGCAAATCGGGTTTCGTGACGATATCGTTGGCGCCGAGATCACGCCACTTGCGCTTGTTGTCCTCGCTTGCGAGCGAGGAGAAGATGAGTACCGGCAGGCCCCGCAGCACCTCTTCTTTCCTGACCAGCGAGGTAAGATGCAGACCGTCCATTTGCGGCATTTCGATATCGGTGATCAGCATATCGAGTTCTTTGGTATAGGGCACCCCGTCCCGGCGGCAGCGTTCGACGATACAGCTGATCTTTTCCCACGCCTGGGTACCGTTTTCAGCTTCTTCCACCCGGTATCCCGCGACACGAAGCGAGGAACAGATATTTTCGCGAATGAATCGCGAATCGTCCGCTACCAGGATGCGACGCATGCTCCGATCAAAGGTCTGATCCGCGCTCATCTGATCATCACCGATCCGGAAGAGAGCATCCTGCCCGCAAATCTCGGCAACGATCTTTTCGAAATCGAGAATCAGGATGATCCGGTCATCCATTTTGACCACGCCGGTCACATTGGCGTCATTGATCGCCTTTACCGGCGGCTCGACTCTTTCCCAGGAAATCCGATAGATACTGGAAACGGAATGTACTAAAATCCCGATGTTCATGCCGTTGAACTCGAGGACGACCACGCGCTCTGCCTCCAAACCCTCATCGCACTTGCCGAGAACATGTGAGAGGTTGATGACCGAAAGTACATTGTCACGCAATTGCATCATCCCTTCTACGGCCGGATGGCTGTTGGGAATCTTCCAGGTTCGGGGTCGACGGATTATTTCCCGCACTTTGGCCACATTGACCCCGTAAAAACAGGGAACAACCTCGCCGGCGGTATTCAGTTCATCGATCCGGAACTCCACGATCTCCAACTCGTTCGTGCCACTCTCCAATAAGATCTTCTGTTTATCGTCTGCTGTCACCGGCACCTCGCTCGTTGCAATTAAATTTGAACTCTCCGGGGATTTTTTGCTCCCCTTTTCCTTTGCCTATCGGTAAGAGAGAGAAAAAACTTTAACAAAAACAGTCGCGCCCCCTCTGCCAAGGATTCACACGACCATATCGGAAGAAAGCTGTCCCTCACCACGTTCTGAGGAATGCCTGTTCCGATAACCATAAATTGCAGTTTCACGAAGAAAAAAGATTACAGGGTGCTTTACGGAGAAACTCGGGATCCAACTTGGAAAAACGTGGGGGGGGATTCGATTTGGACTAAGATTTTTCCCGTCCAACCGATATGGCAGAGATAGATTCAAAGAAAGAAACCGGCACAATCACCAGGTCTGTCAATGAGACATGAAGAAAAAGCCGGTTTCTTTCCTTTCCGCTGCGGCACTCGTCACACCCTATCGGGCGAGTAAACCATCCAGGAATTTTTCAGAGACGGTCCTTTCCAAGCATGAGCAACAACTCGTTGCCGTCCCGCATGATCACGAACAGGCTGTCGCTGCCGCGAACCGTAACCTCTTTTACCTCCGGAAGGCCACGCAGGTACCCGGCGGTCTTTTCCGTTGCCGCGCTTCGATCGCCGTCATGGGCGGCCAGGTACTCGGCATATTTCGCCTCCGCCTGCTCCACCAGGACCTCGGGTGACAACTGCTCATCGGACCGAGCCCCTGTTTTTGTCGCCGATGCCGCGGCACATGCCGCAACCGCAAACAGAAACAGCCCAAACGAGACGGCAAACAGTCTTTTCATGTCCCACCTCCTGAAAGGAGAAGCAGGAGGCGCGCTCTCCCCACCCCCTGCTCCCCTTTCGATTCGAAAACTCCGACGCTGTCGTCTATTTCAACAGGATAACACTACCACTGTTGGGAAGCCGGTCTTTGCCGGTCATGTCGTAGAGCCAGACCTTGGCGGTACTGACACTGCCGAAAGAAGTGTTCCACGGAATATCGAAACTGTAATCATTCCCTTTCTTGGTCGGCGTCCCTGTATAGACCTTGTTGTTGAACAGCCCCGGCTGGGTCTGTTTATAGACCTCGATATTGCTTCCGTGACATTTCACCAGCACTTCCGCCGCTGAAGTCCCGCCGGTATCGACATAGAAGAAGAACTCGTCAAAGGCCGGCGCGCCGTAAAAGGAAATGGTGGCATAGAGCCGTCCCATGCCCGATACCAGCCTGAGCAGCTTGAAATCGCGGGAGTTGGTCACCGCGGATTCATTGCCGTCGTATTTCCAGACCGCCAGCTGGCATCCCCCCTTGTTGCTCGGGAAGGCAACCAGTTCGGGAGGACGGCACCCGGTGGCATACACCGCGTCAACCGCCTCGGTCACTGTTTTCTGTTCCTTCATCTTCTGGAAAAAGAGGTCCGTGCCGTTGTCG
>ERZ795048.3307-NODE-3307-length-12152-cov-5.593866_pt1 | contig 12152 bp, 12 predicted proteins | sample MGYA00375132_ERZ795048 | MGnify/ENA primary metagenome ERZ795048 (study PRJEB30177, sample SAMN05720225) | activated sludge metagenome | isolation source: Anaerobic digester | place: Hong Kong | collected 2014-12-17 ...
TGCAAATATTAAATACTTACAGTGATTTTAGCACCCGATTTTGTCCATTAAGCCTCTTTTTATCAATCTGCGCCATTATCAGACCGGCAGACGCGATAAATCTCATTCTGTGCACATCAGTTTCGTTGCCCATAAAGAAAAATCTTTCGAGAATTTCTTTCATATTATTCTTTAAAACCGGATCGGAAGATGTTTTCTTTTTCTTTACGGAATCTCTGTAAACTTTAGATTTGCTGAAAATGTGAAGAGCTACTACTCTAAGCGAAGGGATAGGGTGGGTTATGTTCTGCGATGACATTTCATTTATATGTTCTTTAAGATCATCTTCATTTTGTTTAATAAAAGCCTCAAGGTCAAAATCGATAACGTTCTTCGGAAGTCCTGAGATAAGCTTAAAAAAGCTGGAAATGGATTTTTCGATATTTTTATTGGCCAGAAGTCCGAATCTGTCCGATGAAAGTTCGCATAGTTTTTCCCAGAACATGAATTTCTGTTTAAGAAGCAGGTTGGGTTCTTTATCCTGAAAAAGAAATCTCATCATCTGGCTGATCTTATAAGTTTTAGTCACCAGATGACCTATTTCGTGCCCGATTACGAATCTTAGCTCATCTTCGTCCATTCTGTCGATCATAGTTGAATTCAGAGCTATTCTATGGGGATTCTCTTTATAATTACTCGGAATGGCGAAGGCGTTCATTTCGGGCGAGTTAACAATAAAGAAATCTATCGTGTCAGAAAACTGCAGTGTGTCTTTGACTTCCATGCAGAGATTAAAAAGCTTAGGCGTCATTTCTTTTGTGATTTTAAAGTTATAACTGTCCATGGCTTTCGAATAACTGTCGTCCGAATTTATTATTCTTGCGTTTATTAGAAGTTTGAGGACTATATCGCCCTGGATTATTCTGTTTATTTCTTCTCCGAACTGCTTTTCAAGTCCAAGCCTTATGTGATCATATTTTATCACTGTTACCTCCATAATTCATTACGAGTTCTTTGAATACCATTCCTCTCTCTTCGAAATTCTTGAACATGTTGTAGCTGGATGATGCCGGTGAAAGCAGGCAAATCTTTCCTGCATGAGTAAATTTGAATATCTGAACGACCATTGTTCTGAAGTCTTTGCAGAAAAAACACCGGATCGTATTTCCGTTCCAGAGGATTTCTTTATAACCGTCCCTCTCTTTTTCTTCAAATCCTGCGGACAGCATATCATTGTATATCATGCTCCCCGTGTCAGGAAGGAAAAAAATGTTGTCCACGAAGCTTTTTTTTATTTCATCCGTGAGGATGCGCCATGAAATTTCCTCTCCGCGAAAATGGCCTCCGAGTATAAGAGAACCGATTCTGTTGTTAAAAGCTTTTATCGCTGCAACTGAGGCCTGAGGTATAGTGGATATCGAATCATTGTAAAACTCTACGCCTTTATATGTTCCGAAATATTCCAGCCTGTGTTCAAGGCCTTTGAACTCACCGGCAGCTTTCACAGCATCGTTCGTGTCGCATCCTGCCAGATCGGCTGCTATCAGCGCGGTCCCGATATTATAGAGATTATGATTACCTTTGAGCTCGATGCATTTCTGGTTCAGAACGATAGTTTTTCTGCTGTAATATACAAGAATATCATCTCCGTCGATTATTATCTCGAAAGGTTCGCTTACAGATCTTCTTTCCAGACCGGTGAATTCCTTTATAGGGAAAATTATATGATCGTCTTCATTCTGCATTTTGACTATGTTCATTTTTGCCGATCTGTATTCGATGAAGTTCTTGTAAAAATCCAGATGTTCAGGGTAAACGTTCAGAATTGCGGAAATATGAGGGGCCTGTTTTATGAACTGAAGCTGATGGGAAGACAGTTCAAGAACTATTATGCTGTTATCATCGATAGAGTCAATTATATCGAATACGGGAACACCGATATTTCCCGCCAGAACAGATCTTTTACCGCATGATATCAGGATAGAATGAAGAAGAGATGCGGTAGTGCTTTTGCCTTTTGTTCCTGTAATGCCGATAGTCTGAAGGTGGAATTCCCTAAGGAACAGGTCTGTCTGAGAAGAAATGATATTCTTATATTTTGATACAAAATCGTCGCTCAGAGGTATTCCCGGACTTTTAAGTATCAGGTCGAATTTATCTTCAATAGTGTCTATACTGCCGGTAATGAAACGGACATTCCTGCCCAGCCTCGTAAGGTTTTTATCGTAAACAGTTATTCTTGTCTCCGGAAAGTTATTTGATAAAAAGTCCAGAGAAGACTGTCCCTCAGTTCCGAACCCGAGGATGAGAACACTTTTGTTTGAGAAATATTTCTTTAATTTTCCGATCCGGCTCATAAATTCTTTTCCAATATCATCTTCAGATCATCAGGCAGCAGATTTTCTTCCGAGAACTCTTCGATAAGTTTTACGAAATCACTCCTGTATACCGGAAGTCTGTCTTTTTCTCTTTCACTGAAAATCTTTAACAGGACCGGCAGGTCACCTTTTTCTGAGATATCAGTTTTTTTAGCAAGAGCTGCCCTTACCTCTCTGACAGTGCCCACGCATTCGAACGGTTTGATGCCGCTAAATCCGCACAGTTCAAGGAAAACAGGCTCGAGTTCTGTATCGTCAAGTAAGTTTTTTCCGAAAATATTCATAAGATCTTCGTCGGAATTAAATGGCGACAGCATTATGTAGGTGAAAAGACATTTTGGGCATTTCAGGCACCATTTATTTTCTTTGCTCCCAACATTGCAGCTTCTGAAGGTTGAGAAATGATCCCCGAAGCGTGAAAACAGCCGTGCTATCGCAAGTTCATTGAGGGGTCTTAAAAAGCTGAAATAATATACGGATCGAGAAATGTATTTTCTGATATAACCGTGCAGAGCTTCTTCAGCTTCATATGATTTTGAGTACTGATGATTTATATCTATTCCCGAAAAAAATGTATTTCCCTCATTCGCGCTGTTCTCGTTTGAAAGAGCAATGTATCTGCGGCTATAGATAAGTGAGGCGGCTGCAGAAACAAATCCGAGAAGAGCTGAGAACGGCGTGTGCCCGTTAAGAAACCCCTTTTCGTTTAACTTAAGAAGAAGCGGGTCGATGGATCTTTCGATCCTGATATAATCATCATAGCCTGATATTCTTGCGCTTTGAACAGATGCTTCCCTCGGATTGAGTATAAGAGGTCTGCAGTCCGTTCCTTTGAGAAGCTCCAGCGTTACAACAGAGTCTTTTCCGCCGCCGACAGGTATGATAAAGCCGGGCTCAAGATCTGATAACGCCGGTTCGAAATGCGTCTGGGATTCGGGGATAATATCGAACAGGTCTTCTTCCTTTGTTTCAATGCCGTTCCGGTACAGGAATTCTCCCAGACCCCGGTAGATCAGCTTTTTCCAGAATGACAGCTGTTCTTCGTCAAGAGCACCTGCCTTTACTATTATGCGAGGAGAACAGCATGCTTTATAATAACTTGCGATCTCTATCATTCCAAGGTTGAAAAGAGCTGCTTTGATGTTAGAGGTGTTTAATGACTCGGCTGGACAGTTCCTGAATATTACCGAAGGTTCAAAGATTATATCGTCGGATTGAATGAATTTGTATGTAACTACAAGATCACTTTCTTTTACAAATGTAGAGAAACTGTCGTAAGTAAATTCGGGAAAATCATGTCTTAAGCTTGTGAATTTTTGAATATGTCCCATTTCAGTTTCCGATCCTTTCGTGATCGGATCCGACAATAAGAGTAACGTCAATATCGACAAGGTCCCTGTTTATCTGCATCAGAACATTTTCTTCTTTTATACCCAGAGATTTCGCAAGATGTCTTGCGTACTTCATGTCTTCCACTCGGGACAGAATTGTAGTGTTATTGTATAAATTAGAGGCGTTTCCGGTTTCTCTTACATCATATTTCATATCTCTGAGCTTGGCTTTCCAGCGTGCGGCAAGACCCGGTTCCCCGCAGCCGTTCAGAATACTAACCCTAATTTTGAAAGGATCGATATTTTCAAGGTTTTCGGCACTTTTCTTCACCGTGTCCTGTATTTCTTTCTCATAAATTGAATTAGGGTCCTTCGATATCATTTCTTTTATAAAGTCGAAATTTCTGTAAATCAGGAATACTGTCTGTAAAAGCAGGAGGAAAATAATGATGTATGATGCTGTCGGGGATTCTTTTGTAAAAGATTCCGAAGTTTCTTTTCTTTTAGGTCTGATCCTTGCCATAAACTCACTCGTCCCCTTTAAGTAAACTGGAGGGACTGAAAGGATCACTGTAATACATATCTCCGGGTCTGAAATTTCTGAAATCTATGATCATTCTGAATTTGTTATTCGGTTTATAATCAAGAGTAGCTGATTTGAGATAAATATCTGTACGCTCTTCTTCTGAAATGTTAAATGAAGTGTAAGGTGTGTAAGACATACCCATGTTCAACTTCAGGGTCAGAGGGTCGCTTATCCTGTATTTTATTCCTGCGATATATTCATTCTGCATAAAGGATTCGGATCCGCTGCTTACATAGTTCATTGAGAGGGTATGGGTAACGGAAATGTCAGACATATTGAAGATCGATCCGGAGGATGACGGAGACATCAGTTTAATTCTGGGATCAGAATATTCATCGTTCCTGAACTGCCCGTACAGCGTCATCGATGTGATAATGGTTAATAATGTAAAATACTTCATGACAGACTCCTTATGATCTTAATTTATCCTCAAGTTCATTATACCTTCAGCTGTCTTAAGTTGTTCTAAAGTATTTATTCCCTGGATCTCAGTATTGTCGCTGATCTTATATGTTCCGACTTTTCTGCCTTTGCTTTTCATGATTCCTATTACATCGGTCAGGTAGTATTCTTTTCCTGCATTATCGGAAGAAATGTTCTTTAAAGCTTCAAAAAGTTCTTCTTTATCGATAATGTAAACACCGGAATTTATCTCTTTTATCTCTTTTTCTTCAGGTCCGGCATCTTTCTCCTCAACGATTTTTATTATATTGCCGTCTTCGTCTTTAACTATCCTTCCGTAGCCGAACGGATCGTCGAATTCAGTAGTCAGAACCGTAGCTGAACATCCCGATCTTTCATGAAATTCTCTGAATTTCTTCAAAGTATTAATTCTTAAAAGAGGAACATCTCCACAGAGTATGAGAACATCACCGGTTCTTCCGAGAAGAGAAAACTCAGCCTGCATCACAGCATGACCGGTACCGAGCTGCTCATTCTGTTCTGCGTAACTCACTCCGCAATCCTCTGTAGCGCTGATTACCAGCTCTTTTTTGTGACCCACGATCAGCCATATACCGTCAGATCCGGCACCCTTAGCCTGATCGATAACATACTTTACGAGTTCCTTATCATTTATCTTATGGACGACCTTAGGCAGATCGGATTTCATACGCTTTCCCATTCCGGCCGCAAGTATTAGTGTGTACAGCTTTCTCATGAATTTCCTCTAATTAACTATCATATTATCTATCAGCCTTGTTTTCCCGAATCTCACCGCCAGCAGAAGCACTAATTTGTCCTTTTTGAGCGTTCTTATTTCAGAAAGGTCTGAAGCATTTCTAAGTTCCGCGTATTCGATCTCTGCGGTTCGTTCTGACGAGATAATGTCGGTAACCTTGCTGATTATCTCCTTTTTACTGCTGAAGGAGCTGAAATTATCTTTGATGTGTCTGAGAGATCGGTACAGAACAGACGCGGACTTCCTTTCGCTTTTATTAAGGTAGCTGTTTCTGCTGCTCATTGCGAGACCGTCACTTTCTCTTACAGTATCAACTCCTATTATGTCTACAGGCATGTTCATATCTTTTACGACTTTTTTAAGAATAGTGAACTGCTGATAGTCTTTTTTGCCGAAATATGCCTGATCGCATCCTGTAATATTGAAGAGTTTGGTTACGACTGTAGCGACGCCCTTAAAATGACCCGGTCTTGTTTTTCCGCAAAGGATTTTTCCTACAGGACCTATATCGATATATGTTGAGAAATTATCGGGATACATTACAGGATCATCCGGGAAAAATACCGCATCAGCACCGATCGTGTCCAGTTTCCTCAGATCGCCTTCGAGATCTCTGGGGTATCTGGCAAGATCCTCTTTTGGACCGAACTGAATAGGATTTACATATATGGAATAGATCAGACAGTCGCATTCGTTCCGCGCCTTTTTACCCAGAGTCAGATGGCCTTCATGGAGCGCTCCCATAGTGGGAACAAAACCGATCCTTCTGTTAATGAGATCATAAAGGCTCGTGAAATCTCTGACCTCTGATATTGTTCTAAGTATTTTAGGCATAATTAACTTCCTTTCAATAGGATTCGTCTTCAGAAGGGAACGATCCGTTATTAACATCCGATATATATTCGCTGACAGCCTTACTGATGACAGAATGAATATCTGCATATTTTCTTACGAACTTAAAGTTAACGTCCGGGTCGAATCCGAGAAGGTCTGTTATTACCAGAACCTGACCGTCGCAGAAAGGTCCGGCTCCGATGCCGATTGTCGGTACTGACACAGACTCGGTCACTTCTTTAGCCAGGCCGGCAGGTATTTTCTCAAGGACGATCCCGGAAACTCCCGCTTTTTCAAGCAGAAGCGCGTCATTTTTAAGTGTTTCTGCCTCTTTATCACCTTTAGCTCTTAGTTTATAGCTGCCGAACTTGTTGATAGACTGGGGCGTCAAACCCAAGTGACCGTACACCGGAATGCCTGACTCTGTTAGTTTTTCGATGAGGGGTAAAACTCTTTTCCCGCCTTCGACCTTGACGGCGTTGCATCCGGTTTCTTTAACTATCCTGAAAGCATTTTCAATCGCTTTTTCAGTTGATATCTGAAAACTGCCGAACGGCATATCCGCGGCGATAAGGGCCCGTGATGTAGATTCAACAACGATCTTTGTGTGATAGATGATTTGCTCGACTGTAACAGGTATTGTTGTGGTCTTACCCTGGAAAACCATCCCCAAAGAGTCTCCTACAAGTATCATGTCAACAGACGAACTGTCGATTATCCGGGACGTGTAAAAATCATAGGAAGTAAGCGCAGCTATCTTCTTGCCGGAGGTTTTATACTTTTTTAATTCCGAAACTGAAATTCTGTTTCCCATAAGATCACCTCGATTTATGATAACAGTTAAAAATAAGCATAATCATATCTAATTGCAAGGTCGTAATTATAAAAAACTTTCTGGTAAAGTTCCGGATTTAATATACATAAAAGTATTGTTGACATTTTAAATTTCTTGTGTTAAATTCCGCCGTTTCGAACACATGCTGACAAACAGGAGTAAAAGGAAAAGAAGGAGAAAAAAGGGAGTTAGATGAAAAAGTTTATATGGATAGTACTTATAGCGTCATTTTCAGTTCTGTTCTCTCAGGACTGCGACTGCTATAAGACTCAGATTGATTCTCTGATGGCAGAATTTGATGCGATCAAAGATAAAATGTCCGATCAGAAGATCACCAGGGAAGAATATGACGATCTTTATTCGATCTATACAGACATCTGGTCAGAAATTGTTGAGCAGCAAAAAGAGCAGAAAAAATGTATCGAGAGCACAAAAAAGACCATTAAAGTAAAAGTAGAACCAAAGAAGGTCGATCAGGCTCTACCTCAGATCTTTGGAGCTAAGTGGGGTTCTTCAAGGCAGTCCGTAAAGGATAAATTAAGAAACGCAGAGGGTCTTAAGATATCCGATACAGACGAGTCCGTTCTGGAATACAAAAACGGCAAGCATTTAGGTTATGCTGTCAATAAATGGCAGTTTAACTTCACCAATAAAAAGCTATATGCCTGCCAGATAGTTTATTCCGCACACTCTAAGATGAACGCGCTGAAACTTTACAATGAGATCAGCAGTAAGCTCATTAAAGAATATGGTGAACCGAGCTATGAGAAAAATAAGTTTCCCTCAAGCTACAAAGACGATAAAATTAAACTCTCTTCAATAAAGAACGGTTCGGTAACGATCTACAACAAATGGCTGTTTAAAAATGACGATGTTTTAAGGATAGGTATAAACGAGAACGGTGATGTGATGATGACCTACTTAGTTGAAAAATTGCACAATAAAGCGCGGTAGTTTTTTAATTATAGTATTTCATATTTGATAATTATTTTGAATTTTCACTTGCATTTAGGGTGATAAAATGCTAATTTTACCGCGATGAAAATTACGCATGTTATAAAATATGCTGTGCTGACATGTCTTTTAGTGTCTTGTACAATGAATAAAAAAGTGAAAATAACTTCATCATTTGTTGAATTTTCTACGGATGTGAACATTTCACTGTTCGGTATAAGCATGTCCGATACTTCCGGAACTTCCGATGCGATCTCATTTTCCAGAGGAATATTCTCATATTTTAATTCTGAGATGAATCCTTATCTAGAAACATCATCTTTGAGTTTAATGAATTCGGCAGAACCAATGGTGAAAACCGAGATACCGAATTCACTCAGACAGATCATCAGGATATCAAGAAACCTCCACAAATATACCGACAAGTACTTTAACGTGGCTGTACTTCCGGTTGTTGAACTGTGGGGATTTTACACCGGAACAGAACCTGTTAAGCCGGAAGAAAATATGTTAAAAGAAACTCTGAAAATATCAGATCTTGATCTTTATAATTTTGAAAATGACTCATTCTTTGTTTCGGACAAAAGGTGCAGGATCGGTTTAGGCGGTATAGCGAAGGGGTATGCTGTTGATTCGGTCGCGCATTATTTATTGTCAGAAGGCTACAATGATTTCATTGTGGAAGCGGGAGGAGATATGATCGTAAGATCAAAAAAACCGAAAACTATAGGCATTAAACATCCCAGAATTGAAAATGAACTGATAGACACGATATATGTAAGCAGCGGAGCCGTAGCCACATCCGGAGACTACGAAAAGTACATTGAAGCCGACGGACAAAGATACTGCCATATTATAAATCCGTATACCGGATACGGAACTTCTGATATTATATCTGTAACTGTGATATCTGAAAAAACTTATCTGAGCGACGCTTTTGCTACAGCCGCGTTTGCGATGGGAAGGGAAAAGGCTGAGTACATTCTGGAGAAGAACAAACTGTCAGCGCTGATCTATTATTACGGTGACGGAAAGGAAATTAATAAGAAAGAAATAAACATGGAAAATTATAAGAAACCTGCAGGATACGGCTTGTAAAATTATGGAACCAGGAAAAGGATATTACGAAATACCCGCAAATATAAAATCGCTAAAAAAGGAGACTGAAAATGTCTATTCCGCAGTCCTTTCCGCCGGTAACGAGATGGGATCTTCTATCCCGGGTCAGTTTATAAATGTCCAGGTTTCACAAGAATTCAATTCTCCAGTTCTCAGAAGACCGTTCGCCGTTTCTTCAGTAAACGGTAATGAGTTCGAGTTCATATTCAGCGTTGTAGGAAGAGGTACTAAACTGCTCGCCGGAATGCTTGAGACTCAAAAAACAATAAATGTTCTCGGCCCGCTTGGTAACGGTTTTATCGACGGAGAAGCTGGAAGAAAGCTACTTATTGCGGGAGGTCTGGGCATAGCGCCAATTAAAAGGCTTGCCGACCATTTTCATGACATGAATATACCGGTGACGATATTATGGGGCAACAGAACATCCAGCGATTTTTTCGATACGGTTCATTATAACAGAGAGAACTCTGAGATCCTATGCTCAACGGATGACGGTTCAAAAGGATTTACAGGCAATGTTCTTGATCTCTTAAAAAATGAGTTAGGTTCAGGCAATATCGGATCTTTAAACAATTATGATATTTTTGCCGTAGGACCTGATCCAATGATGAGATCCGTTGCTGAATTCGTTGAGCGCAATAACGCAAGATGTCAGGTATCGCTTGAGACCCCGATGGCGTGCGGAATGGGTGTTTGTCAGGGTTGCGCGGTAAAAAAAAGAGATTCGGAAGGCTACTACCTTGTTTGTAAGGACGGTCCCGTATTCTATTCTGATCAGATAGTGTTTTAAATTTATGGAAATTTTATAAAGATGGAAAACGAAAAAAGAAAAGTCATATTAAGCGGTATTAAGCCTACAGGGCAGCTTACGATAGGAAATTATATAGGGGCTATGAAGAATTTTATCAGGCTTCAGGATGACTATGAAACGCTTTACATGGTGGCCGATCTCCACGCACTGACTGTGCCTCAGGAACCAAAGGAGCTCAGATATAAAACGCTATCTGTCATCGCTCAGTATATTGCAGTCGGGCTCGATCCTGAAAGAAGTAATCTTTTTATTCAGTCTCATGTGACGGGGCACACTGAACTATCATGGATTCTAGGATGTATTACCGGACTCGGTGAGCTCGGAAGGATGACGCAGTTCAAAGACAAGTCTTCAAAACCGGGCGCAAATATCAATGCGGGTCTGTTCACTTATCCGGTACTTATGGCATCGGATATTCTGCTTTACAACGCTGATTATGTTCCTGTCGGCGAAGATCAGAAGCAGCATGTGGAGCTTACGAGGGATATAGCAATAAAATTCAACCATAAATACTCGGATACTTTTGTAGTTCCAGAGCCCATTATACCGAAATCAGGCGCAAGGATAATGGATCTTCAGAACCCGCTGGCAAAAATGGGTAAAACAGACTCGGGGGAATCGGGAAGGATAGCTCTTATCGACGAACCGGCCATAGCTGCAAAAAGGATCAGAAGTGCAGTTACAGATTCCGGAAAGGAAATAACATATTCGGAGGGCGACGAAAAAGCCGGCATAAGAAATCTTCTCACAATTTACTCCAGCCTGACAGAAACACCGGTCGCAGATATAGAAAGATCATATCTCGGTAAAGGCTACGCGGATTTCAAGAAAGATCTTGCCGATATAGTTGTCGAGAAGCTGACGCCCATAAAAAATAAGCATGATGATCTTATGAAAAATAAAGATTACCTGGAATCGGTACTGAAAAAAAACGCAGCGGACGCACAGGGAAAAGCTTATAAGATATTAAATAAGGTTTATAAAAAAGTAGGATTAGTTCAATCTGTAAGATAATTCATACTGAATGGAGGAGCTTATGAACGAAAATATTTTTAGGGAATACGATATCAGGGGCGTTGTGGAAACTGACTTTACGGCGGATTCAGTTATTAAGATAGCGCGGGCTTTTTCTACAATGATGATAAGAGAAGGGTATAAAAACTGTGCAGTTGGTTTCGATGCAAGACTGTCCGCAGATTTTCTGTTCTCGACTTTCACGAATACACTCAGGGATTGCGGCATAGATGTGATCTCGATCGGGCAGTGTACTTCTCCCATGCTCTACTTTGCTCAAATACATTACAATTCGGATTCTGCAGTAATGATCACAGGTTCACATAATCCTTCCGACATGAACGGATTTAAGATGATCACAAAAGACTATGCAATTTTCGGCGAAAGGATCCAGCATCTGAAAGATCTGATCTTAAAAAACGATCTCATTATAAGGAGACCTGAAACACCTGCCGGCACTCTAAAAACTGTTTCTATAAGAGAAGAATACCTCGGTTACATGAAAGAGAATATTACTATGGGCAGCCGCAAACTCAATATTGTTGTTGACGGAGGGAACGGAACAGGCGGAGAGATAGCGGCAGAAATATTCAGGCATTTCGGGCACAATGTAACGGAACTCTATACGAAGCCCGACGGGACTTTTCCCAACCATCATCCTGACCCCACGGTCCCGGCATACATGACAGATCTAATCGCTAAAGTTAAAGAAACAAAGGCTGATCTCGGGATAGGATATGACGGAGACGCGGACAGGATCGGAGTCGTAACAGAGCATGGAAATATGCTTTTCGGCGACCATCTGATGCTGATTTTCGCAAAAGAGATACTGTCAAGAAAACCCGGAGCAACGATCATAGGCGAAGTAAAATGTTCTCAAACGCTTTATGATTCGATAAAGAAATTCGGCGGCAACGGAATAATGTGGAAAGCGGGTCATTCTCTGATCAAGGCCAAGATGAAAGAAACGAAGGCTGAACTTGGTGGAGAGGTCAGCGGCCATATTTTCTTTAAGGACAGATTCTTCGGCCACGATGATGCTCTTTATGCGTCTCTCAGGCTTCTGGAAATATTGTCGCGAACCGATAAAAGTATTACCGGACTGCTTGCGGATGTTCCAAAGACCATCAT
>ERZ795048.3308-NODE-3308-length-12151-cov-9.209408_pt1 | contig 12151 bp, 8 predicted proteins | sample MGYA00375132_ERZ795048 | MGnify/ENA primary metagenome ERZ795048 (study PRJEB30177, sample SAMN05720225) | activated sludge metagenome | isolation source: Anaerobic digester | place: Hong Kong | collected 2014-12-17 ...
GTATAGGCTCAGCTACACAGAGGGTTACAGTTAAGAATCCTTATTCCGAAAATATCTTAATACGTTCTGTTGCTTTAGCAAATGGCTCCGATTCGCCATTTCGTTTAAATGTTGATGGTGTAGCCGGAATATTATGGCAAGATATTGAAATTAAAGCCAAAGATAGTTTATATATTTTTGTTGAAATAACGGTCGACCCACATAATTCGAATCTTCCCCTGTTGGTTCAGGATTCAATTGTTTTTTCGTTTAATAATACCAAACAGGATATTGATTTATTAGCATGGGGGCAGGATGTACATTTAATAAACGGAGAAATTTTGGAAACCCAGCACTGGGTAAATGATAAGCCTTACCTGGTATATAACTCTATGATGGTAGATACTAACAGCACGCTATCCATTGACCCTGGTGTTATGGTCTATTTTCATAAGAATTCAAGATTATATGTAGCAGGAACCATAGTAGCAGATGGTACTTACGAAATGCCTATCATTTTTCAGGGCGACAGGCTCGAAGAATTATATGACGATATCCCGGGGCAATGGGATGGAATTTGGTTAATGCCTGGCAGTAAAGATCATTTATTAGATTTTTGCGTTATAAAAAACGCTATTATTGGAATACAAGTAGATACTCTTGCTAATACAGCAAAACCAACGCTTGCACTGTCAAATAGCCGAATCGAAAATATGGCATCAGTAGGTTTATATGCACAGGGGTCAACTATTTTGGCGTATAATAATTTAATCTCAAATTGTGGGCAATTTGCTGTTGTCCTGACTATTGGGGGGGCATATGAATTTTATCACTGCACTATTGCTAACTACTGGGGTTATTCTACCCGAACAACACCATCTTTATTGCTAAATAATTATTATATTGATGTTTATAACCAAATACAATTAAGGCCTATTGAAAAAGCTTTGTTTGGGAATTGTATTATTTATGGCAATAAAGAGTCAGAAATTATTATTGATAAAGCCGATGGTGCAGGACTGAGCTATAAATTCGACCACTGTTTGTTTAAAGTGGATGAAGAGTTTTCAACTTCGGACCCAATTCATTTTGAGAATATAATTGTAAATCAAAACCCTAAATTTAAAGATGCTTACGAAGGAGATTTTGAGCTGGATACATTATCGGTTGCAAAAGATAAGGGAAAGGTGGAGTATTCCATTATGTTTCCGAATGATATAAATATGAATAATCGAAATAACGACGCAGGCCCTGATTTGGGGGCTTTTGAACGTATAGAGCAGCTATAATGAATTACCGATTTTTAATTTATTTCTTATTTCTGATTTTGTTCGCTGGCAATACTTTTGCACAGGACTTGTTCAGTTATTCCAGTGATTATAAAATCATGTTTTATAATGTCGAAAATTTATTTGATACCCAAAATGATAGTTTAACTAACGATGAAGAATTTTTGCCCGACGGTGAACGTTTCTGGAATAAACAGAAATACTATACCAAATTAAATCATATTTACAAAGTAATTATTGCTATAGGAAAATGGGAACCTCCTACTATTATTGGGCTTTGTGAAATTGAAAACCGGAAGGTTTTATCTGATTTAGTAAATAATACACCACTTGTAAAGTACGAATATAAAATATTGCATAAAGATTCGCCTGACAGGAGGGGGATTGATGTCGGGATGCTTTATAGGGAAGATTATTTTAAACCAGTGTATTCGGAGTTTATCGCTATACGTATACCCGAAGAGCCTGATTTTAAAACCCGTGATATACTCTATACAAAAGGGATTGCCTTTAAAAGAGATACATTGCACATTTTTATAAATCACTGGCCATCAAGGTGGGGAGGGCAGCTGGAATCGGAAGATAAACGTATTTTTGTAGCTCAGAAATTGCGTTCAAAAGTAGATTCTTTATTTGCTTTAAATCCTAATGCAAATATTATAATAACGGGCGATTTTAATGATTATCCTGGAAATAAAAGTATTTCTGTGGTTCTGGGTGCCCACTCAAATGTTGATTCTATTGAAAATAAGAATTTATATAACTTATCATCAGCAGTTGGGCAGTTCGAAAATATTGGAAGCCATAAATATCAGGGGGAATGGGGAGTTCTTGACCAGTTTATTGTATCTGGAGCTTTGTTAAATCAGGTAAATCAGTTATATACCGGTAAAAATGATGTTTATATTTTTAATGAGAATTTTTTATTAGAGCCTGATGATGCATATACGGGTATGCGGCCAAATAGGACATTTATTGGATATAAATACAATGGAGGATTTAGTGACCATCTTCCTACGTATATTCAGGTATATTTTAAAAAATAATGCTTTTTTAATTTACAAATTCGTGTAGTTCAATTTTAATTCCAGATTCTGCCTCAAAATCTTCTACTTCGTCAACCATATCGGGGTCGTTTTTATCGTAAAACCAGTTTACTTTTACTTTTCCCCCATTATTTTCAAAGGTTTTTAAAATTTCAAGCATATCAAGTATACACTTGGTTGATGTAGTGTTCAGGTAAATAAGCTTAACATTTAATTCAACTTTATTATCAGCTTTTGTTGTATAATCTTTAAGCCAATTTAAGAGAGGAAGGTAAAACTTGTAAGTTTCTTCCATATACGACTCTCCTCTTAATTCGCAGACACCAGTTTGTGCATTAAAATCAACTTCGGGAAAGTAAGGTGTTGTTGGAGAGCTTGTAATATGAATGTTTTCCATGTTATAGTAATTTTAATGTTTATCTATTTTTACGGTTAGAGAGAAATATGAAAAATTCTCATTAAATTTTTCGGTATAATAATCCAGTTTATTTTTGGATAGCATTACTGCTTGTATAAGCCCAATACGGGCGCCAAATTTTTCACCAGGCGAATTTATTCGTTGTTCCCTTTTTAAATCTCTAAGTCTTAAATAATCCGAAGCATTAATTAATTCGCACCGTTCACTAAGAATTTTAGCATCTGCATCTTTTACCAGATTTTTAGTGGTAAATTCATAATGCATGTTACTTACATTTAATGAGAGTTCTCCAATTCCAATGCGCTGTATATTATTAACAACGTGAAAATCTTCAGAATAATTTGAAACATTTTGTGAAAGCTCAATAAAAATCTTGAATAATTTTTTTCTGGCATTCGAATATGGGTCATTTAAGTTCCTTATATTACTTCCGAAAACGGAAATAAGTTCAATGTAAAATGGCCCCCTATAATTTAAAATACTTTTAGTATCCATTATAATATAGATATTCTAATTAATTCTAATTCCTATTAATGTAATATCATCTCTTTGTTCCTCACCCTCCATAAAATTATCCAACTCTTTTTCAATTGCTTTTTTTTGTGTATCCATTGATTGATCAATGTTTAACTGCAATATTTCTTTTAACCTATTACTTCCAAATCGTTTTCGTTCTTTGTTATTTTGATCTGTTAATCCATCAGATGATAAATATAAAATATCGCCAGTTTCTGCTTTTATTTCTACATTGCTAAAATTCTCAACTGCTTCTTTTGTCCCGCCTATCGATTGACGGGTCCCTTTAATTTCCTCAATTTCTTTATTTTTTTTACTTAAATACAATGGCCGTTTTGCTCCGGAAAATTTAATAAGTTTTGAGTTAATTTCAAAAGAAATCAGGCAAACATCCATGCCATCATTATTATCGGTTTCATTTTGGCGCAATGCATCAATTATTTTTTCATTTAATAAAGTTAATATTTTTGCCGGATCTTGTATCTTTTTTTCTAAAATAATCTCATTTAAAAGGCTGCTTCCTATCATCGACATAAATGCTCCGGGCACTCCATGCCCCGTACAATCAACAACTGCAATAAACGCCATATCCCCCATTTGGACAAACCAATAGAAATCTCCGGAAACAACATCTTTTGGCCTATAAATTATAAAACTATCAAAGGCTTTTTTGATTTGATTCTCAATTGGCAATATGGCTCTTTGAATATTTTGAGCATAATGGATACTGTCATTAATTTTTTTATTTTGTAATTCGAGTTTATCTCTTTGATCTTCGATTTGAATTTTTTGTGATTTAATTTTTTTATACAGAACCATTAAAATTGCTAAAAAACCAAGAATAATAATAAAACCCCAAATAAGAATATTCCGCCATAAACGTTCGAGCTTTAATTGTGCTTCAAGCTCCCTGTTTAATGATTCTTTTAGTTCGAGTTGCATTTTTTGTTCGCGCGAAAGTTCTTCAACCAATGCCAATGAGTCTTCTGTTATTTTTAGTTTGTCGGTTTGCTTTATTAATTCTTGCTGTGTTTGCTGTTTTTCTTGTTGTGCCTTATTTATTTCAGTTTCGCTTTGTTTTTTTATTTGCGTAATTTCCTGCGATTTAATGTATTTGTCTATGGAGGCAAATAAATCAAAATACTCAATGCTTTTTTCTGAATTACCCAGTTTTTGATAATTATTTGCTAAGATGCTATAAAAACTTCTCAACATTTTTAAATCGTTTAATTCTTTGGCTAAGGCTACTCCTTCTAAAGCTGATTTATTTGATTCTTCGTAATTATCTTGTGATTGATACGTTTGTGAAATATTTACCAGTGCAGAACAAGTATTTTTTTTATCGTTATTTTTTTTACTTATATGATAGGCTTTCTTAAAATAGTTAATTGCTGAAGTATAATCTTGTGTTTCGGTGTAAATTACGCCAAGGTAGTTTGAAGTTAATAAAATTCCGTTTGTATTATTAAGGTTCTCGTTTATTTCTAATATTCTTTTAAAATAGCTTTGCGATTTTTCGTACAATTGATTATCCCACGATAAAAATGCTGCTTTATTAAGGTATTCAAGTTCGAGCTGCTTATTTCCATCACTTTTATATGTTGCTATTTGTAAATCGTATTTTTCTAGTTCTTCGGCAACATTTTGCGAAAGGGCCCACAGAGGGAATGCGATTAACAGGAATAATGAATATAATTTTTTCACGTTCAGAAATTTACAGCGTTAAATTTATTTTATTTTTAGGCCAAAAACAAGTATATCATCAATTTGCTCGCTCGAACCCCGCCATTGGTCGTGCACATTGTTTAATATTTCTTTTTGTATATCCATTGGTTTCGAACTAATTTCTATTAAAAGCTCTTTAAATTGGTTATATCTGAATTTTTTCCCTTTAGGCCCACCAAACTGATCGGCATAACCATCAGAAAATAAATAAACCTGATCGTTTTCGGCAATATCAACAATATGATTTGTAAAGGGTTTGTCGAAATTTATATGTATTCCAACCGGCATTCTGTCACCTCGGATTTCAGTAAGGTTATCTTTTCTGATGATATATAATGGATTATTTGCTCCCGAAAATTGAAGTTGATTATTTTCCAGGTCAATAATACAAAGAGCAATGTCAAGGCCGTCTTGAGCTTCTCCACTGCTTCCCGTTTGCTGGAGCGATTTCATTATACGGTCGCGCAACTGATCCAGAACATCGCTTGCTGTTTTAAAATTACCTTCAACAATAATATCGTTTAAATAAACAGCCCCAAGCATATGCATTAAAGCTCCGGAAAGCCCGTGCCCTGTACAATCTCCGACAGCAAGGATTTTCTTATTTTGATGAGTTGATGCCCAGTAAAAATCACCACTAACATGGCTTTTAGGTTGGTGTAAAATAAAATATTCAGGGAAAAGGTCTGACATGTATTCTAAGCGAGGAAGTATGGCATGCTGTATTCTACTGGCATACCTAATATCTGCCATAATCTCTTTATTTTGCCTCGAAATAATATCGCGGTGGTTTATGGCATTCTCCATTTGTTGCCTTATTTCCTCGTTTTTTTTATTTATCTCAATTTCTTTTTTTATGTTCGAATCCAGAATATTTTTAAGGTTTATAGCAGATTTTATAGCAGATTTTATTGTGTAATTGCTGTAAGGTTTTTCTATAAAAAGTACCGCTCCTGAATCTATCTTTTGATAATTGTTATTTATTCCAGAGAAAATTATAATTGGGTAATTTTTCTGGTTTATCGCATTTTCAATTTCTTCCGAAGAATAAATTTTGCAAGGTTCATTTAGTAATAATATATCAGGAGTTAAATCGGCCTTGTTTAATAAAAGATCTTCAAGATTGCTACTTGAGGCAATTAAATTGGGATATTCTTTGGATAATACCGACATTAACTGGCCGATTTCATCATCAGAAAATAGTACTAAGTGTATTTTAAGATCCATTAAATAAAAATAAGAAAATAAAAATAGCAATTGTAAGCCGTTTTTCAAAAAACACACTTAGAATAATATTCTTTTTCGATGATTTTATAATCGTTTTTGATGAAATGATTAAAAATGAATGTTAAAGCAATTAAAAAAAAGATTAAATAGAATGCTTTTTGTAATAAATGATATATTTTTAAAGTGTTAAACTGAACCAACATTCTTAACAGCTAAAATGGGCTATAAAATATTAATTGCAGACGACAAAGGTGATTCGTATTCTTATTTAAAAGATATTCTCAAAAGCGAAGGGGAAAGGTTCAGTATTTTACAAACCCACAGAAAAGATATTTATCAGGCATCGATAAGCTTTAAGCCGGATATTATTCTTGTAAGCATCGATTCGTTAGCTAAAAATGGAATCGAAAGTATCATGTCGCTTAAGCAGGATAAAGCAACCAATTCAATACCAGTATTATTAATAACCGATTATACTCCACGTACAAGTTTCGACCGTGTTTTTGAGTATGGTATCGTCGATTTTATTCGAAAGCCGTATACTCTTGATGAATTGCTGATGCGTATAGAAGCTGCCGAAAGCAGGCGTGAGTTTCAGCACGAAATTTATATCGAACATGAATTGTTGAGAGAATTGTCGATCGTGGCTATGAAGACAGCAACCGGGGTTGTTATTATGAGTATCGATGGTATAATTGAATGGGTAAATGAGGGTTTTGTTAAAATGTATGGTTATAACCTGGAGGAATTTAAAGAAAAATACGAAGAAAAGATCTTTAACTCAAACGAAAACCCCAAATTAGCCAATGCCATCCAGAAATGTAAAGAAGGTGCTGAAAGTTTTGTATATGAAAATAGGTGGTCAACTAAATCAGGAGCTACTATTTGGGTTCAAACAACGCTAACGCCAATTTATAATGAGCAAAACGATATTATTAAATTTATTGCAATAGAATCGGATGTAACCGAATTAAAAGCAGCCGAACAAAGGTTGGAGGCTAAAAATGAGAGCCTGCTTACCTTAACTGAGCATTTGGAAAGTACCAATCTATTACTTGAAAAACAACGGCAGGAAATTGAGCAGCAGAAAGAATTATTAGAAGAGCAAAAGAAAAAATCAGACGAACTGTTATTGAATATTTTACCTTTTGAAACAGCTGAGCAGCTCAAGAAAAAAGGTACTGCCAAATCAAAACAATATAAATTGGTTTCTATTTTATTTACCGATTTCAAGGATTTCTCGAAAATGGCCGGTATAATGGATAGCCAGGATTTAATTACAGAGCTAAACTTTTATATCCAAAAATTTGATGAGATTATTGAAGGTAGGTTTATTGAAAAAATAAAAACCATTGGCGATGCATATATGTGTGCGGGTGGTTTACCTTTACGAAATAAAAGTAACCCGATTGATGTTACACTTGCCGGTTTAAAAATTCAGCAATTTATGATTGATACGGCCGAAGAGAAAAGGCAAAAAGGCGAAACGCCATGGGAACTGCGCCTCGGAGTGCATACCGGAGATGTTATAGCCGGGGTAATTGGAAAGAAAAAGTTTGCTTACGATATTTGGGGCGATGCAGTAAATAAAGCCAGCCGTATGGAGCAGGCAGGCGAAGTAGGTAAAGTAAATGTTTCAGGTGATACTTACGAATATATAAAAGATTTTTTTGAATGTACCTACCGCGGGAAAATTACTGTAAAAAACAACGAGCTCGATATGTATTTTGTTAACCGCTTAAAGGCTGAATATTCCGATGATGAGTTCGGTGTAGAGCCAAATGCCGAATTCCTGAAATTACTTGCAAAATATTAAGATAAGATTTTTTAAACTTCCCGTCCTGTTTCCTTATCCGCTTTTACTGAAGTCGAAGATAACTAAAATTGTCTAAAAACCACCAAACCCCGCATGGTTTAATATGATGTGTTACAAATCAAGGCGCAATAATACAAACCTTGTCCAGCAGTTGATTTGCTTATTATGAAAAACTAAAAACATTTTCTAGCGTTGGATAATGGCCCGTAAGCGCAAAACATGATAGAATTATGAATGTTTTGGAAACCTTTGGCGAATGATCTAAACATAACATTTTTACTATCATGAATGAAAAAGGCTGTTATTTCTTTGATGAATAATTTATAAATAATATATTCACAGTTATACAAATGAATATTCAAACTATGTGGATTTTTATAATAGATCTATAAATACTAGTCGAAAAGGCAATTATATAATGGCAAAAAATATTTATTTACTATTTATACTTTTAATAAATCTAATTCAATGTAATTGGGTATTCTCTCAAACTTATATTGTGGGTGGCGATTTTAACTATCCGCCTTTTTCTTATATTGATGAAGCAGGGAAGGCTAAAGGTTTAGATATTGATATATTAAATGCAATATCTGATGAAACAGGTATAGAATTTAAGTATCAGTTAAGTGAATGGGATAGCGCATTAAACTATATTCAATTAGGGAAAACTGATATCATAACAGGAATTATTTTTTCAGAGGAAAGGCAAATAGGACTTGATTTTACGAATCCAATACATACTGAATATTATTCTATTTTTATTAGGAAAAATCTACAATTAAACGAGATTTCAGATTTGTATAACTACAAATTAATGGTTTTAAAAGAGGATATTTCTATTGAAAAATTTCTAATCCCTATGGGCTTATACAAGAATTATATTGTTGCAAAATCTTTACCTGAAGCAATTGCCGGAATTGAATCAGAAAGAGCTGATTTTGTTATTGCACCAAACTCGCTGGGGATGAATGAGATAATTAATAATAAATATAAAAATATTGAGGTAAAAGGCCCCCCAATTATTCCAAGCATTTATTGTATGGCTGTAAAAAAAGGAAACATAGGTTTGTTGGAAATTTTAAATAAGGGTATTTCAGATTTGCGAGCCAAAGGTGAACTAACAAAAATACAGGCTAAGTGGAAGGTTTACGAAAGAGATGAGTATAAATATAAGCGAATAGCAAGGAATATTGGAATTATATTTTTAATTGCATTAGCATTATTACTGTTTGTAATTATTTGGGTATGGTTACTTCGTAAACAGATTAAAATAAAAACAAAAAATATTAAGCACAAAAATCAGGAATTGCAAAAATTAAATGCTGAGAAAGATAAGTTTTTATCCATAATCGCGCATGATTTAAGAAGCCCCTTTAGTTCCATTGTTGGGTTTAGTGATCTTCTTATAGCACAGGCAAACAAAGCAGATATTGAAAATATTGTAAAGTATTCAGAAGTTATAAAAAACTCATCGGAAAGAGCCATGGATTTGCTTACTAACTTGATGGAATGGTCACTTTCTCAAACTGGCAGAATGAATTTCAATCCTGTATATTTTGAAATAGATGGACTCATAGATAATACGCTCTTGTTATTTTCTGAAATAGCAGCACAAAAGGGAATAATATTAGAGAAAGAATTACTTTCAGGTAAAGCCGTTTATGCTGATAAGGAAATGGTGGGGACAATATTAAGAAATTTAATTTCAAATGCGATTAAATTTACACCGATTGGAGGATCCATTAAAATTCTTAGTAAGGTTAAAAATGACAAAGTAGAAATTTCAATAAAAGATTCGGGTGTAGGATTGTCACATTCATCAATCGAAAAATTATTTAAAATTGATGCAAACATTTCTTCCCCTGGCACCCAAAAAGAACAAGGGACTGGCCTTGGTTTGATACTCTGTAAGGAATTTATTGATAAACATAAAGAGAGGATATGGGTAGAAAGTGAACTAAACAAAGGTTCTGTATTTTACTTTACCTTACAATATTAATTAGAATAATAGATTTTTTAGATACCATAATTTTAATAAAACACAAATGCAGCTGAAAGCTGCAAAAAGCGGGTTAGAAAACAATTTTGTTTCTATCAAACCGATGGGCCAATCTTAAAAACCACTCCTTCAAAATGCTACGAATAGAAATATTACTTTCATTGTCAAGATGAAATTCAGTTTTCAATTTGCAAGAATTATTAAACGGTTAAAAATGATTTTTGATTTACACACTTTTAAGGATAGTGATTGTTTGCAATAGCTTATTTATTTAAGTTTCTCACATCGATAAGATATTTGTTCCTTTTCATCTGTACCTGCAACAACAGCAAAACCCCAAATATTCCATGATGATTCAATATGCAGATAATTATCGGCTAAGCAAAAGCGGCTTTTTTCATTGATATAGCCAAAAACCAGGGGTACAAATGGAACCAATAAAAATTTTCTTTTAACATAAAAGTATCCATTGTCAATTCTGCCATATATTCTTTTGCTTTTTAGTATTTTCCCATTTTTACCAATTAGTTTAGCTTTTGCTGTATTTTTATTAATAAATTCTAATTCAACGATTGTTTCGTTCCAACCCGGATTAGAATAGTTTTCAATACCAAGAACCATCCATAAGCTTGGTATTCTTCTATTGGTTGAGTCAATTGAAAAATTTTGATACGTTCCGTTAAACATGTCAAAACTATTCTTGCTGATTTCAACCCGATTTTCAATTAGTGGTGCAGTTAGTGGAGCACAACTATGCATTACGAATGAAACTAAAATTAATCGGAGAATGTTTTTCATAAAAAATTATTGATGAACGGTCCTTGGGTAAACTGCGCGCAGGTTTATTCACTTCGTTCACGAAAAAGTTCCGCCGCGTTTCACCATCACCCTTTCCCAAAATTAAAGATAACTAAAATTGTCAGAAAACTATTACACTCCGCATGCAGTTTGTAACAATTTTAGCAAATCTAATTATTTAATAAATCATCAAGCTTTTTGTAAAAATCATCAGATTCTCCTGCAAACCTTGCTATTATTTTTCTGTCTTTATCGAGTATTATTTTTGTCGGATATCCTTGGATTCCATATATAAATGATACATCTTTATCAATATCTTTTTCATTAATAACATGCAGCCAATCTAGTTTATTTGCTTTAACTGATTTTTTCCAATTATCTTCTGTATCGTTACAAGCAATCCCAATAATTTCTATTTTGTCTTTATATTTTTTGTAATATTCTTTCATTCTTGGAAACCCTTTAACGCACCAACCGCACCAACTTCCCCAAAAATCTAGAACAATTATTTTATCTTTTATAGTACTTAGTGATAACTCAGAGTTAGTAAGTGTTTTCAAAGTAAAATCCGGTGCTGTCTTGCCCTCCGTTAAATTCTTTTCCGCTTCTCTTACTTTTACATATTCTTGATATTTTATATACTTACTTTCAAGCGTGTTCTTAAAGATACCCTGTTTTATTTCTGTACTAATAAGCTCATAATATTTTCCTATTGTGTCTAATCTTTGTAGAGTCAGGTAGTATGCGGTTAAGTCTTTGTTCCAATTGTTTTTTATAAATTTTAATTGCTCTTTTTGGGCAATACTATTTATCTTGCTTCTTTCATTAAAAAGATTATTTATAAGTTCCTTGTCTCCATTATTTGACATTAATGTGTCGAGTTTTAACTCAATCTCAGTAGCTTTAGACATTTCTTTAATATATCCGCTTCTTAATTGGCTGTTTTCTAGATTGAAAGCAGAACCTTTTGCTTCAAATTCTAGATAATAATCATGTAGTTCGCCTTTTACGGTAATGTAATCATCTGGTTTTACCAAAAGAACAATATATTTAAGACTGGGATGATATGGTGAACCATCTATTCTTTTAAATCCCCCTTTCTTTGGAAAAATGAATGTTATAATAGGTTCATCAACTGGAGAATCATAAATAAATTTATCGTTTGTTGAAATTATGGTATCAGTTAAAGGCTCGTCCATTTCATAAAACTGTGAAACTGGTGCATAATGTACTAAAATAGTGTCATTTCCTATGCCCGCAATTTCAGCCGTTATATTATGTCTTTGTGCACATGATGAGATTGATAATCCTAAAATAAAAATGATTACAAAAGAATTA
>ERZ795048.3310-NODE-3310-length-12143-cov-3.972700_pt1 | contig 12143 bp, 12 predicted proteins | sample MGYA00375132_ERZ795048 | MGnify/ENA primary metagenome ERZ795048 (study PRJEB30177, sample SAMN05720225) | activated sludge metagenome | isolation source: Anaerobic digester | place: Hong Kong | collected 2014-12-17 ...
ACGCTGCCCATGGGTGGTGGAAAAGGAGGATCCGACTTCGATCCGAAAGGAAAATCCGATAACGAAGTTATGCGTTTCTGCCAGAGCTTCATGACAGAACTTTGCAGGCACATAGGCCCCGACACCGACGTTCCTGCAGGTGATATAGGAGTAGGAGGAAGAGAAATAGGTTATCTCTTCGGACAATATAAAAGAATACGGAATGAATTTACCGGCGTTCTGACAGGCAAAGGCCTGGCATGGGGCGGCAGCCTGATCCGTCCGGAAGCAACCGGGTATGGTGCCGTATATTTTGCCCAGGAAATGCTGGCAACCAAGGGCGATTCCCTGAAAGGAAAGACCTGCGTTGTTTCAGGATCCGGGAACGTGGCACAGTATACTACGGAGAAAATCAATGAGCTGGGTGGCAAGGTAGTTACCCTTTCCGACTCCGCCGGATTTATCTATGATCCCAATGGAATTGATCCTGAAAAACTGGCCTGGGTAATGGACCTGAAGAATATCCGCAGAGGCAGGATCAAGGAATACGCTGAGGAATTCTCATGTGAATACCATGAAGGCAAACGCCCATGGGCTGTTCCGTGTGATGCTGCTTTCCCGAGCGCAACGGAAAACGAGGTGCAGAAGGAAGATGCAGAAATGCTTGTTAAAAATAATTGCAGGGTGATTAGCGAAGGTGCAAATATGCCTTCTACCCCGGAAGCAATTGAAATCTATCAGCACAACAAGTTGCTGTACGGTCCCGGGAAAGCAGCCAATGCCGGAGGTGTTGCCGTATCCGGACTTGAGATGACACAGAACTCCATGCGCCTTCCCTGGAGCCGCGAAGAAGTGGATCAACGACTTCATACCATTATGAAGAACATCCACGCCACCTGCTTAAAATATGGCGGTGATGGAAATTATACCGATTATGTAAAAGGTGCAAACATCGGTGGATTTGTCAAAGTGGCTGATGCCATGCTCGCCCAGGGAGTTGTTTAGCAGACAGAAACCCTGATTTCATCATTATAGTTATATGCTGTCCTGATTTGCGTAATGCGGTCAGGACAGTTTTTTTTTGTTCATTGCCTGGAGGCTAACCAACCGCAGGGAGGTTAGTCCCGATGAGCGTAGCGAACATCGGGATTGGAGGTTAGATGTTAGATGTTGGAGGCTAACCGACCATAGGGAGGTTAGTCCCGATGAACGAAGTGACATCGGGATTAGAGGTTAGATGTTGGAAGTTGGAGGCTAACCAAACATCGGGATTAGTCCCGCATGTTGAACCTTGCTCCTTTTTCAATTACCTGGAGTGCCCGGGCATCAGATATACAGCTGAACTTCGGTTTGACGAACCTTCGGTTTTGCTCTGGAACCAGCTCTTGAGCGAAGTGAATTAACCGGTATCAGAGCAAGGCCGAAGCACTCATCAATAATAGAGCTAGAATGTTTGATGCACCAGGCACTCCAAGTACTTTAGGCACTCTAGGCACTCTCCTGGGGGAATGTTCAACAGCTTCTTTTTTTGCCATAAAAGAATACGTAATTTTGCACTTCGATGGCACTAACACTCACTGATACACATACGCACCTTTACCTGGATGCTTTTACAGACGACCTGGACGATGTAATCACTCGTGCCAAGAACCTGGGAGTTGAACGGATGTTCCTTCCAAATATAGACAGTGGCTCCATTTCTGACATGCTTCAAATATGCAGGAACTATCCGGGGATTTGCTATCCCATGGCGGGATTACATCCAACTTCGGTGAAAGAGAATTACCTGGAAGAACTTGAGATAATAAGGGATTTCCTGGACCATGAGAAGTTTATCGCGATAGGAGAAATCGGGATTGACCTGTACTGGGATAAAACCTTCCTGAAAGAGCAGGAAGAGGCATTTCGTATTCAACTAAAATGGGCAAAAGAAAAAGCATTCCCCGTGGTTATTCATGCGCGCGAATCTTTTCAGGAGATTTTCCGTATTATGGACAGTGAACAGGATGGCTCCCTGACTGGCGTATTCCATAGCTTCACAGGAAATCAGGATGAGGTTAAAAAGATAGTGGACTACGGTTTTTATATTGGAATAAACGGGATCGTTACATTTAAAAATAGCGGCCTCGATGTGGTAGCCAGGGAAATACCGCTGGACAGGTTGCTCATTGAGACCGATTCACCTTTTCTGTCCCCTGTTCCTCACCGGGGTAAGAGGAATGAAAGCTCATTTGTTACCTTTGTAGCTGAAAGAATTGCAGAAATACATTCTGTCACCAAAGCAGAAATAGCTGCTGTTACTACCAGGAATGCACTAAACTTATTTAACAGGGTTGATTAGATGAAGAAGAAGGAAGAGGGTATATTGCTCATATATACAGGAGGTACCATTGGCATGGTGAAGGATGAGGTCACCGGAACACTTGCTCCTTTCGACTTCAATAACATCAGTGACCGGATCCCGGAACTTCTGCGATTTGGCTTCCGGATCGATACCGTTCAGTTTAAATCACCTGTAGACTCATCCAACATACATCCCGGTTTTTGGGTTGAAATAGCTGATATTATTGAAGAGAATTACGACAAATACATGGGTTTTGTTGTTCTCCATGGCACCGATACCATGGCTTTCTCAGCTTCTGCACTGAGCTTCATGCTTGAAAACCTGTCAAAGCCGGTAATTTTCACAGGGGCTCAGCTCCCCATCGGTTCCCTCCGGACTGATGGCAAAGAAAACCTGATAACCGCGGTGGAAATTGCAGCCGCCCGTCAGAATGGCAAGCCGGTTGTACCGGAGGTATGTATTTACTTCGAATTCAAACTTTACAGGGGTAACAGGACCAACAAAGTGAATGCGGAACATTTTAATGCATTCCAGTCGGCTAATTATCCTTACCTGGCCAAAGCCGGTGTAGAACTGGTATATAACAGGGAATTCATTCGCTATCCAAAAAAAATTGAACCGCTGATCGTGCACAGGAAATTCTCCGACCAGATCACCATTGTAAAGATGTTCCCGGGAATCAATGCCCGGTACCTGGATGCCATATTTGGCATTGATGACCTGCGGGCTGTGATCCTGGGAACCTATGGTGCCGGAAATGCGCCATCGGAAGAATGGTTTGTGAGCAGGGTCAAAAAGGCTGTTGACAGAGGCATTCTTATCCTGGATGTTACACAGTGTTCCAGGGGAAGTGTTGAACTGGGCAGATATGAAACCAGCAGAACCTTGATGGAAGCCGGAGTCTTAAGCGGTTACGACATCACTACAGAGGCAGCAACCACCAAACTTATGATCCTGCTCGCACAGGACCTTTCCAATACGGAAATTAAAATCCTTTTAAATAAATCCCTGAAGGGAGAAATAACTTTTCACTAGGAGTATTTTTATTTTTTTTTTGTAATTTGCGCCGCGATTCTTTTACATTTCTGTAATTTAGTGAATCACACGTTCATTCTAGTATTTTAGCCCCAGTGTTGGGACTTTGAATAAGTTAATGGAGAGGTGCAGGAGTGGCTGAACTGGCTCGCCTGGAAAGCGGGTGTACCTCAAAAGGGTACCGAGGGTTCGAATCCCTCTCTCTCCGCATTAATTTATTTAGTGTAACGAGAAAGGGACCGGGGGTTTGAACCGAGGAGGTACGACGAGCTCATGAGATGACGAAGTCAGCGAATAACCGAGGAGGTACGACGAACTCACGAGACGATGTAATCGTTGAGTAACCCCTCTCTCCACACCAGGTTAGGGTTTTATCTGTTTTCTGCATCTTTAGGTAAGTGGAAATATCAAAAAGCAGGCTGGATAAATTCCGTATTGAAGGGACATTCAGAAAATCTGGCGAACACTTCAATAAAAACAAAATATCGGATCTAAAAAAAACGTTTAATAATCAATAAGTTTAACAAACATTAACAACAATGAAAAAACTATTTGCATTAATAGCAGTTTTCGGGATGCTTATGATGGGAGCATCTGCTTTTGCGCAGGAACCTGATGAGGCGACACCTGCAACTGAGGATACCACGATGGTTCAGCAGGATGAAATGGCAGCAGCTACTACAACTGAAGAGTCTGTCCCTGTTGACAAAGAAGAAAAAGGTGGACTCAGCGTTCTTCATACCAACCTGAAAACCAAATTTATTGAAGGTGGTGCCGGATTTATGGGTGCTGTACTTATGACCCTGATCTTCGGTCTTGCCCTGGCTTTTGAACGTGTTATCTACCTGAGCCTGGCAACCACAAATACAGAGAAACTGCTGTTATCAGTGGAAAATGCACTTGATGAAGGTGGAATTGAAGCAGCAAAAGAAGTTTGCCGTAACGAACGCGGACCTGTTGCAAGTATATTCTACCAGGGTCTTGACCGTGCCGATGAGGGTATCGACGTGGTTGAAAAATCTGTTATTTCCTACGGTAGCGTGCAAATGGGTCTCCTGGAGAAAAACCTGTCATGGATCTCCCTGTTTATCGCAGTTGCTCCTATGCTTGGTTTCATGGGAACAGTAATCGGTATGATCCAGGCATTCGATAAGATCCAGGAACAAGGTGACGTTTCACCAACCGTTGTAGCTGGTGGTATTAAAGTTGCTCTTATCACAACCGTAACCGGTCTGATCGTAGCAATCATCCTCCAGTTCTTCTACAACTACCTGATCTCCAAGGTTGACTCCATCGTCAATAAAATGGAAGATGCTTCCATTTCCCTTGTAGACCTTCTGGTGAAACACAATCTTAAAAAATAAAACAACAGGTTATGTCATACAATAAAATATCACAAATTTCATTATATGTGGTAGCAGTAATCTCGCTGATTGTCATGCTGTTCTTCTACGTTAGTCCAAAAACCATCGATTTCGATGTTGACGACCGTGTTGAGCAGATTATGGCCGAAGGAGTTACTCTTGAAGTGCCAGAAGCTCCGGTAGCAGACACCACTACTTCGGATACAACGTCTGTCGAAAATGGCATGGTTGTTACTGAGGAAGTTGGGAATGATACCGTTGAAGAGGCAATTCTTACCACTGCCGGGATGGATCAAACAGGTGGAACTATTGAAGAGATCAACCTGAAAGATCATCTCACCACATGGGAATACATGGTATACAAACGTACCGACTATGCTCTTGGATGGTCCTATATTTTGCTAATTATAGCCATCATCCTGGCACTGGCTTTCCCATTGATAACAGTTGCTACCGATATGAAAGCAATTGTAAGACTCCTGGCAATTGTAGCTGGTGCTGCAGTGCTTATACTGGTGTCTTACTTTGTTTTAGCTTCCGACACTCCCATCGACATTCTAGGTTATGCCGGTACCGATAACAAGGACCCGGTGACCCTAAAATGGATCGGAACAGGGTTGTATTCAACCTATATCATTTTCGGTGTGGCATTGTTATCAATCCTCTATTCCGAAATTGCTAAATTATTCAAATAATATTCCAGGGTAATTCGTTTTATTTATAAGACGAATTACCCTTTAAACAGGAACCCAATGGCAAAAAGAGAATTACAAGAGATTAATGCAGGGTCCATGGCGGATATCGCCTTCCTGTTGCTGATCTTCTTCCTGGTGGCTACAACCATGGACGTTGACACAGGTCTTACCAGGTTGCTTCCTGATATTCCTGACGAAGAGGACCAGACGGTTGTACAGGTGAACAAAAGGAATGTGCTCGTTGTGCTCATTAACAGGGATGACCAACTGATGGTAAAGAACGAATTTGGTACCCGGGTGGATCAATTGAAGGATATCACCATGAATTTCTTCCTGAATCCGACAAATGATCCTAATCTGCCCGAGAAAGAACCAAAGGATGTTCAATTCCCCCCGGGATCTTCATCTTTGCTTCCTGCCGATGGCATGTGGAGTGGAATGGTTTCAAAGGGAGTAATTTCCCTGCAAAATGACAGATCAACTTCGTACAAGCAATACCTTGCAGTACAGAATGAACTGGTGGGAGCAGTTAACCAGCTGCGTCAGGATTTCTGTAAGCTATACTTCGACAAGGACTTTGATGACCTGAACATGAACAGTCCGGTGGAAAAAGAGATCGCTGAAGGAATACGCAAGATCTACAAGATGAACATCTCTGAAGCAGAACCTAAAAATATTGGAGGGCTATAATCATGTCTAAGTTTAAACGTAAAAAAGGACAAGGTGCACAGAAGATCAATACATCTTCCCTGCCCGATATTATTTTTATGCTTCTCTTCTTTTTCATGGTATCAACAACCATGAGGGAAACAGAAGTTTTGGTTGGTGTCAAACCGTCAGAAGCTTCTGAAGCTAAAAAACTGGAACAAAAAACGCTCGTCAGTTATATTTATATTGGAAGACCTGCCAGGCACCTGCAGGCTACCTATGGAACTGAGCCTATGATACAGATGAATGACGTGCTGGTGAACGAGGAAGGAATCCCTACTGAAGCCGTGCAGGATTTTGTACTTGCTGAACGTGAAAAACTTCCTGAATCTGACAGACCAAAAATGGTTATGTCATTGCGGATCGACCAGGATATTCCCATGGGAAAAGTGGATGACGTAAAACAGGCCTTGAGAAGATCAAAAGCCCTGATCATTAACTATTCTGCACGGAAATCATATGACGAGAAAGGACGATAGACCTTAATAAAATACTCTCTATAAAAAAAGCCACCTCAACGGGTGGCTTTTTCTTTTTCTTTTATCCGAAACGTCATTCGGTAACTGTAGATCGACCGAAGGATAAAAAATCCAATCCCGCAGATCACCATGCCTAAAGCCAGGTATTTGAACATTCCCGGAAACTCAACCATGGATACCAGCGACAACAGGAACAGAATAGTCATAATTATACCCGTTACCAGCATCAGGGTTCTGAAAAGATTGTCCAGCCGTGAATTGCTACTACCCCTGCCCTGATCAGTTTTCATCAACCACCAGTTTATATCCTTTTCCATGAACATTAATGATCTGGACAGCAGGATCCTTCTTCAGGTATTTCCTTAGCTTGGTAATATAAACGTCCATACTTCGTGCATTGAAGTAATTGTCATCAATCCATATGGCTTTCAATGCAAAGTTCCTCTCCAGTATCTGGTTCATATTATTGCACAAAAGCTTAAGCAAATCCGATTCCTTGGTGGTAAGTTTCTGTACCTCTCCATCCAGGGAGAGTTCCTGCTTAATTACATCAAAAGAGAATTTTCCGACCTGCCATACCTGCTTATCTGACCCCTGTTTCCCCTGTGTCCTGCGTAAGATTGCCTCTATCCGGAACAGCAGTTCTTCCATGCTGAATGGCTTGGTGATATAATCATCAGCCCCCCTGCTAAATCCTTCCAGTACATCATCCTTCATGGATTTTGCTGTCAGGAAGATAATGGGAATCGTGCTGTTCAGCAAGCGCACATCCGATGCCAGTGAAAATCCATCTTTAATGGGCATCATAACATCGAAAATACACAGATCGTAATGGTACTGCTCGAAGTACCTGAACGCTTTATCTCCGTTGGTTACCCAATCGGTTTCATAATTTTTTGCCTGTAGGTACTCCTGGAGCAATGATCCAAGGTTTTCATCATCCTCTGCCAGTAATACACGGGTTCTTATTTCTTTCATTATTCCTAATTTTCTTTATACAAGGGTAAAGATACCGTAAAGGTAGTACCTTTATTTAATTCACTTGACATTTGAATATCTCCCTCGTGTTGTTCCACGATGAGTTTCACATAACTGAGTCCCAGTCCGAATCCTTTCACATCATGAACATTCCCGGTTGAAACCCTGAAAAAACGTTCAAAAACTTTCCGTTGATTCTCCTTGCTTATTCCTATGCCTCTGTCGGAGACAGAGAATGTATACTCTCCGTTAATACTCGACATATGAATGGATATCTCGGGCTTATCCTTGCTGTATTTCACCGCATTATCCAGCAGGTTTGTAACAACATTCATCAGGTGCACCCTGTCACCATTCACTATATCAGCATCGGATTCATCAATAACGGATAGCTTTCCATTCCGGCTCTCCACCTGCAGCTTAAAGTTTTGAACTACGGTTCCTATAATCTCCGACATACCCAGTGGAGACTTTTTTAGTACCAGGTGCCCCTGGTCGAGAACAGCCATCTGAAGTACACGTTCCACCTGGTATCCCAGCCTTTTACTCTCTGCCTGGATTATTCTTGCGATGTGCCCCGTATTTTTCCGCTCCACCGGAATGGAATCATCATTCAACATCTGTGAAGCCAGGCTGATGGTGGAAATCGGAGTTTTCAGCTCATGGGTCATATTATTCACAAAATCATTTTTAATATCCGACAGCTTTTTTTGTTTAAATATGACATATAAAGCAAATGAAAACAGGAGGATCATTAATAATGTCAGTCCAAAAGTGGCAGTCCCAAGATAGCCCAGGGATGACCTGATATATTCTTTTTGTTTGGGGAAATACAGGTAGAGATAATTATCCTGGTCCATAACCCGGTTTCCAAGCAGTCCGGTTCTGAAATAATAATTCCCTGTTTTCTTTGAAAAGGCCGGGGAGCTGTATACTTCTTTTTTATTATTCCTGATCACACTGTATTCAAAATCAAGAAGGATTCCCTTATCCTGGAGATTCTTACCCAGCAATTCTTCAAGTTCCTGTTGGCTAACCCGGTCTTCAAAAGTAATATCTTCCAGCAGCATTTTCTTCATAACAGATTTCACCATGTACTCCTGTTGCCTGATTGCCTGTTCCAATTCTTCAGCACTGCCCCTCATTCCCGTTGAAGAAAGAGTAATCGTATCGAATCCCTTGTCTGTGACATGAGAAATAACGATCAGCGAATCATTTATTACTTCCATGATTGCTTCCCCGTCAGGTCCGACAGGGACTCCAAACTCACGCAAGGAATCCTCATCCATATAAAAAACCGGCCTGTCTCCCTCCTCAACAACAATATTCCAGTCGCTGGCTCCCTGCTGCTCAGCATTCTCATCGATCATGGCCGTCATACTCCGTGTCATATAGAAATGCTCCATCTGCCTCGAAAAATCGGTCAGGGTTGTATTTACCAATTGCTGAAATTGTTTTTCATTCAGGCTGAAGGCATTGGATATCCACCGAAACTGTACAAGGATCAGGCCCGTCATTGCCAGGCTCAGGGAAATTGTCAGGACCCAAAGAATTCGTTTGCTCATAGAACAAAGATAATCGGGATTTTTCCATGTAGGAAAAATGCTTAACAATCTTTAACATCTATTAAAGCTTCGTAACGCTTTTCCGATGTAGATTTGCAGAGTAACAAAGACATAAAGGTCAAAACAAAAAACAAAAGATAAGAGAATTTAGATAGATACAAAGGTTTAGGTTTAGGGTGCGTTAAAAAAGGTTGTCTGCTGAGGTGGGCAGCCTTTTCCCTTTTACAGGGCTTTGCTTTCGAAGGATTTATATTACTTTCGTAAAAAGCAGTATCCGGTCAATGCTTACCTCCAGTGCATATAAAATATTAAGGATTCCTGAAGGCTCCAGTAAGGATGAAATAAAAAAAGCCTACAGAAAACTGGTAAAAATTTATCATCCGGATCATAACAAATCTCCGGATGCTGCAAAGCGCTTCCAGGAGATTATGGATGCTTACAACATGCTCATCAAACATGAGCCCCGTCCTTACCAGCGCGATGAGTCCTATGCCCACGCGGCAGAGATTTTGCGAAAGGAAAGAGAAAAAGCCCGCCAGTTCTACCGTACCTCTACTACAAAACAAGGCCAATGGCAGCCTGAAGAAAAACCACTTTCCAGAGAGTGGAAAGATGTGATCCTGATCCTGAACTACTTTGGTCATGGGCTTTTGCTGGTTGTTGCGACCGGACTAATTATTCTTCCGGTAGTTCTTGGTTTTGTATATGAATTAACCGCAGCTATTGCTACATCTTACCTGATAATAATTGGCAGTTTCCTGCTATTATATATTTGGGGAAAGAGAAAGACCTGGTTCAAACTCGGGAAAGTTTCTTATACATTTTCCGATCTCAGGGCCCTATTCAGGATGCCTCTATCGCATCCCGGCACCGATTATTGTTGCTACATCAAGGGAGAAAAGGCAGATGGCAAACCTTATACATTAAGACTTGTTCAAATCCTTGATATCAAGACCCGGTCCATGGGAGGGATGAATCATGAATCGACAATTAAAAGAAAAACTGTGTTAATGCATATGCCAAGAAGTATGCGGGCTCAGCGGATTCACAGGTTGTGCAGTTACGTGAAAGGAGGCCTAATCATCCTGTCCCTGCTTTTTGTCCCGTTTGGAAGTCTCTTTTGGCGCATGGTAGCGGGCATTATACTTGGAGCCCTGGCTTCTCTTATGATTCTAAAACTATCCAGGGTAAAAGGAAAGACCAGCTATTTATTCACCCCGGCTTTTCTTATAAAATCAGGAGTCTGGCTTATTGTGTTACTGTTTATAAGTAATTACGGACAGGGATTCATTATCGAACTATCCGATTACAAATTTCTTGCAATGGGGGGATTGTTTTTTTTGCTGGATATTGTTTTTGATCTTTTCCTGGGATTTTTCCCCTTTTACCCCCGTCTTTTCAAACCCTTGATAAAGCAGGGCAACAGATTAAGCCAGCTTTACAAAGAAGGATTTCAGAATTACATTGAGTATCCGGTATACTCCATGGTATATCCATTTTTCAGATGGATATTCTGAGAACTACCAGAGATGCAGCCTTTCCTTATCCTTAATCCTGCCCAGGTCTACAGGTACGCAAAACCGGATTGAGCTCACACGACCCATATTCTTTATCAGCTTATCCAGATCGTCGGTTGTGATTTCTCCCTGAATATGCAGGACGTAGTCAATATTTTTTAATTCAGGGATAAAAAATCCATTTTCGCTCCTGTTTCGTATCAGGCGATATGTCATCATGGTATTTTCATCTGAATATAGAAAAATGGAGAATAGCTGTTCCAGTTCCGCCTTTCGGTTAAAGAGTATCAGGTCATCTATTTTGACAAATGATGTTTGAAGCCTGTCGTTTATAAGCCAGCACAATTTGTAGTCCGGTTCATCCGAAGCGATGCCCAGCAAACCAAAATCCTCATCCAGCGAGACAGAAAGTTTATGTTTTTTTGGAGTCAAAATATCCTTTTATATTCAATAAAATTAATAAAAGGAATATGATTTATGAAATGGTTTTCAGGGCAACCTTTGCAGCCTGTTGCTCTGCTTCTTTTTTCGACCCCCCGGTACCACTGCCGGACTCCTGCTGATCGATACATACAACAGCTTCAAATGCAGGAACTCTTCCCATGGTATCATAGCCTTCATGACTGCGGAATACCACTTCTTTCTTATTCTTCTGAGCCCATTCGATCAGCTGACTCTTATAATCTGAATCTTTCCTGGCCAGTGTATCCATATCCACATATTTCCTGATCATTCGTTTGCTGAAAAAGCGGGCAGTCATGGCATACCCCCTGTCGAGGTAAATGGCCCCGATAAGTGCTTCCAGGGCATTCCCATACAGGTGTTTAGAGGCATTGGCCGGGTGAGGGTGCGAAGTAATCATCATGGGGATTCCCATTTTGATAGCTGTTGAATCCAGGTTTTTCCTTTTTACAATACGTGCCCTGAGCTTGGTCATAAATCCCTCATCATCGTGATCAAACTCCCTGTAAATGTATTCTGCTGTAATAGCGCCAAGCATAGCATCGCCCAGGTATTCCAGGCGTTCATTATTCACACTGGATCCGTCTTTTATCTTTACAGAAGCGGATTTATGAGTAAAGGCAAGTTTGTAGAGGGAGACATGCCAGGGCAGAAATCCAAGAATGGCAACAAGATTCTTATAAAATTGTCGGTCTTTTCGAAAAAGGTAAACCAGGTATACAAAAATACCCCTGACCATTTAGTCTTCGTATTTTCTGAATATCACTGAAGTGTTATGGCCTCCGAAACCAAATGTATTACTCAATCCAGTCCTGATTTCCCGTTTCTGAGCAGTATTTGGAGTAAGATTAAGTTTAGGATCAATTTCCGGATCCAGTGTCTTCAGATTAATGGTAGGTGGAACGACGCCGTCACGTATTGCAAGGATCACAGCCAGTGCTTCAATTGCTCCTGCTGCACCCAGCAAATGACCAGTCATCGATTTTGTAGAGCTAACATTCAATTTAAATGCGTGAT
>ERZ795048.3315-NODE-3315-length-12133-cov-10.312883_pt1 | contig 12133 bp, 11 predicted proteins | sample MGYA00375132_ERZ795048 | MGnify/ENA primary metagenome ERZ795048 (study PRJEB30177, sample SAMN05720225) | activated sludge metagenome | isolation source: Anaerobic digester | place: Hong Kong | collected 2014-12-17 ...
CGTTTCTCAGCGAGCGCGGCTGCCCGGTGTTTCAGGGCTATCACTTCGGCCGGCCCTGCAGCGCCGACAGCTTCCGTGAGCAGTTCCTTCCATCCCGGCACATGACGGCCAGCGCCAAAGTCTACTGATCCGGCATCGTCCACAGGGCAACAGCAGCATAGATTCGCGCCTCGGTCAGGCTAAGTGACCAACCTTCGACGCGCACGAACTCACCGCGCAGATATTCGCCGCGTACCACACGCTGCAGAATCAACAGTTGCTCGGCGACGCAGCTCTCGGTTGTGGCGACACCGGACTGATCTTCCATGCGCGCCTCGATCGTCGCGATGATCTGTTCGCGATCGTTCTCTTCGGGATACTGTTGCAGGTACGCGGCGCCGAAACGCAGCACCGCTTCGGGTCGGCCGCTGATCGCGGTCAGCCAGGGCGGCAGATCATTCGCCGGTGCAGCATCGGCACCACCGATACGTACTGCCGATGCCGCCATCATCCCCAGCAGTGACAACAGGAAGCGGCGCCGCGACACCTCACCGCCAGCCATGGAGGAGGAAAGCCCGTTCATCGCATCAGCCCACCAGTGACTTCAGGTGATCGCCCAGGCGCAGCGCCAGTGCGACCAGGGTAAGGGTCGGATTGGACGCACCGCCGGTCGGGAATACCGAACTGCCGGCCACAAACAGATTGTCGATACCATGCACCTTGCAGTGGCGGTCGACGACCCCTTGCCGTGGATCATCGTGCATCCTTGTCGTTCCCATATGGTGACTGCCACCGCCGACGACCTGTGGCCATGCACTGTCGTACTCGCCGCTGTTGAATACACGCCCGATATCCAGCGCACCGATCTCCATCACCAGCGAACGCATATGCTCCAGTGCACTGAGTCGGTCCTGCTCGGTGAGGCGCCAGTCGAGGCGCAGCCTCTGCAGGCCCAATGCATCACGCTGGGTCGACAGTGTGACCCGGCTGTCCGGGTTCGGCACCTGCTCGCAGGCACAACCGAGCCCCAGCCAATGACCAAGCAGAGTCGACGGCAGAATCGCCGCCCTGCGATCGTCGATCAGAAAGTGACGTGCAGCCTCGAGCATGTCCCTGTGCAATCCGGCACGTTCCCAGTTGGGTGCGACATTCGAGTGATAGTCACCGGCCTGGCCGGCCATGAAGGTGCAGTTGAGCAGGCGTCGTTCCCGCAGAAAGGACTCCGAGGGATTGAACGCGGCGGTGGCATAACGACCATCGGCAAACACACGGGTGCGGTAGATGCCCGGCAGGCGCAAGATATCGGCAACCACCAGTTCCGCGAAGCCGGACAGGTGCGGGTGTTCCATGAAATAACGGCCGACCATGTCATGCTGGTTGCCCAGCCCGTGCGGCATGCTGTCGTTGGACAACAACAGCATCCGGGCGTTTTCCAGGCCGCCGGTGGCCAGCACGTAGACGCGTGCACGGACGCTGTGCCTGAGCCCGCTCAGCGTCTGCAGCTGCAACTGGTCCACGTGGCGACCCTCGCCAACCGCGGCAATGTTTACCACGTTGGCATTGAGCAACACCTCGATGTTTTTCGACTGCTCCAGTTCGCTGCCGTAGCGTTCACCGAAATGGGTGGGCGGGCTGAAATGCACGAACCGCACCTGCATCCGGCCGGTGACCGAATCAGGCAACGGCTCGCCCGTCACACGTTCCCAGTAGGTCTTGTCCTCGAACCGCGGCGGCGCCACTTCCACGACCTCGCTGGCCCTGTCGTAGTAGGGCAGAAGGGTCTCCTTGCTGAACGGCCAGCCGCTGTGCGGCACCCATTCGCGTTGCTCGAAGTCGATCGCATCCAGCGGCCGGCAGAAGCCGCCCCAATGGTTCGAGCTGCCGCCGAGGAAGCGCAGCCGATGGGCGATCACCGGGTACGCGATGCCGACGCTCTCGCCGTCGTAAAGCGCCTGCGTCTGGGCTTCCGGCGTCAGGCCACCCGATTCGATCAGGCACACCCGGGTGGAAGTGCCGTCGAACGTGCGCGCAATGCTGATACCCGCCGGCCCACCACCGATGATCGCAACATCGGTCTCGAACTTGCTCAGGTCTGGCAGGGAACGGGTATCGATAAACATCACGAAGACATCTCGGCTAAGGCGTTGATCCGATTCAGTCCCTGTCGCCCGGGACGGGCGGCACGAAACTGACCTGCGCCTCGAACTGCCGCTGCACTGCGGCCGTCAGATAGGGTCTGCTCGAAAGCGACAGGATCACCAGGCCGCGGAAATCCTCGGCACACTGCAGCAGGTGTGAGACTTCCAGGTTCGCATAGCGATCGTGCGCATCCTTGACGTTGGTACGCTTGCCAAACAACGCATCCGCCTCGTCGAAGAACAGGATCCACCCCGATCGGGCGCCCAGGTCGAACACCTTGCCGATGTTCTTTTCGGTCTCCCCGATGTAACGCCCGATCAGTGCCGTCGACGGGATCTGCCAGACCCTGGTGTCGAGGTCGCGCGCCAGCAGCTGCGCGGCCAGCAGGCGTTCCGCAGCGGCACCGCCGACGAACAGCAACTGGCTGCCGCGCCAGGGATTGGGGCCATACAGGCGTGCCGGTGGTGACGTCACATCGTGCCGGTCAGACAGACCGCCCAGGAGCTGGTGAATACCGTCTGGCAACCCGGAGGCATCCAGGTCGAGGTCGGTTGCCGTCAGCGCGCCGACGAAAGGTTTAAGCCATCTTCGATACACGGAAGGAATCCTCAAGCACCGTTACGCATGGCGTCTTCACAGTTCGATCACCTCATGCAATGCGGGCATCACCACCTTCGCATCACCCAGGGCGGTTGCGAACGCCTGCATCGCCTCCTCGTCACCATGTACCAGGACCGTGAGTTCCGGTTTGCCCGCCGCGTTGTGCCATGCGAGCAGCTCGTTGCGGTCGGCATGCGCGGAAAAACCGCCGATGGTGTAGATGCGTGCGCGTACCGGTATCTCCTCTCGATAGATACGTACCGCAGCCACACCATCGATGATGCGGCGCGCCAGGGTGCCATGGGCGGCGAATCCGACAAATACGATACTGCAATCCGAGCGCCACAGATTGTGCTTGAGGTGATGCAGCACGCGGCCACCGGTACACATCCCGGACCCGGCCAGTATCACCGCACCACCACCGATCCGGTTGAGCGCCATCGACGCTGCCGTCTCGCGGGTGAAGTGCAGCCCAGGCAGGGCGAACGGATCGGCCCCGCCGTCGAACATGGCCTTGACCTCGGGTTCGTAGCAGTCCGGGTGGCGACGGAAGATCTCGGTGGCGGAGATGGCCATTGGGGAATCCAGAAACACCTGCATCGACGCCGGCAGCTGGCCCTGCTCGACGCCTTCGCGCAGACAGAACAGCAATTCCTGCGCGCGTTCCAGCGCAAACGTAGGGATGATCACATTGCCACCGCGCTTGAAGGTGTCACGGATTGCCGTATACAGCTCGTCGATGGATCGCCCCAGGTCCTTGTGCGCACGGTCGCCGTAGGTGGTCTCCATCACCACGACATCCACCGGCGGCGGCCTGGTCGGATCGCGCAGCATCGGCCGACCGTTGGCCCCCAGGTCACCGGAGAAGATCACCCGCCGTTTCCTGCCCTTCTCTTCCAGTTCCAGCAGCACGCTGGCAGAGCCTAGGATGTGACCCGCATCGAGAAAGGTAACGCGCACACCCTCGGCGACATCGATCGGCTTCGCGTAAGCGGCCACACGTCCGAAGTAGTCCATGCTGTCGAGCGCGTCGAGCACCGTGTACAACGGTTGTACCTCGTGCGCACGGTCGTGGTGGCGACGTGCCTTCTTGTTGAGCCATGCCGCTTCCTCTTCCTGCAGATCGGCCGCGTCGAGCATGACCAGGCGCGCCAGCTCGCGCGTCGCGGCAGTAGTGATGATCTCGCCGCGGAAGCCGCGTGCTACCAGCAGGGGAATGCGCCCGCAGTGATCCAGGTGACCATGTGTGAGCAGCAGGAAATCGATGTCCGCCGGCTCGAAGCCGAACGACGCTGCATTCTCCTCCTCGATCTTTCGGCCTCCCTGGTAAAGGCCGCAATCGATAAGTACCTTCGCCCCGCCGCACTCGACCAGGTGGCAGGAACCGGTCACCCCGCGCGCCGCACCGTGAAACGAAATCCTCATTGTCATCCTCCCCCGTCGTCCATCAATGGTGTCCCCGCATTGCGGTGCCATTGCAGGATGCCGTCCCAGGCATCCTGTGCGGTCTCAGCGAACCAGAAGAGATCGCGGTCTTCGTCGTCGATCACGCCCTCGTCGACCAGGAAGTCGACGTCGAAGGCGCGCCGCCAGAAACGCTCGCCGATCAACACCACCGGCAGCGGATCGATCTTGCGGGTCTGGATCAGAGTCAGCGCCTCGAACAGCTCGTCCATCGTTCCATAACCGCCGGGACAGGCGACCAGAGCGCAGGCGCGTAGCATGAAATGCAGCTTGCGCAACGCGAAATAGTGAAAACGAAAGCATAGATCCGGCGTCACGTACGGGTTCGGCTCCTGTTCGTGAGGCAGCGAGATGTTCAGACCGATGGTATCGGCACCGGCGTCGAAGGCCCCGCGATTGGCGGCCTCCATGATGCCGGGACCACCGCCGGTCATCACCGCCAGGTGGTCGCGCTCGCCACCATGCCGCACGCTGCCAACCAGCCGCCCGAGCTCACGCGCCACGTCGTAGTAGCTGCTGTTGTCGAGGATCCGCCCGGCCACCGCAACCTGCCGCCGCAACCGGTTGTCATCCGGCTGCTGCGCCAGGCGGCGCTGCAGGTCATCACGGCGGTGTCGCGCCACCGCCGGATCGGGGATGCGCGTGCTGCCGAACACAATGATCGTGCGCTGGATGTCATACGCCCGCAGGATCGACTCGGCCTTCGCATAGTCGACCTGCAGACGCGCACCGCGCATCTCCTCCCGGTGCAGAAAGTCAGGGTCGCGATCGGCCTCACGATAACTCGGGCTGTTCATGATCGCGCGCACCCGCCTGGACGCCTCCGGATCATCTTCGGGTACGGCAGGATGCTGCCACGGCAGCGGCTGCTGGCGCTCGCCGGGCGGCTTTTTCGGTTTGTCGCGTGAGGAACCCAAAAGGATCGTCCCTGGTATCGGATCTACTGGGTAAAAGTCTAGCCCGAAAAACCCACGGACCGGAAAGCAATCGGCGAAGAGCTGATCTCCCAGGGAGCGGCCCTGTCGGCAAGCACCGACATCAATCGTCGAGTCTGTCGAACGTGACGCCGCGCTGTTCGAGCCCGGCCATCAGCGCCTGCAGCGGCGCCTCCAGATCGCAACGACCGCGGAACCCGAGTTCGATCTGGAACTCGGCTCCCAGGCGCGGCAGGCTGAACAGCTTGGCCTCCGGGAACCGCTCGACCAACTGCTGCATCAGATCCATCAGGCTGCTCTCGGTAACACCGCGCACCCGCACCGCACATTGCCTCTCCGCATGGCCGCCTTCGGCGAACCAGTTGTCGAGCACCCAGGCCGCCATCGGGTGCGCCATATCGGGGAAGCCCGGCATGAAGTAGTGCCGCTTGATGCTGAAACCGGGTATGCGATTGTAGGGATTGGGAATCAGCTCGCTGCCCAACGGCAGCTCTGCCATCTTGATCCGGTTGGGGTAGGCCTCGGCACCGAAGCGGCCCTCGATCTCGGCCACGGCACCGGGGTGCAGGCTCAACGCGACGCCGGCGGCGCGTGCGGCACAGGCGCGGGTGTGGTCGTCTGGCGTCGCGCCGATGCCGCCGCAGCAGAACACCGGGATGCCCTCGGCCATCGTGCGTGCGAACTCGCTGACCAGGTACTCCGGATCGTCCGGGAGTATGCGCAGCCAGGCAACCTTGAAGCCGCGTTCACGCAGCAATCCGCCAATACCGTCGAAGTGACGGTCGCTGCGCCGGCCGTTCAGGATCTCGTCACCAACGACAATGATGCCGAAAGCGTCGCTTGCCGGTGTCCCACTCATCAGATCGCGTTTCGCAGTCCCAGCGACTCCGGATAGGGGTCGAGATACCACTGTCGGTCGATGTAGTCATCCGGGTGGCGCCGGAAGTAGTGGCGCAACAGCTTCATCGGCACCACCAGCGGCACCTCTTCACGGCGGTAGGCCTCGATGCTCTGCGCCAGTTCGGCCTTGTCGCCGCCATCGATACGGTCCTTGAGATAACCCTGGATGTGCTGCAGCGCGTTGACATGCCGCTTGCGCCCGATACGGCGTTTCAATGCCGTCATGAACTCGGCCTCGTAGGCATCGGCGATGCGCGATAGGTCGACGCCCTTGAGGTTCGACAGCAGGCGCCCCAGGCGCTGGTAGGCAGCCTGCGAATGCGCCATCACCATGTATTTGTGGCGTGCATGAAAGTCGATCAGCGCCCTGGCGGTGAGACCGCTGGCGCGCAGCGTCTGCCAACGCCGGTAGGCATAAACACGGTTGACGAAATTCTCGCGCAACATCGGGTCATTGAGTCGCCCCTCTTCCTCGCAGGGCAGATTGGGCAGGCTGTCCATGATCACCCGCGCGTAGGCACCGACGCCGTTCTTCTGCGCATGTCCGCTCGCGTTGTACAGTTTGACCCGTTCCATTCCACAGCTTGGTGACTTGCTCATGAATACGTAGCCACTGATACAGCCGGGACTCTGGCCAAGTTGCGCAGCAGTCGCGAGGGCGAAATCCTCGAGCCTGTCGGTGACGTCGATCGATGGGTCTTCGACCCCGATGACGCGGGTCTGTGTCGCCGTGGCAATCAGGCGTATCGGGGGTCGTGGCGTACCCAGGCCGATCGCCATCTCGGGGCAGATGGGCTGATAGTCAACGAACCTGCCAAGCTGCTCGATTATCCAGCGGTCGCGCTTGGCCGTGCCGTCGTAGCGCACCTTCTGCCCCAGCAGGCAGCTGCTGATGCCTATCAGCGGCCGCTCGGCGTAGTCACCTTTCATACCCATTCCTCAGAATGCCGCCGCCTCGGCCTCAAGATAGGCACCGCTGATGTGGCGCCCCAGCTCGATGTCGAAACCGGCCCATTGCTGCCAGGGTTCGAGCCTGGGCATCAACAGCGGACGGATCTCGAAATCGGCAAGACCGTCGTCAAACCCCTGCCTGACCGTGGCGTACAGCGTATCCAGGTAATCACGGTATCGCTGCGCCACCTCCGGGCCGCCGCTCGGCCCATGTCCGGGCACGAATACCGTGGCACCCGTGGCCAGCGCGTTCTCCAGTGCGGTGATGTTGCCGCTGAAGCTGCCGCCCTCCAGACGCAGGATGCGGCCGTGGCCGGCGTTGTCGCCGAGAAACACCAGCCCGAGTTCCGGCACATGCAACATGATGTCGGTATCTGTGTGTGCCTTGTCGTTGTTCATCACCTGATAGGTGAGCCCGCCAATCGACAGGGTGTCCCCATCGACCACCGGGTGGTCCGGCTTGACGATGTCAGTGCCCGCCGTGGCGTTGTCAGTCAGACGCAGCATCAGCTGCACCCACTCGGCCCCCGCACCGGCCAGCACCTTCGGCCCAACCCTCTCATGACCGTAGATCGGCACGTCCGGATACCGGGCGCGGATTGCCTGGTTGCCGAGCCAGTGGTCACCATGGACATGTGTGTTGAACACGGCCAGCACCGGTTTGTCGGTGATCCGACCGATACGTGCCAGGACCATCTCGCCGACCTGCACGCTGCTGCCCGGGTCGATCACAACCACGCCCGCATCGGTGACGATGAAGGCGGGGTTGTTCATGAAACCCTGGTTCGACGGTGACGGCAGTTCGGTCGGGCCGTGGATGACATAGACACCGGGCGCGATCTGCTCGGGGTTCCATTCCCCACGCAGAGGCGCGGCTTTCTGCAGGGCATAAGCGGCACCGGCGAGCAGCATCAATAGCAGCAGCCAGGATCTCATACGCATCGGCGTGCCCTCGCGGTTCAGGACCGGCGGCGCGCGCCCACGCGCAGGCGCAGGGCGTTGAGCTTGATGAACCCTTCGGCGTCCTTCTGGTCGTATGCCCCGGCATCGTCTTCGAACGTGGCGATCGATTCGTCGAACAGACTGTGGGTGGGCGACTTGCGCCCGGCGACGATCACGTTGCCCTTGTACAGCTTCATCCGCACCGTGCCATTGACCACTTTCTGCGTCTGGTCGATCAGTGCCTGCAGTGCCATGCGCTCCGGGCTCCACCAGTAACCGTTGTAGATCATGCTGGCGTACTTGGGCATCAGCTCGTCCTTCAGGTGCGCCGCCTCGCGATCGAGCGTCAATGACTCCATCGCCCGGTGCGCCTTCAGCATGATGGTGCCGGCAGGCGTCTCGTAACAGCCGCGTGACTTCATACCCACGTAGCGGTTTTCGACGATGTCGTCGCGACCGATACCGTTGGCGCCACCGAGCTTGTTGAGGAACTCCATCACCGACGCGGGTGACATCGGATTGCCATCGACGGCAACGATGTCGCCGTTCTGATAGGTCAGCTCGACATAGGCGGGCGTGTCCGGTGCGGCCTCGGGTGACACGCTCCAGCGCCACATGTCCTCTTCCGGTTCGGCCCACGGATCTTCGAGGATGTCGCCTTCGTAGGAGATATGCAGCAGGTTGGCATCCATCGAATAGGGCGACTTCTTGCCCTTCTTCGCAAAGTCCACTGCGATGCCATGTTCCTCGGCGTACTTCATCAGCTTCTCGCGTGACAACAGGTCCCATTCACGCCACGGGGCTATTACCTTCACATCGGGTTTGAGCGCGTAGGCACCGAGCTCGAAACGCACCTGGTCGTTGCCCTTGCCAGTGGCACCATGCGAGATCGCATCGGCACCGGTGGCATTGGCAATCTCGATCAGGCGTTTGGCGATCAGGGGTCTGGCGATCGAGGTGCCTAGCAGGTACTCGCCTTCGTAGATCGCATTGGCACGAAACATCGGGAAGACGAAATCACGCGCGAACTCCTCGCGCAGATCGTCGACGTAGATCTCCTTGATGCCAGCCGCCTTGGCCTTGGCGCGCGCCGGTTCGACCTCTTCACCCTGGCCGATGTCGGCAGTGAAGGTCACGACCTCGCAGTGGTACACGTCCTGCAGCCACTTGAGAATGATGGAGGTGTCCAGACCGCCGGAATAGGCGAGAACGACTTTCTTGATGCCCGAATGAGCCATGTTGCGCCCCTTGATGAATCCGATTGGGAAAAGCGTTGCGGAAAGATTCGCATTATAACGCAGGGCATCCAATGGATTGGCAACCGCCGCATTCACATCCCGCGGTGCAAGCTGCAATACTGTGTATTGAACCGTTTGCCAGGAAAGGCTCGCCGACCATGCCAGCACCTTCGACCACCCGCCGGATCATCATCCTCCTGCTGATCACTGCCGTGCTCGCCGGCTGGGCCTGGTGGGCGACGCGCAGCAAACCGATCATGGTGGCGGTCGCCGCGGTCGAAAAAGGCACAGTGGAGAAGACCGTGGCCAACACACGCGCCGGAACCGTCAAGGCCTGTCGGCGCGCCAAACTGTCACCGAGTGCGGGCGGACAGATCGCCAACCTGCCGGTGCAGGAGGGTGATGCTGTGAAAAAGGGTCAGCTGCTGCTGGAGCTGTGGAACAAGGACGTGACCGCACAACTCAGCCTGAGTGAGCAGGAGGCGGTCAGCGCGGCAGCAACCGCGCGGGCACGCTGCATCGAGGCGGACCAGTCGCGTCGCGAGGCCGAGCGCCAGCAGAAGTTGCTGGCCCGCAATCTCGTCTCCGAGGAACAGGCCGACCAGGCGGCCTCTGCCGCCAACGCCGCCGATGCCGCATGCGATGCCGCTCGGGCGACCGCCGCAGTCAGCAAGGCGCGCGTTGGCGTGACCCAGGCGACACTGGAAAAGACACGCCTGGTCGCGCCGTTCGACGGCGTGATCGCGCAGATCAACGGCGAACTGAACGAATACGTGACGCCGTCCCCGATCGGCATCCCAACCCCGCCGGCGGTTGACCTGATCGACAACCGCTGCTTTTACCTGACCGCACCGATCGACGAGGTGGACGTCGCCGGTATCACCGTAGGCCAGGTCGCGAGAGTCACCCTCGACGCCTTCGGCGCGCGCCGCTTCGAAGGCCGGGTGCGGCGCATCGCCGACTATGTGCTGGACGCGGAAAAGCAGGCCCGCACCGTGGATGTCGAGGTCGAGTTCATCAATTCCGCCGACATCGAGCAACTGCTGGCTGGCTACTCGGCGGACGTCGAGATCATCCTCGACGTCCGGCGCGACACCTTGCGCATCCCGACCGAGGCGCTGGTCGACGGTACCAATGTCTACGTGTTCGATCCCGACAGCGGGCTGATCGAGCAGCGCGAAGTGAAGACCGGAACCGCGAACTGGGACCACACGCAGATCACCGACGGCCTGGCCGAGGGTGAGCTGATCGTCACCTCGGTCGATCGCGAGGGACTCGCCGACGGCGTTGCGGCAAAGCGCGAGACGGATGCGGGCAGATGATCGAGCTGACCGGTATCGAGCGCGACTTTGCGGTCGGTGACGAGACCGTACACGCGCTGAGCCAGGTCAGCCTGAGTCTGCCCGACGGCGACTATGTGTCGGTGATGGGGCCGTCGGGTTCCGGCAAGTCGACGCTGCTCAACGTGCTGGGGCTGCTCGACCGGCCGAATGCCGGCAGCTACAGGCTGGACGGCGTCGAGACCACCGACCTGCCCGAGGAACGCCGCGCGGCGCTGCGCCGCAACCACATCGGCTTCGTGTTCCAGGCGTTTCACCTGGTACCGCGCCTGAGTGCCGCCGACAACATCGGTCTGCCAATGGTCCTGGCCGGCGTGGCGCCGGACGCGCGCAAGGCCCGCGTCCACGAGGTCCTCGAGTCACTGGACCTGCTCGACCGCGCCCACCACCGCCCTGACCAGCTGTCCGGCGGGCAGCGCCAGCGGGTCGCCATCGGCCGCGCCATCGTGATGCAGCCGGGCGTACTGCTGGCCGACGAGCCCACGGGCAACCTCGATCAGCATGCCGGCGGCGAGGTGGTCGGCCTGCTCGAGCGCCTCAATGACGCCGGGATCACGCTGATCGTGGTCACCCACGACCCGGTCATTGGCAGGCGCGCGCGACGCAGGATCCGCATGGTCGATGGGCAGATCGAGAGCGACAAGAGCGGCGATGCGCACACCTGACCTGATCAGCTTCGCGTTACGCTCGCTGAGCGGCGCACGCACCCGCACCCTGCTGATGCTGCTCGCGATGAGTATCGGTGTCGCCTCGGTGGTGCTGCTGACCGCACTCGGCGAGGGCGCGCGCCGCTACGTGGTCGGCGAGTTCGCGCAGCTCGGCACGCACCTGCTGATCATGCTGCCCGGACGCTCCGAGACCACCGGCGGGGCACCACCGCTGCTCGGCGCCACCCCGCGCGACCTGACCCTGGACGATGCGATGGCGTTGCTGCGCGAACGCAGCATTCTGCGGGTCGCGCCGCTGACGGTGGGCAATGCGCCGGTCTCGCACGGCAGCCGCGAGCGCGAGGTCACGGTGATCGGCGCCACCGCCGATTTCTTCCCGATCCGCCACCTGACGATCGGCAGCGGCAAAGGCCTGCCCGCGCTCGACCCCGGGCGGGGCGCCAATGTCGTGGTGATTGGCTCCGGACTGCGCCGGGAACTGTTCGGTGGGCAGCGTGCGCTGGGCCAGTGGGTGCGCATCGATGACCGGCGTTTTCGGGTCATCGGGATTCTCGGTGAGGGCGGCGAATCGCTCGGCCAGAACCTCGACGACATGGCGGTCATCCCGGTCGCCTCGGCGCAGGTCGTGTTCGACACGCCATCGCTGTTCCGGGTACTGATCCAGGCGCGTGGCGAGGACGACATCGAGCGCGCGAAGAAGGCCGCACGCGAGATCATCCGCGAGCGGCATGACGGTGAAGACGATGTGACGATCATCTCCCAGGATGCGCTGCTGAGCACATTCGACAAGATCCTCGGCGCACTGACCTACACCGTCGGCGGCATCGCCGCGATCAGCCTCGTGGTGGCAGGCATCCTGATCATGAACGTGATGCTGGTGGCCGTCTCGCAACGCGTTGCCGAGATCGGCCTGCTCAAGGCGCTGGGCGCGCCGGAGCGCCAGGTGTTGCGCCTGTTCCTGGTCGAGTCGGTCATGC
>ERZ795048.3316-NODE-3316-length-12133-cov-5.608793_pt1 | contig 12133 bp, 10 predicted proteins | sample MGYA00375132_ERZ795048 | MGnify/ENA primary metagenome ERZ795048 (study PRJEB30177, sample SAMN05720225) | activated sludge metagenome | isolation source: Anaerobic digester | place: Hong Kong | collected 2014-12-17 ...
TTTGGAACAGACAGTTACAGACGAGAACTTGAAAAAGGATCATTAGAGCTTATCACAACCAAGTTGGAGTGTGGAATTTTTCCAAAAGAAAATGATTTATTTTATGTTTATACGAGACGACAATTCCTCTAGTGTTTCAAAAAGAAATTGTTCACCTTCAGCATTATTATCAACATCTGGTAAAATACTTCTAATCGAATCAATCTGATTTTTATTTATCTTAAATTCATTTATTAAAAATTGATTGTTCTTATCAAAATTAAAAACTTCTATCAATAACTGTTTAGCCTTAAAGAATGATGTGTCTTTGCCAAGCATTAGATAATCTAAAACATAATAGCTTGCTAAATCAATTTTAATTTTATTAAAAATTGTATCTGAGCTGTTAAATTCAATCATAGCTTTTTCCAAAAAGGGAATTATATCACTATAATGATCAAATTCTTTTTTTTGATGAAGTAACTTCTCATATTTATTTAACAGATCATTTTGCTCTTTCAAATAATTACGTTGTTTACTATTTGAGCAGCTTGAGTATAATCCAAATAATGCTAATAGTATAAATATTGTTGTTTTATTCATAATTTAATTTATATGGTTGATATTATTTTAATTTCTATTATGGGGTCCAAAACCCAATAAATTCTCCCGAAGCTATTTCATTTAACTTTTCATACGAAGTGTTTAACCAAATATAGCCATTACTACTTTTGCCCATATAACTTGGTGCACAATAATTGCTGCTCCGACAACCGTGCATAACAAACTTTTCGCCACTAACTTCTGTTACAAACTCAATGTGCCCAGTCCACATAACTATATCGCCTACTTTAGGGTTATTAATTCTAAAACCACCATTGGCTGTTATATAGTCAATAAACTTGGTAGTATTAACATACTTTTGACTGCTACAAATTTCTTTGGCCAATATTGGTTTTACCTGAGCTATAATATAATAAGCCCATTCAGAGCAATCAAATTTATTGTCATTTGGATCGCGAGGATACAGTTGTTCATAAACAAAACCATCATCACAATTATATTCCTCCGATCTTTCAGCTAAAATTGTGCTACTTTGCTCCAAAGGTTCAATCGGTTCGGTTTCATCGTCAATTAGTGGTTTGTCTTTTTTTTCGATTTCACTTATTGTGCCTGTCCCTCCATCATTTGTGCCTGTCCCTCCACCTGTTGGATCGGGCATGGGGTTGGTTGGGATGTAAGGAACCGGATCAGGTATGGCTCGCAAGTGAAACCAAGTTTTTCATATACTTATTGAATTCATTTTCTGTTTCAAAAAAAAGCTTGTGCATATTATCGATATCATAAACTTTACCTGCCGGCATAAGCACTGAAAAGCTTTTATCCTTTAAAATAAAAGTGCCGGTTGGCAGGGAAAATATTGCACCAAAATTGCTAATAATATTCACATTAAAATAAGCGTCAGCCTCTTCAAACATTGAAATATGCGTGTTTTTAAGATAAACACTAAAATCGGACTTGTTAAATGCTCTCCTTAATGTGCCATCAATTTCAGCGTAACGGATATTAAATTTTAAGCGCAAAGTATCATTCTCAAAAACCAGTAATTCACCAGCATTATAAACCGACATTTCTCCCTTAGTAAAATAACCCAATATGTTATCTTCATATCCAGCAAGCTCATTTACAGGAATATTTAACGAAGGAATGATAATGAATTTCAAAGAATCAAAATTACGAATCTGAAAATCGGGATTATCTTCAAGAATAAATACTTCGTTATTTCTGTACCAGTTTTTCGGAAAATCATTTTCCAAGAAAAAAGGAATATCACTATTTTTCATTTTACTAAAATGACTATTAATATGCTGCAAGTCAATCTCAACCTTGTGTTTATTATTGCACATAAGAAATAGCAATGCAATGGCTATAAATAAGAAGTTTCTCATACGGTAATTTTTTTGTAAGTTGACATTATTGCATTGTTAATCTAATTGAAAGATTAATTCGGCTCAGCTATTTTCCAATCTTTATCCGATTCACGAACCAAATCATTGGCATCGTCAATTCCCATTTTGAATAGGTAAAAAAACTCGTTAGGGATTCCAATCTCATCACCACTTTTGATCGTTAAAATACACTGGTTATCGACAATTTTCACGTGTTCATTAAAACGTTTTAGGGCTTCTCTGATTTTAGTTCGTTCTTCGGGCGTGTACTCGCGTGACGATTGAATCGTAATGTCGATATAGTTTTCGTGTTTCGATTTGCTTGTACACGAGATCGATAAAATCGAAATATAAATCATTATTCGTAAAATCATCCTCATAACTAATATTTTAAGTATAAAACTAACCAAGTCACATACGAGAACTTTTAAACAATTCTGCACTTCTTTGCTTAAACGAGGTGGAGTGCTGATGGATAAAACCAGTTGTGCTGGTAATTAAGCATATTAATTTGATTGAACTTTAAGATACAATTCTTCTGTAAGTTCAAAAAGGACTTCAGTTCTTCTTTTCTCATCTTTGATATTCATCCAAATATTATGAATTGAATCTGCTTTTTTCTGACTTAATCCAAGCTCATTAATGAAAAACTCATTATCTGCATCATACTTTAAGACTTCTTCAAAGTATATTATTGATTTATCCAGAGAGGTTTTTGAAAACCCTCGAGCATCCATATTGTAGTCCAATAGATATAACCCTGATAATTCCAATTTTATTTTAATTTGCAGGGCTTTTGATCCTTCAAGGCTTGTAAGTCCTGATTCAAGATAAGGAATCATATCCGCATAATAATCTTTCTTTCTACTTTCTGTGATTAAGGTATCAAATACCGATTGGTAATATACATTACTAAATTTTTGTTCATTTTGTTTCGATTTATTATTACATGATACCAAAACAAAAAACCCAATTCCGATTAAAATGTATTTCATCTGTACAAAACTTTTAACATACTGAATATCTTTGGGAACGAAAGGTCGTTCTTTGAACGAGATTTTGCCCAGATGGTTACGATAGCTATCGGTATCACATATGTTTTGTTCATCCGTGTTTCCCGAAGAATCGGGACAATTTGTGTTTTTATGCAAACATTTTAGTTTCATAATTATTAATTTTAAGGTGTCCAAAATCCAAGAAATGTACCAAATCCCATACTATTAATTCTTTGATATGAAGTAGTTAGCCAAACAATTCCTTGATCATTTTTACCAAAATGATCTGGCGGGCAATACTTTTCGCTAGCACTTCTGAAACCGTGCATAACAAACTTTTCGCCACTAACTTCTGTTACAAACTCAATGTGCCCAGTCCACATAACTATATCGCCTACTTTAGGGTTATTAATTCTAAAACCACCATTGGCTGTTATATAGTCAATAAACTTGGTAGTATTAACATACTTTTGACTGCTACAAATTTCTTTGGCCAATATTGGTTTTACCTGAGCTATAATATAATAAGCCCATTCAGAGCAATCAAATTTATTGTCATTTGGATCGCGAGGATACAGTTGTTCATAAACAAAACCATCATCACAATTATATTCCTCCGATCTTTCAGCTAAAATTGTGCTACTTTGCTCCAAAGGTTCAATCGGTTCGGTTTCATCGTCAATTAGTGGTTTGTCTTTTTTTTCGATTTCACTTATTGTGCCTGTCCCTCCATCATTTGTGCCTGTCCCTCCACCTGTTGGATCGGGCATGGGGTTGGTTGGGATGTAAGGAACCGGATCAGGTATGGCTCGCAAGTGAAACCAAGTTTTTCATATACTTATTGAATTCATTTTCTGTTTCAAAAAAAAGCTTGTGCATATTATCGATATCATAAACTTTACCTGCCGGCATAAGCACTGAAAAGCTTTTATCCTTTAAAATAAAAGTGCCGGTTGGCAGGGAAAATATTGCACCAAAATTGCTAATAATATTCACATTAAAATAAGCGTCAGCCTCTTCAAACATTGAAATATGCGTGTTTTTAAGATAAACACTAAAATCGGACTTGTTAAATGCTCTCCTTAATGTGCCATCAATTTCAGCGTAACGGATATTAAATTTTAAGCGCAAAGTATCATTCTCAAAAACCAGTAATTCACCAGCATTATAAACCGACATTTCTCCCTTAGTAAAATAACCCAATATGTTATCTTCATATCCAGCAAGCTCATTTACAGGAATATTTAACGAAGGAATGATAATGAATTTCAAAGAATCAAAATTACGAATCTGAAAATCGGGATTATCTTCAAGAATAAATACTTCGTTATTTCTGTACCAGTTTTTCGGAAAATCATTTTCCAAGAAAAAAGGAATATCACTATTTTTCATTTTACTAAAATGACTATTAATATGCTGCAAGTCAATCTCAACCTTGTGTTTATTATTGCACATAAGAAATAGCAATGCAATGGCTATAAATAAGAAGTTTCTCATACGGTAATTTTTTTGTAAGTTGACATTATTGCATTGTTAATCTAATTGAAAGATTAATTCGGCTCAGCTATTTTCCAATCTTTATCCGATTCACGAACCAAATCATTGGCATCGTCAATTCCCATTTTGAATAGGTAAAAAAACTCGTTAGGGATTCCAATCTCATCACCACTTTTGATCGTTAAAATACACTGGTTATCGACAATTTTCACGTGTTCATTAAAACGTTTTAGGGCTTCTCTGATTTTAGTTCGTTCTTCGGGCGTGTACTCGCGTGACGATTGAATCGTAATGTCGATATAGTTTTCGTGTTTCGATTTGCTTGTACACGAGATCGATAAAATCGAAATATAAATCATTATTCGTAAAATCATTCTCATAACTAATATTTTAGGTTTAAAAATAAGCTGATTTTTTTAATTGAGACATCTTGGTTAAGATTTTTAACAATATCGATTTAGGAGAAAATAAACCAACCCCGCTTTTTTGGGCAGGGTTGGTTGTTATTATTAATGTGTAAAAATTTCATTTGCAAGCATTTGCTGCACCCACCTATTTGCAGGCGAGAACTTACAACACCTTGTTTCTGCTACGATCAAATAAATTATAAATAGCATCATTTTTTTATTTTCATCGCTTCCCACATCTCCCGCTCTTCATCAGATAGCTTCGGGAATTGAGGCAGATTATTGCCCTTCACTTTTCGAAGTGAATCTTTGTGCAAATCGTAGTAAATTTGTTCATCATATGATAATCGTGGATGTGTACGTGTTCCACCCCATCGTCGAAATTCATATTCACCTTGAATAAACTGCACATCTAACTCTTTCCACTTATAAAAATATAATGTATCTTCAGCTATTTTCAACTCAAAATTCCAAGCATCACTCTCCCATGTTTGAGTATAGAAATACAAGTTTATACTATCGTTTGTATTCTTGAAAACACAAATTGTCGCAATTCTATTTTCACTTAATGAGTCCAGATAGTAATAGGATATTGCATCAGATCCCATATTGTTATATATATCATTACGAATTGAATCTGTCAACTTAGGCTGATTAAATTCCAATAAAGGATATTTTCTTGAAATATAATCCAATACTGGATCATCAAATCTTATTCTATTACAGTTTACAAAAACGGTAATTGAAAATATAATAAATAAGAATAGTCGCTTCATTTAGTATAAATATTTGTATTGCAAATTTTTTACAAAACACATATCGTGCTGTTAATTTTCAACTAACAACAGTTCTTCAATACCCTTAAATTTGTTCCTCTTGAAAAAGGCGTTTTTAGAAACACCGTTTGGTTTATGATTACAATTGTAATAATTATTATCAATTAATGCAATGGTAGTAGAAATTATTAATTGTTTATATCACCCCCCCCCCGTTAATTATTGATTTACAGCTTTTTGAAATCACCACAAGGAGAATGTGTTTTACAACATATTACTAGCTGTTTGTATCTTTAACCTTCGTTCTACTTCAATTTGCTAAACCCTTTTGCCCAAAAATACAACCTGCCCATTTTTTAGGCGAAGTTCTAAATTAAACGATGAAGGAATTTCGTGTTCAAAGTGGCTCACAAAAATCATGGCACAACTTGTTTGGGCGGCAATAACATCAAATAGGCTCTTCAATTTTTGAATATTATTGATATCGAGACCCTGAAAGGGTTCATCGAGCATTAACAACGGGGGTGTTTTAACAAGTGCCCTCAACACCAAAACCATTCGTTGTGCCGATGCAGAAAGTTCACCAAATGGCTTATCAGATATGTATCCAAGACCGACAGTATTTAACCACTGCTGAGCAAGGTTGCGCTGATAGGATGTTGGCTTTTTGTACAAGCCCTCGCTTCCGAAAAAGCCCGAACAGATTACATCGTTTACCTTTTGCCTTACCGGTAAATACTGGTGCATTTCAGGCGACACAAATCCAATTTTCTCTTTAATGTCCCATATTGACTCGCCACTTCCCTTGGGTTTTCCAAACAGAGAAATATCGCTGGCATAAGCTTTGGGGTTATCGGCAAAAATCATGTTCAACAAGCTGGTTTTCCCCGATCCGTTTCCACCCGAAAGCACCCACTTTTCGCCGGGCTTAACTGTCCAGTTTATCGATTTTAGAATGGTTTGCCCGCCCATTTCCAAATTTAAATCCTTAACTGAGATTAATTCCTCATAAAGGGTTGTTTCCCAATGTGGAAGTAATATTTTATCATCAACGTGAAGGTTTGGGTAAAGGTTGGGCAACTGATTACGTGTTATTGTTGTAGCAGTTTTGTTCTGCACCAATACAAATTGATTGATAGAAGAAGGGAAATCGTCGGGTTTCAATCCGGTAAGCACCAAGGATTGACCGTTGTAAACCAGTTGATCGATCATTGCCGATAGCAAAGCACGCGATGAGGTGTCGAGGCCATTAAAGGCATTGTCGATTACCAATAAACGCGGTTTTTGGGCCAGTGCTTTAATGAGTTCCAGCTTACGTTGCTCACCGTTCGACAAGCTGATTACCATGCGATTGAGATGCTGTTCAAACGCAAATTTTTCGATCAAAACGTTGAGTTCTGCTTTATTCTGAATGTTTTCAAAAAGTTCTTTTACAGTTGGCACCACTTCGTAATCGGGCATGTTCCAACGTTGTTGCCTGTAGGCACTTGTACCATGTTTTAAGCTAAACTCCGATTGAAAAGAAACATAAACGGCATCTGCCGATGAAACAGAACTTTCGGCTTCGCCAATAACCGAAATCAATCCGGCCAATGCTTTTGCCAACACTGTTTTCCCCGAACCATTGGTACCAATAATGCCTATGCTTTCGCCTTGCTTTAGTTTTAGCGTTAAATCATTAATGATAAGCGTAGTGCGTATTTGTATTTTGCAAGATTTCCAATGAATAATCACTTCGAAAAAATTTATTTTTGATAAACCCCAAAAATGGCATCGCTTGAAACGGTTTGCTCCAAAAATTTGTCTTCGGCATCGAAAATTTCGGCTATCAATTGTTTTGTTTCTGCTTTGTCGTTCACAAAATTGTGGGCAATATCTTTAAACAAAACATGCGTAATGTTCCAGCCAAGTTGATGTTCTTCAATAATTTGGTAATGCTTATGCAAGGCCGGAACAATCGACTCCGAATCGACTGCCTCTGATGGATCAACCAGTTTCATACGTAAAATTCCGGGGCGGTAGGCTTTGTTCCTTATCGATTTTCCGTTTGACCTGAGTTTATACACATCGGGCAATGTTTTAAGCAAACGATTTACCTCAAACAATTGTTTTTTAGTCCATTGCAAACGTTTGGGTCCTACATATTCAAAAACAATAAGGTAACCATCGGGTTTTAACAATGGCTTTACCCGTTTGCTTAAAAACAAATCGATGTTGTTAAAATGATGAAGGCTTGAGTTGAATAATATTGCATCGAACGATTGAGGTTCAAATGGATAATTCAAGAAATTACCTTCGTGATATTTGATTTTTTTCAGATTCTGATTTAGGGCTTCACTTTCTGCCTGTCGAATTAGGTTTCCAGCCAAATCGATCCCTTCAACTGAATCGAAACAATCGTATTTGGCAAATTTCCGATCTCGTGCACCAGCACCACAACCAACCGATAACAATCTTAAGCCATTTTTGCCCTCAAAATATTTTTGAACCACATAATCTTCGTATGTCAAATTAGCATCTCCGGTACATTTTTGATTCCAACGAGCCCTAACTTCGGGAATCACCCAAAAGTCGGAACCACCGGCAGCATTATTCCATTTTGTTGCCGTACGCTGTTTGCCCGATAAACTAAATTTCGAAAAAAACTTTGAATAGCCTTTTTGCCCTATTTTGTAATACAAATCGATAAAATCGCCAACCGACAGATAAGTTTTAGCCATAAAATTATAGATAGATCAATACGCTAAGGTAAATGCCTCAACGGTATTTCCAAAAAAAGTTGGAACCAAAACTAAATTTTTATGCGGAACAAAATCGATATCGGCAGTATTAAGTTGTTTTTCAGCACGGTTAAGCAGTGTTACTACCTTTTGTTGCTTGGAAACATGAATGCGGCCTGCCCAATTCGAAAAAATAAACTCTCCGTTTTCGAGTTTTTCAAGTCCGTCAATTCCTTGGGTTTCGCCAAACAGTTCATTCATTGCTTTGGTTTTAATATCAATCTCCCAAACCGAAGCATTGCCGGCATAAAGTTTTCCACCTTCGGCCCAAAGCCCGTTCACATTCTGCAAATTCTCGTTGTACAGCCAACTATCAAAATTGCCGTCAACCAAAGCATAAATACGTTGGTCGCGCATGTCGGAAACAAAAACCATCCCATTTTTGCAAACTGTTACATCGTTTAAAAATTTGGCATTAGGTGCTAAATACTTGTTTACTACCTTAGCTTGTTCAATGTCGATCACAATTAACTCATCCATATCGGCCACATATAACTTACCATTATAAATAGCCATTCCCTTGGGATCGTTAAGACCTGTAAGCCATTTTAAGTTAGTAATTTCACCTTTAAGGTTCATTTGGGCAATGAAACCATCGCCGTTTTTAGTGTCGCGTACCTGCCCCATGTTGGCCACAAACACAATATCGAGTTCAGCATTGTACAAAGCCGATTCAGGCGTTTGAAAGTCAGCAGCCGATGTCCATAGTTTTTCGAGTTGTTGTGCATTAGTAGCCAGAGCAAACGAAAAAAATATCAGAAATAATGTAGTCTTCATTGTTAAACTGTTTATAAGATTACTTATTAAATACCTAGCAATCAACCATTTGATTTCGTTAATTTTACGAAATTATATTTTCATCATCACTAGGTCGATTGTTTTCTTCCGATCGATTTTCATTGATTTATTTCGCGGAAACAGGTCGATATAATAAACAGCTTTAGGGATTTTATGTTTTTCAAAGTGTAGATTAATTGCTTGCAAATCAATATTTTTGTAGTGACTTGCTTTTTCAAGAACCAATATTGCTTTCTGTCCCAGTTTATCGTCGGGGACAGGAACAACCAAGCATTCGGTATTTAGTTGCTTCGATATAATAGCTTCCAATTCCTCGGGTAAAATTTTTATTCCACCACTATTAATCACGTTATCGGCACGCCCTAGCAAACGGAATTCATTTGGCGATATAATTTCAACCAAATCGGTTGTAACTATTGGTTGATCTGAAAATTCGGGAGCATCAATTACCAAGCAACCTTTCTCGTTGGTCGAAATAACAAAGCCCTCGAGCAGTTTGAAGCTATTATCGTGATTGGAACCATTAAGCCGCTGTAATGCAATGTGCGAATAAGTTTCGGTCATGCCATAAGTGGCATAAACAGCACAAGGCAATTTCTTAATTTCCTGGCATAGCTTGAAATTAACTTTAGCACCGCCTATTATCAAATTTTTGATGTTTGCAAAATCGTAGCCCGAATCGATCAGGTTTTTAACCTGCATGGGCACCATTGCTGCAAAATGAATGATTTGGTCAGGAATTTTGGGCGTACCTTTGGGTTCAATTTCCAACAGGTTCAAACCACCAACCAAGGCTCTAACAATCATCATTTTACCTGCTATGTAATTGGCAGGTAAACAAAGTAAAGCGGTATCGCCTTTTTTTAAATTGAAAAAATTGAGCGTTTTACGGGCAGAAGCAATCATAGCCGATTCTTTCAGCTTAATAGTTTTAGGCTTACCCGTACTGCCCGATGTTTTTTGAAAGAAGAAATCAACCCCTAAATCCCCTAAAGGGGACTTCTCCCCCTTTAGGGGGTTGGGGGGTGATTCCCCTTTAGGGGTTTGCTGAATAGTATATATTAACTTTTCCCCTTCCAATTTCAAACGCGATTCAAAATTGTTTTCAAACAGCATACCGGTTCCCAGCCCTTGCGGAAGCGGGTTATTCTTGGTTGCTGTCCACTGTGCTATGGCATTCAATCCAATATTCGATTCAAGTGCCGAAGTGACCCACCAACCAATGTTCATCTTTTCGGCAAGACCGATCCACTCGTCAGAAGCAGCAAACCCGCCCAGCAAACCCGGTTTCAGAATAATGTAATGTGGCTTAATTAACTCAAGTAATTCTTTCTTTTTAGAGAATGGAAATATTCCGATCAATTCTTCGTCGAGGGCAATTGGCACAGAGCTTTGCTTGCACAAACTGGCCATTTCACCCCATTGTCGGGCCCGAATTGGCTGCTCAATTGAATGCACTTGCAATTTCGATAAATCACGAAGAACAGAAAGTGCTTTTTTTGGTGAATATGCCCCATTGGCATCAACCCTTATGGTAAGTTCGGAAGCCGAAAACTGTTTGCGCATGGCCTCTATCAAACTTCGTTCAGTAGCCCAATCCAACGACCCAATTTTCAGCTTGATGCATGAGAAGCCTTTATCCAACTTTTCGGTTATTTGCTGCTGCATGTATTCGGGGGTGCCCATCCAAATAAGGCCATTGGTAACAATTGAAGTCTCGCCACGGGTAAACGATGATGGAAAAATTATACCACCTCCGCTATTTTTAAGGTCGAGCATTGCGGTTTCGAGGCCAAATTTAATGGCCGGAAAATCAAACAACGGATCATCGAAATTGAATGATCCGTTGTTAATCTGTATTATAATTTGATTGATTTTATCTTCAAAATCGGGTCGATCGTCAATGCTCAGATCTTTAAGCAATGAGCACTCACCGACACCCAATTTGTCATTTTCGAACAGTTTAATCAACCAGCTATCTTTTGTTTCATAAACACCTCGCGATGTTCCGGCGGGTGTTTTAAACTTTAAAGTATGCCGTTTAAATTCTGCTCTCATTAAAAACTGTTAATTTTGAAAAACTCTATTCAAATTTCACCCAATCAATTTCTATGGGTGTTTTACTTTTCGATACTAAGAATAGATCGTGTATGCCTGTTTCATATTTCTCAATATCAACAGCTATATTGCTCCATTCTTGCAATTTAGGTGTATTAATTTTTGCAAGAACCGGACCATCCGCATTGTTTAACCGAAGCTCAAGTTTTCCTTTACTATTAGCTTTTACCCTTAATATCAATGCTTTAAGCTTATCGTTGTTCAAGTCCACTTTATTGAACCGAACCCATGCACCATTTTCAGAAAGAACGGTTTTCCAACCTTGCATGGTATTCGTAGTATCGATAAATTCGATGCCAGCCCCTTTTTCTGATAAAGCAGAATAACGATCGAGCTGAATTTCTTTATTAGCCCTTGTTATGCCCACACCACGTAAAGTTGGTATTACTTTTTGAATGGTTCCGTCGGAATTAAAGAACAAGCTATCAACCCTGATTGAACGATTTTTATCGAACTTAGGCGACAAATCGTTATGATGATAAAACAAATACCACTGATCGTTATAATCAATAATTGAGTGATGATTTGTCCAACAACCTGTTGCCGATTCATCCATGATTACACCAGTCATTTTAAATGGTCCCATTGGACTGTCGCCAACTGCATATTCGAGGCGCTCTGTATCTTTTTCAACATGTGGGAATGTTAAATAGTACAATCCATTGCGTTCAAACAACCACGGGCCTTCTTTCATGCCTTTCTCAGGAAGATTGGCAATTACAAGAGGTTCAGAGTCCAACTCTAACATATTCTCTTTCAACTTGGCTACATAAATATTCCCCATCGACCAATACAAATAAGCTTGGCCATCTTTGTCGATAAACACGTTGGGAT
>ERZ795048.3318-NODE-3318-length-12129-cov-9.933245_pt1 | contig 12129 bp, 7 predicted proteins | sample MGYA00375132_ERZ795048 | MGnify/ENA primary metagenome ERZ795048 (study PRJEB30177, sample SAMN05720225) | activated sludge metagenome | isolation source: Anaerobic digester | place: Hong Kong | collected 2014-12-17 ...
AATATCATCTTTGGTATATTTCTTTTGATAATTATATGAAGAGATGAATGAATTACTATTAACTTTAGCATACGGATCTTCTCCCCAAAATCTCAAATGTTCATTTTTAATACATTTAATAATTTTACTATTTGTTCTAAAAGCAGTAAGATATTGCTTATTAACAAGATTTATATCTTTAAAAACAGATAGCTTTTGCTCCATTAATAATACATTTACACCTTGCTCAAGCAACTTTCTTATATTCTCATGCAATGTACTTCCATCCTGAATGGTATTATTTCCAATAATAAGAATATCGGTATTATTACTATTTATATCTTTAATATTATCAAAACTCTTGAAACTCACATTTACTGAGGTTAAAAAATCCTTATATACTTCTCCATTATAAATACTTAATTTTCTATTATTTATCTTTTTTGTAAAAATGTGAATATGTTTTGATTTTATATTATATATGTTTACCTTAAAAGATTGTTCATCAAGAACTAATTCATTGGATTTAAAACTATATTTTAATGTATGTTCTGATATATACTCTTTCGAACTTTCTATATTATTATTGATTAAAATATTTTGTTTTTCAACATACCCGGATTTTATAGTAATTTCTTTTCTTAAAATCTCTGTATTATCAAAAAATACAGTAAGTGATCCACAAACATCATCTTTAAAATCATTAACCAGATAAACATTCCTCTCAATTGTCTGTCTATCAAAATATGAATCTTTTAAAGAATAATCAATTAGTGCAAATGGTCTAAAAGCATTTTTCTGAATATTGAAGGATTTTTGCGTTCTGTAATTTTTCTCTTTTTTCCAAAACGCAAATTCACTTGTATATGCTCTAACAAATAGAGGTTTAACTCCAGGTTTATTATAATCTTTGTACTTAAGAGATATGTCTTTATCCGGATATCTTATTAACTTCAAACACGACTGATTCCAAGGTCCAAAACATGAAATTCCTTTTGTTCTTCCATATTCAATTAACATTTTTGCATCAAGACCAGAAGCGATGTCGACTTCTTTAAAGTCTGTATATGCTTTATCACCACATATATTTACTGCTGTATTAGGACCTTCGTAATGATATAGAGCCATCTCACCAAAATGAAGTGGCTTTTTCTCATCCCACCAGTCTGCTCCAACTCCATCCTTTCCATAATGTCGTGAAACTATATCCTGGGATGATTCATCCCATAAAGAACTATCCCCTTCATGATATGCAGGTCTTGTAGGGTCAAGTTCATTAATGAGGTTTTTAATTTCTGGTAAATGCTTAAGTATTTTTTCCGGATATTGGATCTCTTCACCTTTTTGATTCCACCTCATTTCATTTTCCACACTCCATAATATTAATGAAGGATGGTTCTTATCTCTTTTAATAAATCTTATGACATGATCTTTTGCATTTTCCCAGTATTGCTCACTATTTGATGCCTGATATCCACCTGAACCATGCAACCCAGTTTCTGCAGTAATCAATATACCCTGTTCATCAGCCATATCTAGTACTATTTTTGGATGAGGACATGTGTGAAGCCTGGAATGATTCATATTACAGTCTTTAATCATATCAAACCAAGCAGATATCCATTCTTTTGTATAACAGTATGTTGTAACCTTATGACCCCAGTCTGAAAATAAGTGAATTGGTTTGTTGTTGAGTAATATATCTTTTCCTTTTATTTCAATTTGTCTGAATCCAAACCTTTCAGAATATGTATTAATCAAGTTGTTATCAACAACTATTTCTATTACAACTGTATACAAATTAGGATCTGATGGTTCCCATAATCTGGCTTCTTTGTAAAAACCACTAAATTTGATTACTTGTCGCTTTGAAGGTTCTATATAAAATGTTTCTTTTCCAATACAAAAAAGTTTTTCCTTATTGTCCTTATCATAAATATACGCATAAAGATCAATACTCCCATTAAATTTCCCATTATTAGCTATATCTGTAATAACTTCTATTTTGCCATTTTCACAACAAGTTCTGATTGAACAATCTTCGATATGAAGCTTATTTCTCCTACATAAATAAACATCCTGCCAAATGCCGCAATTTTCTGCAATAAGCATAGTTCCAGTTGGAGTCATATATCTTCCATATTCATCTTTATCATAATCAGTAATTAAAACAGCTAATTCATTATTTCCTTTTTTAATAAAATCAGATATATCAATTTCATTAGGTAAAGTGGGATGAACAAATTCAGACACATGAACACCATTAATATAAATTTTTGAATACGGCATTACTGCTTCAAGCAAGATTAAATATTGAGTATCTTCATCAACTGTATTAATAAAAAAATCAGTTTTTACCCATGCATTTTTAGTCCTAGTCCATTCTTTTGGATAATTATAATCATCATATAAAAAATCAAGTACTTCAATGTTTTTTATATCTTCTTCAGTTGCATCTCGAAAAAACTCTTCATTTTCTTTTTTAACACATTCAAGAGATTTTCTCCATACAGATGGAACAAGGTATGCATTTTTTAACCACCCTTCTTGTGGCATAGAAAAATCATCATTATAAATAGGATAGAAATCCCACCATCCGTTTAAACATTTTTTTACCATATTATCTATACCAGTTTTGTCTTTTTTAGGTTTTGTCCATTGTATTCAAGTGTAAGGATTTCAAATGGCTTTAAAGTAAATTCTTTCTCAATATTAAATATTGGCATTGATAAAACAACAGAATTCTTAATATCTAAATTATTAAATAATCTTAGTGAATAACCATCTCTATTTTCGTTTTTCCTTATCGTAACTAATTCAACAGATTTATTACTTAAAAGACATAATGGCTTTGCCTTATCTCCTTGTTCAGGTGGATTGAAGTTTAGTACTATTGGTTTTTGGTGAATAACCAATGATTGCATATCAATCAATTTGTCTATCTCACTATATTCACCTGCCCATAGGTAATAATCATACAATCTTTCTCCCATATCAATTCTTGGAGAAAATCTGTCTAATGGCAATATCTGACGATCTTCAACCGGATGAGCACTATAGCCAGGAGTACGTAATACGCTCATCCTTATTTCACCTCTTTTTGTACTGGACCCATATGTACCTGTGTTTATAACTCCAAATGCATCTGTTCCTTGTTTGAGCATCAACCACTGGTGTGAAACATTCTCATTACCATTTGTCATCAGATCATCTCTGCCATATGAGGTTTTACCAATGCATTTCGCTTTTGTTAATACAGTTGGAATATTCAGCTTGTACATTATATTCTTATCCTGGCTGAACAATCTTACATTGACCCCGATAAGATTATTTGATTTGTTTAATGTATATCTCATATTGCATGAAGATTGTGAATATACAAAATTTGCTTCGACTATCATTCTTAATTCACTATTTTCTATTACCCGCACGGGATCCAATTCATCTTTGTCAACCCCACATATTTTTGCTGATTGTTTTGGTGTTGCAAGTTTAAATCTACTTTTAATATTTGTATACGAATTTACAGTCATTCCCCATGAATCACAGTTATCTTGTATTACTAGTAATTCACATCCACCTTTTTTTATATATTCTTTTCCGTTTACAATATAAGAATCAATTAAACCAGTCTTTTTACTTATTAAAACATTCATTGACTTATTATCAAAACATATATAGTCGTTATCATATTTAACTTCGTCATAAGGTTTCTTTTCCACAATTCTGTTTACAATATTAAATCTATTAACGGACATAGGTTCCAATTCGGCTTCAAATACGACTTTTTTTGCCCAGTCCATTGGAACATTTGAACTTTCTTTTTCATTTTGACATAATACAATATTATCATTCTCATCAAATACATCCCCTTTGGAAAATGTATTTGGGATTCTGTTTTGTTCTGCAAGAACATATTCACACTCCACATTTGTTTTCACTCTATATGGATGAGGGTTGTATACTAATACTGGATATTGTCCTTCTTTTGCAGGTTTTTGACCTTTAACCAGTCTGAAATAAGATCTGTATATAAGTCTGTCGGTTATTTCAAGACCATGATAAAGTCTTTTTAGAATATCCTCTTCAACAATTTGTATGCTTGATCCTGGTAAAGAATCATGGAACTGGCAGAAAAGCAGATCCTGCCATGCATCATGCATCATTTCATGTTCGTAATTTTCTAGAAGATTGTTTGAAACTGCATGACTTAGCATTTTTTCACATAACAATAGTTTATTTTCTAGTTCCCTATGCTTCTGTTTGACTTTTGTCATAGAGGTATAACAGCCAACACTGAAGGAATGTATTGATTTTTTCAAAGTACGGTCATGTGTATTTCTATTTAGATACTCTTCAAAAAATTTATCAGGATTTGTATGTACGACAATTTCATCTGAATCTTCAATTATATTACGTATATCATCTAAATCTTTTTTTGATGGTCCACCACCATGATTTCCTACACCCCATAAGACTCCTACATCTTTTTTATCCAGTTGATTACCAATAAGTTGTGGATATTTGTTTTTAAATTCGCCAAGTCTCGATCCATAACTCGTAGCTTTAAATACATTTATTGATTTATTGTTATATCCTGTCCATTTTATGTGCTTATTATTTAAATCAGTATCATCATATATAAGTTTTGCAGGTCTGCAGATTATGTAATTTTCATAACCAGCATCTTTCATTATCTGCACTAGTCCAATCGTATGACCAAATGGATCGAAATTAATAGCTGTTTTTCCTCCATCAACTCCAAATTTCTCCATGAAGTAACGTCTTCCTTCTTCAATCTGTCTCACAAAAGACTCACCACTTGGCATATTACAATCTGGTTGCAGATACCATCCCCCTATTACTATCCATTTACCTGACTTTATCAGTTCTTTAATCTCTTCAAAAAGAGCAGGATCATATTCTTCAATCCATTTGTAAAGAACAGCTTCATTATGATTAAATACGAATTCATCATACTCCTTGCAGAAACGAACTGCGCTTTTAAAAGTTGAAATTGCTGCAGCTGCTCCCTCTTCCCAGTTCCATAACCAAACCGGGTCTATATGTGCATTGCATATAAGATGCACTTTCCTTTTGTTGTTATTGTTCTCCATGTCAACCTCCATTAATATGTTCCTAGCTCTAGTCCTCTGTTTACAAAATACTGATATGTGTCAAAATTTACGGTATTAGGTATTGAATGGTCAGAATGCAAGACATATCCAAAACCTTCTTTTACAAAAGGTATTTTCGATTCAAGTTCCTCGTCAATAATTTTCTTATCATTTGTATACAGGGCTCTTACATCAATGCCTCCCATTAATGATAGTCTTTCTTTGTAATTTTTATGTATTCTTAATAAATCCATACCGGCTTTAACTTCAATTACCTGCAAGCAGTCAATACCAGATTTAAGCATATTCGGTATTAAAGGTTCCACAAAACCGCATGAATGCATTATAACTGGAAGATTACAACTTTTGGCATAATCAATAGTATATTTATGTGCTGGATATAGAAATCTGTCATACATATCACAAGATATAAACGGACTGTTTTTAAAACCCATATCTTCATAATACCAGATACCATCAGGATAACCTTCTTTTTCAAAAAGTATTTGCTGAAGGTCTACTGTCAGTTTTGCATAAGTCATACACATGTCTTCTACCCATTCAGGATCATCTATCATTCCCATAAGGAAATTAACATGTCCTGTAATTGGATGCATGAGTTCAAAAGCGTTTACTCCAGACCATACAAAAAACATATTATGATCCTTTGCATATTGTTTTTTCGATCTGTATTTTTCGAAATTTATTCTTCTGTCTGATGCAAAAAGTAATGGTTTAATTAATTCATCCCACTTAGCCCGTGAGTCAATATCAAAACCTATATGTTCTGGTGTTGTATTATGTTTCTTGTGTTTTCTAAGTGTAGCATAATTTCCATCTTTTTGTGTTATTGTGTCCTCATCTTCAGAAACTGTCTTATTTACATAATCCAAATCAGCTACCATATTAAATGCCCAGTATTCGATCATATCAAACCCAAGCTTCTCTTCAATATACTCTGGTATCTGCCAGACTTTGTGGGTGTCTCCCCAAAAATGTTCATAAAGTCCTATTCTGTCGACAGGTTGCCTTTTTAATATTCTTGATATTCTTTCCTGACCTGTTAAATCCATAATCACCTCACCTAACTATTATATCAGTATAAAATAATATTAATAGATTATAAAAATTAATTATAAATAATATTGACAATTTTAATTTTTAAAATATAATTCAGTATATGAACTATTTTTCTTAAAAACTACTTTTGGAGACCAAAATGACAAACTTAAATGACACTCTTTCAAATTCTATTCATAATTTTTATAAAACATTAAGACAAAAAAGAGTTACTAGCGATCTTGTATTTCATGAAACCATCATATTGCGTAATATTCTTAAAATCCAGGATATAAATAAAACACCTATATACCCTTCTGATTTGAGCACAAAACTTAATCTCTCAAGATCATATATAACAGCCGTACTAAATTCCCTAGAATCTAAGGGTTTAGTTATACGCATAATTGATTCCAAAGACAGAAGAAGAATTAAAATTGATGTTACATCTAAAGGACGGAATATTTTTGATAATATGGCACAAAGAGAACTAGAACAAACTGATCTGTTAATTAACGAACTTTCAGAAGAAAAAGCAGTTCAGCTTATAAATTTACTTGACCAAGCTACTCAAATATTAAAAAAGGAAGAGTGAAAAATGGGAAAGATACTTGCATTCTTAAAGAAAGATTTATGGAAGATAATTATTATATTGTCATTAACTTTTATTCAAGCAATGGCTAATCTATTTCTTCCCAGCTTTATGTCGGATATCGTAAATTTAGGTATACCGAACGGTGATACAGCATACATTCTTGAAATTGGAGGATTTATGCTTGTTATAGCTTTTGGAGGCATTATATGCCAGATTTTTGCTCGTTTCATGTCTTCAAAAGTGTCTGCGGGTTTTTCAATGGATTTGAGAAATACCGTTTTTACTAAAGTTGAATCTTTTTCTCTAACAGAATTTGATAAATTTTCTACAGCATCACTAATAACCAGGTGCACAAACGATATTACCCAGATACAGCATTTTCTTGACATGACATTAAGAATGGCTATAACAGCTCCTATGATGGCTATTGGCGGAATTATAATGGCTATAAGGTATGGACAGAGCTTATCATTAATATTAATAGTTTCATGTACAGCAATTATTGCAGTAATGGCTGTTAACTTCTCAATAACAGTTCCTAAATTCAAAATGATGCAGACAAATGTTGATAAACTTAATCTTATAACCAGAGAAAATCTCAGCGGAATAAGAGTAATCAGAGCATTTAATGCACAAGCTACGCAAGACAAAAAGTTTGATAAAGCCAATCAAGATCTGACACGCCTTCATCTGATAATAGGTAGAATAATGGCAGCACTACAGCCATTGACTATGCTTATTATGAATATAACAACAGTAATAGTATTATGGTTAGGTTCAAGACTTGTTCAGTCTTATACAATTCAGGTAGGAGACCTTATGGCATTCATTCAATATGTTATGCAAATAATGTTCAGTTTTCAAATGCTTAGCATGACCTTTATGATTATACCTAGAGCAATGGTATCAGTTAAAAGAATAAATGAGATTCTAGATACAGATCCAGTTATAAAGGATAACAATGAGGAAGATATAAAAACTCCTGATAATACTGGAAAAGTTGAATTTCGTAATGTTACTTTTTATTATCCAAATGCAATTGAACCAGCTCTTAAAAATATTTCGTTTGTATCAAAACCTGGACAAGTTACAGCTATAATAGGATCTACCGGTAGTGGTAAATCGACTTTAGTCAACTTAATACCTCGATTATATGATGTTTCAGAAGGTGAGGTACTAGTTGATGATGTTAATATTAAAAATTTTTCACAGCATGAGCTTAGAAACCGAATTGGTTATGTTCCTCAAAAAAATATGTTATTTGCAGGAGATATCGAAAGTAATATAGTATTTGACAGAGAAGTTATTGAATCTGAAATAACAGAATCTGCTGAGATATCTCAAGCGATGGAGTTTATTAATGAGAAGGAGCAAGGTTTTCAACACCCAATAGCACAAGCAGGGTCTAATGTATCAGGTGGACAGAAACAAAGATTGGCAATCGCAAGAGCTTTAATAAACTCACCAAAAATATACATATTTGATGATAGTTTTTCCTCACTTGATTTTAAAACAGAATCAAAACTTAGAAATGCCTTGGAACCAAAAGTTAAAAACTCAACCGTAATCCTCGTTACTCAACGAGTAAGCACAATAATGGATGCAGATCAAATTATTGTGCTGGATTCTGGTAATATTGTAGGAGTAGGTACACATAAATATCTAATGAAGAATAGCAGTGTATATTATGAAATTGCATCATCTCAATTAACAAAGGAGGAATTATCATGACATCACCAAATAACAAGAAAGAAACCCAGAATGATATAAAACCTCCGGTACGCCCTGGAATGAGAGCAGGAGGCGGACCAAGAGCAACAATGCGACTTGTAGAAAAACCAAAAGATTTTAAAGGTACTATGAAAAGATTAGTAAAGTATTTAAAACCTTATTGGTTACTATTATCAATTTCTATGCTTTTTTCAGCAGCATCAACAATTTTCAATGTTCTTTCTCCACGTCAAATGGGTTTAATTACAACTGAACTATATATTGGGGTGACTCAAAAAGCTGGGCAGATTGATTTTGCATATATCGGAAGGATTATTATATTTCTAATATTTCTATACTTAGCGTATTCCCTTTTCCATGTTATTCAAGGATTTATATCCAACAGTGTTGCTCAAAAAATCGGGTATGAGCTGAGGAAAAATATGGCTGATAAGTTCAATAAACTTCCATTAAGCTATTTTGACACAACTTTACATGGTGATATTTTAAGCAGAGTTACAAATGACATTGATACTATAACAATGACATTTAATCAAAGTTTATCTCAAATTACATCTACTATTACACAGGTATTAGGAGTTTTAGTAATGATGCTTATAATTTCACCTTTAATGACCGGTATAACTGTTCTAATAGTCCCATTAACTTCTTTTTTTGTTGCCACTTTAGTAAAAAAGTCTCAAAAATATTTTAAAGCCCAGCAGAAAAACCTTGGTAATTTAAATGGCCATGTAGAAGAAATGTTTACAGGTCATATTGTGCTCAAAGTATTCAATGGTGAGAAAAGATCTATTGATGAGTTCAAAAAGCTTAATAACAATTTATATAAAAGTTCATGGAAATCACAATTTCTCTCTGGGTTGATGATGCCAATAACAGGTTTTATAGGAAATATTGGTTATGTTGCAGTTTGCGTTATGGGAGGCTATTTAGCGGTAAACAACACAATACAGGTTGGTGATATTCAAGCATTTATTAGATATGTACGTCAATTTAATCATCCAATGAGTCAGACAGCGGGAATTGCCAACACTTTGCAATCCACTGCTGCCGCTGCTGAAAGAGTATTTGAATTTTTAAATGAAAAAGAAGAAGCGAAAGATATATCAAATCCAATTGAATTGTCTGCTATTAAGGGAAATGTTTCATTTAAAAATGTTATTTTCGGGTATGATAAAAATATTCAAATAATTAAAGACTTTTCTGTTGATATTAGCGCTGGACAAAAAGTTGCTATAGTAGGACCAACCGGAGCTGGAAAAACTACATTAGTTAATTTGCTTATGCGATTTTATGATGTTGATTCTGGATCTATACAAATCGATGGAATTGATATTCGTGATATGAGAAGAAGTGATTTGCGAATGTTATTTGGAATGGTTCTTCAGGATACATGGCTGTTTAATGGAACTATTAGTGAGAATATCGGTTATGCAAATCCATCAGCAACAAAGGAGCAGATTGAAAATGCTGCAAATTTAGCTTGTGCAGAACACTTCATACTAGCATCAGGAGATGGATATGACATGCTAATAAATGAAGAAGCAAGCAATATTTCATCTGGTCAAAAGCAGCTTCTTACAATAGCAAGAACAGTATTAGCTAATAATCGCATGCTTATTCTTGATGAGGCAACATCAAATGTTGATACAAGAACAGAAATATTAATTCAAAAAGCTATGGACAATTTAATGTCAAACAGAACATCATTTATAATTGCGCATAGACTATCTACTATTAAAAATGCTGATATTATTCTTGTAATTAACGATGGAAAAATTGTTGAAAAAGGAAATCACCAGGAACTTTTAGAAAAAAATGGATTTTATGCAAATCTATACTACAGTCAGTTTGATAAGGTGACAATAAGTTCTACAGTTTCATAGAATAATTTTCAACTTTAAAAACAGGATTATAACTTTCTTTGGCACGTTTAAGACCTTCAATACCAAGATCTTCTTGCCTATTAATGTATTTAACATGACTAAACTCATTTTTTACAAATTCATTATTTATAACAGCATATGAACCTTTAATACTTACATCTGCTTTTTCAAAATAAACACAGGCCATATCCTCAGATATCTGTTCACCAATTGAAAATGCTACAATTCTTGAATCAGAAATAATTACCCCTGCCTTATAGTCTATACCTACATCATAATTCAACAACTCATTAATAGCTTGTTTTTCAATATTCAAATCAGATGAATATGCTTTTTTCTGATTCCATGTCTCAAGAAGATCCATTACCATCGGAATATCTTTTGATGATATTCGTTTGTATTCATACTCATTATTTTTTACAAATTGATTTAAGTGATTCTTTTTAGCATGAAACTGTTTCCCTGTAAGTTCTATTAAATCTCTAGATAGATAAACATATTCAGCAAAATCGGGTTCTGAACTTAATTCAAATTTACCCTCGAAAAGAGATTTTTTTTCTTCACTTATACAGTAAACAAGATTATTCCCTCCAACATATTCTTTATACTCTTTAACATTCTGTAAAGCCTTAAAAATATCACCATCACCAAGAGGCAGAGGAGCAGAATAATTATATCTTTTTTCAAACAAATATAAGAAATCATCTTGAATATCATACAAAAGACCTGTACTGTGCCTCCACAAATATGTAGTAGAGAATTGTGCTAATGACATGTGTTTATCTGCATATTTAAAAAAATCTTTTAAATCATAATGATTTATATGTGAAACCGGTTTTGGATTGAGCATACTATTTATTTATCGGATCTTTCTGCCAAACACTTTCCACATGGTCCAATATTTTTAGTGGAGCAAGATATTTGACTGCATTTTTAATAATTAACAGAACTTGAGAATTTTTGTATGATGGAAAAGATTCATGTCCAGGTTGAAAGTAAAAGAGCTTTCCGTTTTGTATATTCTTAATCCATCCTGAACGGAATACGTTTCCTCCTGAATACCATGAGATAAAAATCAACTCATCTGGTTCAGGTATTCCAAAAGGCTCACCATATGTCTCTTCCTTATCAATAACAAAATATTCACCGATACCTTGTGTTATGGGATGGTTTGGCTTCAAATTCCATAGTATTTGTTTCTCATTCTGTTCTCTCCAAGAAAGACTTCCTGAACAGCCTGTCAAAGAAACCATCAGTTTACTTGCATGTGCTGAATGAAGAAGAATTACTGACATTCCTCTTCTGACTCTGTCGCTTACTTTAGCAACAATTTCATCACTAACCTGCATATGTGCCATATGTCCCCACCATATAAGTACATCAGTAGATTCAATAACATCATCTGTTAAACCATGGTTTGGTTGATCCAAAGTAGCTGTTCTTATATTTAAATCGGAGTCTTCTGACAAATAAGCTTTAAGAGTCTCATGAATACCATCAGGATAAATATCACTTACTGCTTTATTATTCTTTTCATGAAGAAATTCATTCCAGATAGTAACATTAATAGGCATTAGGCTCTCTCCATGTATTCACCGGTTCTAGTATCCACTCTTACAAGTTCACCAACATTAATAAATAAAGGTACTTTTATCTGTGCACCAGTTTCCACTGTAGCAGGTTTTGTTGCACCTTGTGCCGTATTACCAGCATAACCTGGCTCAGTATGAGTTATTTCCAACACAACGAAATTAGGTGGTTC
>ERZ795048.3320-NODE-3320-length-12116-cov-4.819998_pt1 | contig 12116 bp, 12 predicted proteins | sample MGYA00375132_ERZ795048 | MGnify/ENA primary metagenome ERZ795048 (study PRJEB30177, sample SAMN05720225) | activated sludge metagenome | isolation source: Anaerobic digester | place: Hong Kong | collected 2014-12-17 ...
TGAGCTACACCGGCGCCGAACCTGACATTCTAGCCGAATGCGGCCGAGCCGCGGCCGCGGCCGCTCCTTCGCGGGGTCAGCCGTGGTGGTACGAGGTCACGCGCTCGACCTCGTGGCGCGACCCGAGGATCACGCTGGCACGCTCGTGCAACCGGGTCGGCACGATGTCCAGGATGCGCTGCTGGCCGTTGGTCGCCATGCCGCCGGCCTGCTCGACGAGCATCGACATCGGGTTGGCTTCGTACAGCAGCCGCAGCTTGCCGGGCTTGCCCGGCTCGCGCTTGTCCCAGGGGTACAGGAAGATGCCGCCGCGCGTGAGGATGCGGTGCACGTCGGCGACCATGCTGGCGACCCAGCGCATGTTGAAGTCCTTGCCGCGCGGGCCCTCCTGGCCGGCCAGGCACTCGTCGATGTAGCGCCGCACCGGCTCGGCCCAGTGGCGCAGGTTGGACATGTTGATCGCGAACTCGCGCGTGTCCTCGGGGATCCTCACCTGGTCCTCGGTCAGGACCCAGGACCCGGTCTCGCGGTCGAGCGTGAACATCGCGACCCCGTCGCCCACCGTCAGCACCAGCGTCGTCTGCGGCCCGTAGACGCAGTAGCCGGCTGCCGCCTGGTGCTTGCCCGGCTGCAGGAAATCGTCCTCGCTGACGCCGCGGCCGTGGCCGACCTTGCGCAGCACGCTGAAGATGGTGCCGATCGAGACGTTGACGTCGATGTTGCTGGACCCGTCCAGCGGGTCGAACAGCAGCAGGAACTCGCCCTGCGGGTAGCGGTTCGGCACGACGTGGATCGAGTCCATCTCCTCGCTGGCCATCGCCGCCAAATGGCCTCCCCACTCGTTGGCCTCGACCAGCACCTCGTTGGCGATGACGTCGAGCTTCTTGACCACCTCGCCCTGGACGTTGCTCTGGTCGGTGCTGCCGAGCACGTCGCCCAGCGCCCCCTTGTTGACGGCGATCGCGATGCGCTTGCAGGCGCGCGCGACGACCTCGATCAGCAGCCGCAGCGGCGGTTGGATGCGGCCGTGCTCGCGCTGCTGCTCGACCAGGTACTGCGTCAGGCTGATGCGGCGCGGCAGCTTCGTCGAGGAGGGCATTTCAGTCGTTCTCCAGCGCGCGCGAGACGATCTCGCGCACCTCGTCGCTCAGTTCGGGTCGGGCTGCCACGCGCGCGATGGCCTCTCGCGCGGCGCTGCGCCAGGGTTCGGCCAGCGCGCGCCAGCGGTCCATCGCGCGTGCCAGCCGGGATGCGACCTGCGGGTTGAAGCCATCCAGCGCCAGCAGCTGCTCGGCCCAGAATCGGTAGCCCGAGGCGTCGGGCCGGTGCAGCGCCGCCGGGTTGCCGTGGCACAGCGCGAAGATCAGGCTGCGCGCGCGGTTCGGGTTGCGCAGCGAGAAATCCGGGTGCGCCAGCAGCGTGCGCGCGTGCGCCAGCACGCGGCCGGTGCCTTCGGCGGCGGGCTCGGGCGCGGTGGCCTGGATCGCGAACCACTTGTCGACCACCAGCGCATCGTGGCGGAAGCGGGCGTGGAAGTGGCCCAGTGCCTGGCTCGCCAGCGGCGATCCGGCCGCCACCAGCGCGCGCAGCGCAGCCTCGCGGTCGGTCATGCTGGACGCGTCCTTGACGCGCTGGTAGGCGCGTCCGGGCCAGACCGGGTCGCCTGTGCGCTCCGCGCGGCGCACCTGCATCGCCAGCGCGAGGTTGGCCAGCGCACGGCGGCCGGCCTGATCCGGGGTCGGTGCATAGCCCTCGCGCACCTGGTGCGCGTCCCAGGCCCAGGCCCAGTCGTCGGCCAGCGCGTGCGCGAGCTGGTCGCGCATCGACTCGCGCACCGCGTGGATGCGCAGCGGGTCGAAGGGCTCGGCCTGCTCGGCAACATAGGCCTCGCCCGGTAGCGTCAGTGCCAGCGCCTTGAACGCCGGGTCCAGCGTGTCGTGGCGCAGCACCGCGCGCATGGCGTCGACGAAGGCATCGTCGAGCCGGTCGGAGGCGCCGGCCGGCAACGCGGCGAGCATGCGCCGCAGCGCCAGCCGCTGCCCGGCCTCCCAGCGCACGAAGGCGTCGCCGTCGTGCGCCAGCAGCACCCGCAGCGCGTCGTCGTCCAGCCCGTCGTCCAGGATCACCGGCGCCGAGAAGCCGCGCAGCAGCGAGGGCACCGGCTCGGCGGCGATGCCGTCGAACGTGAAGACCTGCTCGGTCTCGGTCAGCACCAGCAGTTCCTCGGCGAGCGACGTGCCGTCGCGGCCGACGAGCCCGGTGCGCACCGGGATCACCATCGGCTGCTTGTGCGGCTGGCCCGGGCTGGGCAGGTGCTGCTGCGCCAGCGTCAGCGTGTAGCGTTGCGCGGCGGCGTCCCACTGGCCGCGGGCCTTCAGCCGCGGCGTGCCGGCCTGCGCGTACCAGCGCCCGAAGGCCTGGAAGTGGGCGGCCAGCGGCGAGCCGGGGTTGGCGTCGGCGATCGCCCGCGCGAAGTCGTCGCAGGTCACGGCCTGGCCGTCGTGGCGCTCGAAGTACATCGTCATGCCGCGCGCGAAGCCCTCGCGCCCGACCAGCGTGTGCATCATGCGCACGACCTCGGCGCCCTTCTCGTAGACGGTCGCGGTGTAGAAGTTGTCGATCGCGGCATAGGCGTCGGGGCGCACCGGGTGCGCCATCGGCCCGGCGTCCTCGGCGAACTGCGCGTGGCGAAGTGCGCGCACGTCCTCGATGCGCTTGACCGCGCGCGCGCTGGTGCCGCCGGCCATGTCCATCGAGAACTCCTGGTCGCGAAAGACCGTCAGGCCCTCCTTGAGCGAGAGCTGGAACCAGTCGCGGCAGGTCACGCGGTTGCCGGTCCAGTTGTGGAAGTACTCGTGGCCGACGACGCTCTCGATGCCGGCGAAGTCGTCGTCGGTCGCGGTCACGGGGCTGGCCAGCACGTACTTGGTGTTGAAGACGTTGAGCCCCTTGTTCTCCATCGCCCCCATGTTGAAGTCGTCGACGGCGACGATCATGAATCGGTCCAGGTCCAGCGGCAGCCCGAAGCGCGCCTCGTCCCAGGCCACCGAGGCGACGAGCGAGCGCATCGCGTGCCCGGTCTTGTCGAGGTCGCCGCGCTTGACCCAGACCTGCAGCAGGTGGTCGCGTCCGCCGCGGGTGCGGATGCGCTGCTCGCGCGCGACGAGGTCGGCGGCGACGAGCGCGAACAGGTAGCTCGGCTTCGGGAACGGGTCGTCCCAGACCGCGAAGTGGCGCCCGCCGTCGAGCTCGCCCTGCTCGACCAGGTTGCCGTTGGCGAGCAGTACCGGGTAGCGCGTGCGGTCGGCGCGCAGCGTGACGCGGTAGGTCGCCATCACGTCCGGGCGGTCGAGGAAGTAGGTGATGCGCCGGAAGCCCTCGGCCTCGCACTGCGTGAACAGCCCGCTGCCGCTGGCGTACAGCCCCGACAGCGCGGTGTTCCGGTCCGGCGCGCAGGTGGCGCGGATCTCGAGCACGAAGGCCTCGTCCGCCGGCGGCTGGTCGATGACCAGCTTGTCGCCCTCGTGTCGGAACGACACGCTCGCGCCGTCGGACATCACGCGCAGCAGGTTCAGCCCCTCGCCGTCCAGCGCCAGCGGCGTGCCGGCGGCGGTGCCCGCGGCGCGCTCGAGGTGCAACCGGCTGGCGACGATGGTCTTGGCGGGGTCGAGGTCGAAGCCGAGCTCGACGTGGCGGATGCGGTACGGCGGCGGCGCGTAGTCCTCGCGCCGCACCAGGGTGGCGGTGCCTTGGGGCATGGTCGGGTGTCGTCCTTCGGGAGGGCGGGGCGGCGGCGCGACGCGGCCGTCAGAGCCCCTGCTTGAGGCTGGCGCCGATGAAGGGGTCCAGGTCGCCGTCGAGCACCTTCTGGGTGGCCGAGATCTCCACCCCGGTGCGCAGGTCCTTGACGCGGCTCTGGTCGAGCACGTAGGAGCGGATCTGGTGCCCCCAGCCGACGTCGGTCTTGCTGTCCTCGAGCTTCTGCTGCGCCTCACGCTGCTTGCGCATCTCGTGCTCGTACAGGCGCGAGCGCAGCATCGCCCAGGCCTCGTCGCGGTTGCTGTGCTGGCTGCGGCTGTTCTGGCACTGCACGACGATGTTGGTCGGCAGGTGCGTCATGCGCACCGCCGAGTCGGTCTTGTTGATGTGCTGGCCGCCGGCGCCGCTGGCGCGGAAGGTGTCGATGCGGACGTCGGCCGGGTTGATCTCGATCTCGATCGTGTCGTCGACCTCGGGGTAGACGAACACCGACGCGAAGCTGGTGTGGCGACCGCCGGCGCTGTCGAACGGGCTCTTGCGCACCAGCCGGTGCACGCCGGTCTCGGTGCGAAGGTGGCCGAAGGCGTACTCGCCCTCCACCTTGATCGTCGCGCTGCGGATGCCGGCGACGTCGCCGGCGGTCTCCTCCAGCACCTCCGCCTTGTAGCCCTTGCGCTCGCAGTAGCGCAGGTACTGGCGCAGCAGCATCGCCGCCCAGTCCATCGCCTCGGTGCCGCCGGCACCGGCCTGGATGTCGATGAAGCAGTTGCCCGGGTCCGCCGGGTTGGAGAACATACGCCGGAACTCGAGCTCCTCGACCGACTCGGCGAGCCGGTCGGCATCGTCGGCGATCGCGCGCAGGCTGTCCTCGTCGCCCTCGGACTTGGCCATCTCGTACAGCTCGCTGTCGTCGGCGAGCTGCGTCGTCAGCCGCTCGAGCGTGTGCACCACGGTCTCGAGCTGGCGCTTCTCGCGCCCGAGCTCCTGCGCGCGCTTCGGATCGTTCCAGATCGCGGGGTTCTCCAGCGCGGCGTCGACCTCCTTCAGCCGCAGCGACTTGTGCTCGTAGTCAAAGATACCCCCTTAGCGCGCCGGTGCGCGCTGAGAGGTCGGCCAGCCGGGTGCCGATGAGGTTGATCTGCTCGTTGTCCATCGGGGTTCGCTTTCGTGTAGGGTCGCGATTTTCGCATGCCCGCCGCGGGCTGCGCGACCTGCGCGCGCCGGCCTTGCGCGCGCGATGGCGACGATGACGAGGCTGCTGGAACTGGTCCAACTGCTGCTGTACGTGCCGATGCTCGCGCTCGCCGGGCAGGGCGTGCTGCACCTGCTGACGGGCTCGCGCCGCGAGTCCAACGGCTTCTACCGCGTGCTGCGGGTCGTCGCGTGGCCGGTGACGGCGCCACTGCGCCGGTTGCTGCCGCGCGCCGTCGCCGACCGCCTGGCGGCCCCGCTGGCGTTCGCGCTGCTGCTGGTGCTGAGCCTGATCGTGTTCGCCGAGCGCGGCTACCAGCTGTGCGTGCAGATGGGGCTGCAGGACTGCCGGCGATGACCGAGGACCGGCAGCGCCACTGGCGGCGCACGCTGCGGCTGACCGTGGCGCTGCTGGCGGTGTGGTTCGTCGCCAGCTTCGGCGTCGCGTGGTTCGCGCGCGATCTGAGCTTCGACTTCTTCGGCTGGCCGTTCAGCTTCTGGGTCGGCGCCCAGGGTGCGCTGCTCGTCTACCTGGGGCTGGTGGCGCTGTACGCGCGCCGGATGCGCAGGCTGGACCAGGAGCACGGCGTCGACGAGGACGAAGACTGAGAGCTTGTGAAGACATGGATCGCGGGTCCGATGCATATCTTCACAAGCCCTGAGCCAGCGTTCGCCGCGAGGCCGGCGGCCCGCCGCGGGCCCGCGTCATCCGATCCGGTCAATCGCCGTCCAGGAAGGCCAGCAGGCGCGTCGCGAGCGCCTCGGGCTGGTCGTGGTGCAGCATGTGGCCGCACGGCGACAGCCGGTGGCGCTGCAGCCGCGGCACCACCGCGAGCCGTTGGTCGAACTCCTCGCGCGGAAAGCGCTGGTCCCACCAGCGCGTCGTGTCGGTGCGGTCGCCGTCGACCCACAGCATCGGCGCCTGGATGCGCTGCCAGACCGCGAGCACCTCGTCGACGCGGTACAGCGTCGGGTTGAGCCGCTTGTGCGCCGGGTCGGCGCGCAGGTGCCACTGGCCGTCGTCGCGTCGCTCGGCCCAGTGCGGCGCGAGCCAGGCCGCCTTGTCGGCACCGAGCAGCGGGTTGTTGGCGCACAGCCGCGCGGCGACGGCGTCCAGGTCGGCGTAGGGGCGCAGCTGCGCCGGCTCGCGCAGCGCGTCCAGCCACTTCGCGTACCGGCCCGGGGCCTCCGACGGCCGGGTCGCCGGCATCCCGAAGCCCTCGAGGTTGACCAGCCGGCGGATGCGCTGCGGCCGCACGCCGGCGTACAGCATCGCGACATTGCCGCCCATGCTGTGGCCGACCAGGTCCACCGGCGCCGCGGGCGACAAGGCGTCGAGCAGGGCGTCGAGGTCGCCGAGGTAGTCGGCGAACCAGTAGCTGTCGGTCGCCGGCCCGGTGGTGCAGCCGAAGCCGCGCCAGTCGGGTGCGACGATGTGTCGCACCGGCCCCTCGATCTCGTCCAACGCGTCGACGACGAACTGGAACGAGGCGCCGACGTCCATCCAGCCGTGCAGCAGCACCAGCGTCGGTCTGGCCTCGGTGGCGAGCGCGACGTCGCCCCAGGTCTGGAGATGGTAGCGGTGCCCGCGCACGGTCAGCATGCGCGAGGTCGCCTCGCGCCGAGATCGGTAGGCCGGGATGGTGGCGCCGGGGTGGGCCGGATCATGGTCGCTCATGCCGGCACTGTACGGCCTGCACGCCACGCCCGCCTGTCGAGCCGGCGACAGCGCCGACGTGGCTTTCAGTCGACCGCGAGCGCCATCAGCTTCTCCGGCGCCAGCGGCGCCCGCATCTGGCGCGAGCCGAGCACACCCGTGATGGCGTAGGTCGGCTCGCGCGAGTCGCGTCGCACGGGCTCGGGATAGGGGCGGCCGTAGACATCGGTCATCGCCGCCACCAACGGCGTCATCACGGTGGCGCCGCGCGCGATGACCACCCCCGTCTCGCCGCAGGCCATGACGACGAAGCAGCCCGGCGGGTAGATGCCCAGCTCCTTCGCCAGCGCGGCGCAGATCGGGTTCTCGGGATCGAGCATGAAGATCTCGCGCGCGGCACGGTCGGCGGCCATCGCCTCGCGCCCACAGCGGCTCGAGAGCTTGGCGGTGTATTGGTCGGCACGGTGCAGCAGCGTGGCCAGCTCGCTCGGCTGCCGCGTGCCGCTGGGATAGCCCGATCCGTCGTGCTCCTCGTGGTGCTCGGCGACGGCGCGCAGCCAGTCGGCGTCGACGACGCCGGCAAGCTCGAGCATCTCGCGGCCTCGCGTCGGGTGCTCGCGGATCTGGCGCTGCTGCGCGGCGTCCGGGGGGCCGGATCGAGAGGCCAGTACACCGTGCAGCTCGAGCATCGCGATGTTCATCGTCAGCGCGGCCTTGAAGGCGCGCTGAAGATCCGGTTCGGGCCACCCGAGCCGGCGCGCGACGAGTTGCGCGATGACGGCGGCGCGCACCGAGTGCTCGGCGCCCAGCCGTGTGCGGTCGCCGCCGTCCTGGCGCAGCACCTGGAAAATCGCCAGGTCCGGGTCGCGGTCGATCAGCGCCTGCAGCGGCACGGCGGCTTCGTCGACGGCGCTGCGGAAGCTCGGCGCCTGCGGGTCGCGCAAGACCTCTTCGACCCGTGCCATCGCCGCGCGCCACATCCGCGGCAGCAGCACCCGCGGCGCCGTCGCCGGCAGCGCCAGCTGGTCGCGCAGCTCGGCCACGTCGACCAGCGTCCCGCGTTCGCAAAGCGTCTGGATCTGCTGCGGCGTATGCAGCACCTGACCGCGCGCCAGGAGCAACCTGGCGTCGGGTTGGTAGACGTTGAACGGCAACGGCTGCCCAGCCGCGATGCGGTGGCGGAACTGCGCGAGGGGCATGTGCTGCATGATGGGTGTGACAGCGAGCCGCGGGTGACGGCAACGCCTGGGGTTTCGGCCTGCGACGGGCCTGACTTGAGCATCGAGCGGGATTAGGATGCGACGCCATGAGCGATGACACGGATCGCGGCCCTGTCCGCGCGGCCCCCTCGCTTCGCCCGGCCGTGCCGGCCGACGCGAATGTGTTGGTCGAGATGATCGGCGAGCTCGCGGCCTTCGAGCAGCTCGGGCACCTGATGCAGGTGACGCCCGAGGCGCTGGCCACGCATCTGTTCGGTCCCAGGCCGGGGGCCGAGGCGGTGCTGGCCGAGGTCGACGGTGCGATCGCCGGATTTGCCCTGTTCTTCAGCAGCTTCTCGACCTTTCTGGGCCGGCCCGGGCTGTACCTGGAGGACTTGTACGTGCGCCCCGCGTGCCGCAGCCGGGGCGTTGGCAAGGCGCTGCTGCAGCACCTGGGCGCGCTGGCCATGGCGCGCGGGTGCGGCCGCTTCGAGTGGAGCGTGCTCGACTGGAACGCGAACGCGATCGCGTTCTACGAGGGCATGGGGGCGACCGTGCTGCCCGACTGGCGCATCTGCCGGGTGACCGGGGACGCGCTGCAGCGGCTCGGACGCGAAGCGCCGCCGGGCTGACGCCGGCCTGGCATCGGGGCTGCTGCCGATGGCGGCACGCCGGCCGTCGCGCTAGGCTGCGCGGCATGGACGAGGCCGCCGAGCCGGACTTCCACGGGCTGCTGCACCGCGGCTTTCGCTGGCGCGTGCCGGCGCGATTCAACATCGGCCAGGCTTGTGGCCGCCGCTGGGGCCGGCGCACGCCGCAGGCGGTGGCGATCCGCTGGGAGCACGAGGACGGCCGCGCCGGATGGATCCGCTACGGCGAGCTGCAGCGCGACGCCGACCGGCTCGCGCACGCGCTGCGCGGGCTGGGCGTGGCGCGTGGCGACCGGGTCGCGATCGTCATGCCGCAACGCGTCGAGACCGCGGTCGCGCACCTGGCCGTGTACCAGCTCGGCGCGGTGGCGATGCCGCTGTCGATGCTGTTCGGCCCCGACGCGCTCGAATACCGGCTGCGCGACAGCGCCGCGGTCGTTGCGCTGGCCGACGAGACCTCGATCGCGAACCTGCTGGCGGCACGGCCCGCGTGCCCGGCGCTCAGGCAGGTCGTGGCCGTCGGTGCGGCGCGCGGAAGCGGCGACGCCGACTACGAGGCCCTGCTGGCGCGCGCACGCGGCGATGCTTGCGACCCCGTCGCCACGCGCGCCGACGACCCGGCGGTGCTGATCTACACCAGCGGCACCACCGGGCCTCCCAAGGGCGCGCTGATCCCGCACCGGGCGCTGATCGGCAACCTGACGGGATTCGTCTGCAGCCAGGACTGGTTTCCGTACACCGCCGACGGCTCGCCCGCGGTCTTCTGGTCGCCTGCCGACTGGGCCTGGACCGGCGGGCTGATGGACGCGCTGCTGCCGGTGCTGTACTTCGGGCGCGAGATCGTCGCCTTCCAGGGCCGCTTCGCGCCCGAGCGCGCGTTCGATCTGATGCAGCGCCACCGCGTCACGCACAGCTTCCTGTTCCCGACCGCGCTGAAAGCGATGATGAAGGCCGTGCCCGACCCGCGGCGCGACCACCCCGGCCTGGCGCTGCAGGCGATCATGAGCGCCGGCGAGGCGGTCGGCGACGCCGTCGTCGGCTACGGGCGCGACGCGCTCGGGGTGGCGATCAACGAGATGTTCGGCCAGACCGAGATCAACTACGTCGTCGGCAACTGCGGCCGCTGGCGCGACGCACGTGGCGGCTGGCACGCGGGCTGGCCGCAGCGCCCGGGCAGCATGGGGCGCGGCTACCCGGGGCACCGTGTGGCGGTGATCGACGACGAAGGCGTCGAGTGCGCGCCGGGCACGCCGGGCGAGGTCGCGGTGCACCGGCGCGACCGCCACGGCGAAGCGGACCCGGTCTTCTTCCTCGGCTACTGGGGGCGCGACGACGCCACGCGCGCCAAGTTCAGCGGCGACCCGGCCGACAGTTGGTGCCGCACCGGCGACACCGCGGTAATGGACGACCGGGGCTACCTCTGGTACCAGGGCCGCGCCGACGATGTCTTCAAGGTCGCCGGCTACCGCATCGGCCCGAGCGAGGTCGAGAACTGCCTCGTCAAGCACCCGGCGGTAGCCAACGCCGCGGTCGTGCCCAAGCCCGACCCCGAGCGCGGCGCGGTCGTCAAGGCCTACGTCGTGCTGGCGCCCGGACAGGTCGGCGACGCCGCGCTGGTCGAGCAGTTGCAGCGCCATGTGCGCGGCCAGCTCGCGCCCTACGAGTATCCGAAGGAGATCGAGTTCGTCGCCGCGCTGCCGATGACGACCACCGGCAAGGTGCAGCGGCGGGTGTTGCGGCTGCAGGAGGAGGCGCGAGCGCGGGCTGCCCCGGCTGACGCGGCTCGCTGAGCCTGCGTGGCTCGGTGCCGGCAGATGCGGTCGTGTCGGCGACAAGCGGCTGCGCGGCCTCTCCGCCGCTTGGGGCAGACTCCCGCCCGATGAAGAAGCCTGCCCATGTCAGCGAGACACCGGCCACGCAATGGCTGCGCCGCCACGGTGTGGCGTTCAGCGAGCATCCGTACGACTATGTCGATCATGGCGGTACCGCCGAGTCGGCGCGCCAGCTCGGCGTCGACGAGCACATGGTCGTCAAGACCCTGGTGATGCAGGACGAGCGCGCGCGGCCGCTGGTGGTGCTGATGCACGGCGACCGCCAGGTCAGCACCAAGAAGCTCGCGCGCGCGATCGGCTGCAAGAGCGTCGAGCCGTGCCGGCCCGAGGTCGCGCAGCGCCACAGCGGCTACCAGGTCGGCGGCACCTCGCCGTTCGGGCTGCGCAAGCCGATGCCGGTCTGGGTCGAGGCCGGCGTGCTGGCGCTGCCGCGCATCCTGATCAACGGCGGGCGGCGCGGCTTCCTCGTCGGCATCGTGCCGGCGGTGCTGGCCGATCCGCTCGGCGCCCAGCCGGTCGAATGCGCGCAGCCTGCCGACGCGTAAACTGGCCGCATGCAAGCGCTCGCCGCCGCCGCCGCGATCGTCGCCGCCTACCTGGTCGGTTCGCTGTCGTTCGCCGTCATCGTCAGCCGCGCGATGGGGCTGGCGGACCCGCGCAGCTACGGCTCGGGCAACCCGGGGGCGACCAACGTGCTGCGATCGGGCAGCCGCGCGGCCGCGGTGGCGACGCTGGCGCTCGATGCGCTCAAGGGCTACCTGCCGGTCCTGCTGGCGCTGGTCTTGGGCCCGCGTTTCGGGCTCGGGGAAACGACGGTCGCACTGGTCGGGCTGGCGGCGTTCGTCGGCCACCTGTGGCCGGTCTTCTTCCGCTTCCGCGGTGGCAAGGGTGTCGCGACCGCGGCCGGCGTGCTGCTCGCGCTGAACCCCTGGCTGGGTGCGGCCACGCTCGTGACCTGGGTCGTGATCGCGGCGTTCTTCCGCTACGCGTCGCTGGCGGCGATCGTCGCCGCTGCGTTCGCGGTCTTCTACCAGCTGCTGATCTGGGGTGTGGAGCCAGCGTTGCTGGCGGTCGCGCCGATGAGCGTGCTGCTGGTCTGGCGTCACGAGGCGAACATCCGCAAGCTGCTGGCGGGCACCGAGAGCCGGATCGGGCACAAGGCCGGCGGCGCACGGACCGGCGTGACGACCCCGGCGGCGGGCCACCGGCACGCGCACGGTCACAAGCATCACGCGAAGAAGGCAAGACGATGAGCATCCAGCGTTTCGACGTCGGCACCCGCATGTCCGAGATGGCCGTGCACCAGGGTGTCGTCTACCTGGCCGGGCAGGTGGCCGACGACGACCGCGCCGACGTCGCCGGGCAGACGCAGCAGGTGCTGGCCGCCGTCGATGCGCTGCTGGCGCGCGCCGGCAGCGACAAGTCGCGCATCCTGCGCGCGCAGATCTACCTCGCCGACATGGCCGACTTCGCGGCGATGAACGAGGTCTGGGAGGCCTGGGTCGCACCCGGCAACGCACCGCCGCGCGCGACCGTGCAGGCGGCGCTGGCGCGGCCCGGCTGGAGGATCGAGGTCGTCGTCACCGCGGCGGTCTGAGCGCGAGGCCGGGGACGATGCGACGAGCGCGGCGTCGCGGCGGCGCGTCGCGCACGACGATCGCCGGCGTCGTGCTGCTGGCCGTCGGCGTCAGCCTCGCGCTCGGGTGGTGGCAGCGTCGGCACCAGGCCTCGCTCGGCGAGGCGGTCGCGGCCCTGGCGCGCCCCGGCGACCTCCACATGATCTCGTCGGACACCTGCGGCTTCTGCATCCGGGCGCGGCGCTGGTTCG